>Ga0181568_10004428_pt1 | contig 12529 bp, 15 predicted proteins | sample 101ome_20_FD_133758 | JGI IMG/M metagenome (GOLD analysis project Ga0181568, IMG submission 133758) | Coastal salt marsh microbial communities from the Groves Creek Marsh, Skidaway Island, Georgia - 101404AT metaG (megahit assembly) | ecosystem: Environmental > Aquatic > Marine > Intertidal... | reverse complement strand
CGCGACCTCAACCTTGGCAAGGTTGCGCTCTACCAGCTGAGCTATTCACGCAAACAGAAGCAGTATTTTAGCTTTTTTTTAAGTGATGTCAATGACAGCTTTACCCAATGTATTATTTTAATTTGACTGCTTTAAGGTAAATGCTTGTTTTAAATAATAGAGCATTGAAATAATAGTTAATAATGCAGCTATCCATATGGTGATCTGACCCAAAAAATAAATCGGAATAAAAAAGATATCATCAAAAAATAATAACAAAGCAATGGCAATAAATTGTAGCGTTGTTTTGAGTTTACCAATAAAAGCTACGGCGACATGATTAGATGCTCCAATGCCAGCCATCCACTCTCTTAAAGCGCTCACTGCAACCTCACGCCCAATAATAATTATCGCGATAATTGCACTCACACGATCTAATTCAACAAGCAAAACTAATGAGGAAATAACAATTAATTTATCAGCGACTGGGTCAATAAAAGCACCAAACTTAGATTCAAGACCCATCTTTCTCGCTAAATATCCATCCAACCAATCACTGATGCCAGCAAGAATAAAAAAAAATGTTGCCAGAAAATTTCTACCCAAACCTCCTAAAACATTCTCAGGCACGTAAAAAGTCATAATAAGAAAAGGTATTATTAGAATGCGGAAGAAGGTGATGTAATTAGGAAGGTTCATACCTAATGATAAAAGTTATACACGATCTCAGCAAGCTTTAGATCTATACCCGTTACTTGAGTTAATTCTTCAATCGATGCATTTTTAACTCCCTCTAAACCACCAAAATAAACCAGTAATGATTTTCTTTTCTTTGGGCCAATCCCCTCAATCTCTTCCAAAGATGAGGATAGGTTAACTTTTGCTCTTTTTTGTCGGTGTCCGGTAATTGCAAAACGATGAGCCTCATCTCTAATATGCTGAAGTAAATGAAATCCGAGATTATTATTAGGAATATCAGAAATAATTTCACCATCATCAAAGATCAATGTTTCTAGGCCTGATTTTCTATTTTCGCCTTTAGCAATTGAAATGAGGCGAATTCCAACAATATTGTATGCATCAAAAATATCTATTGCCATCTTTAACTGCCCCTTGCCACCGTCGATTAACATCAAATCTGGCTTTGTTTGTTCCTCATTAACTATTCTTTTGATCCGTCGCTCCAACACTTGACGCATCGCCGCATAATCATCACCTGGAGTAATATTATTGATATTGAATCTGCGATACTCTTTACCCTGCATGGCTAAATCATCGAAAACCACACAAGATGCAACCGTTTGTTTGCCCATGGTATGACTGATATCGAAACACTCGATTCGGTTTAAATTTGGCATATTGATCAAAGCTCTTAATGAGTCGAGTTTGTTTGTTTTGCCTGCTTCTAGTAAATTCTTTTGTCTGACGTTAATCATTGCATTTCTTTTAGCCATCTTTAACCACATTCTTTTGTCACCTGAGGCTTTGGTGATAATCTTTATTTTTTGTTTTGAAAACTGAAGATTAAAAAAAGATTTAATAAGCTCTTGATCAAAAACTCCCTCAGCAACAATTACAGGTGGGGGTGAGTGATCCATGTAGTGCTGACAAAGAAAAATTTCAATAAGATTAGAATCGTCATCTGGGTGATTTTTTGGAAAAAAAGTTTTATCTCCCAGATGTCTTCCTCCACGAATTATGACCAAATTAATACACGCCAATCCATCCTCTTCAGCAAAAGCGATGATATCTGCATCATGCTCACTAAAATCACTGACAAATTGTTTTAAGCGAACCTGTCTTAAACTCTGAATGCGATCCCGAAAAACAACCGCTCTTTCAAACTCCTCATTTTCAGCTGCCACATTCATCGCAACCGTCATCTGCTCGACCACTTCATTATCTTTTCCTTGAAGAAATAATTCTGCTTGTCGACAGTCTTGTGCATATTGGTTTTCATCAATCAATCCTACGCAAGGCGCAGTACATCTTTTAATTTGATGCTGCAAACAAGGCCGAGTACGGTTTGAGAATACTGAATCCTCACAATTTCTGAGTAAAAAAACTTTTTGTAAAAGCTGGATGCTCTCACGCACAGCGTTGGAATTTGGGAAGGGTCCAAAATACCGATTCCCTTTTTTTTGAACCCCACGATGAAAACGTAACATCGGGAATTTATGCGCCGTCATCATTAGATAAGGATATGATTTATCATCTCTAAAAATCACATTGTAACGAGGCATTAAATCTTTTATCAGATTATTTTCTAAAATGAGCGCCTCTGCCTCTGTATTGGTTACCGTAAATTGTATATTTGCGATATGTGAAACCATTAACCTTGTTCTAGGGCTCGCAAGGTTTTTATTGAAATAACTTGCTACTCTTTTTTTTATGTTTTTAGCTTTACCAACATAGATAACTTTGTCTTGCTTATCCAGCATTCGATAAATGCCGGGGTGCGTAGGTAGAGTTTTAAGAAAATCTTTAACATTTTCCACATTCATTAACCAAGTAAATTTCCTCCAATAGCCCAATCTTCAGTGGCGACTTCATCAAACACAATGTATGTATAAGATGCGGGCTTGTGAGCAATGCGGGACATCGTGTCAGTAATTTCTTTTGCAATTTCAGCTTTTTGATCTTTGTTTAAGGAACCTGCGAGTTTTACATTGATGTAAGGCATATTATTTCTCCATTTCTTTTTTAATATTTAAAAAAATATTCTCAAACATGTCCACGGTGAGCCGCTTTGTTTGAGTGTTATATTTACTGCAGTGATAACTATCATACAATATTTGTTCACTCGACAACTCATGTCGAGCACCATGAGAAAATTTGTAGTGACTTTTTTTTAAATTTAATGCCATTAATATTGCATCATGAGCTATTTTACCTAATGATAAGATAATGACCTTATCTGGAATGCACCTTATCTCATGAGATAAAAATTTATTACATTGCAAGATTTCTGTTGTTTTAGGTTTATTTTCAGGGGGTAAACATTTAACTGCATTAGTAATACGTGTATCAATCAATGATAGAGAATCATCTACAGATATTGAGACTGCCTCTGATGAAAATCCAAATTTAAAAAGTGTTTGATACAAAAGAATACCGGCAAAATCACCCGTAAAAGGTCTGCCTGTTTTATTTGCCCCATGCATTCCGGGTGCTAAACCAACAATCAATAACTTAGGATTAGAGACCCCAAAAGCAGGAACAGGTTTGCAAAAATAATTAGGATTTTTATCCTTGACGGTGTCAAGGAATTTAGCCAACCTTGGACATTCTCTGCAATCAGGCTTAAACTCCATCAATCAAGCTTAACTAACGGGGCTAATTCCAATAACCTTTTTTTCACTTACATAGTCATCCATGTGATGAAAATTTAAGTACTGATAAATATTCTCTTCGTGTTGAGCAATTTTTTCTTTTACAACCTGATGATACTCAGAGACGTTTGGAATTTTTCCTAACAAGGCACAGACAGCAGCCAATTCCGCTGATCCCAAATATACTTGGGCATCTTTCCCCATTCTGTTATCAAAATTACGGGTGCTGGTTGAAAATACGTGAGCTTCATTCTCAACTCTGGCTTGGTTTCCCATGCATAGACTGCATCCCGGAAGTTCTGTTCGAGCTCCCGCTTGATCAAATATGGAATAGTAACCTTCCTTTCTCAGTTGGGATTCATCCATCCGAGTCGGTGGCGCTATCCATAATCTTGTTTTGATGTCGCCTTGATTTTCTAACACTTTTCCTGCGGCTCGATAGTGACCAATATTTGTCATACAGCTTCCAATAAATACCTCATCAATTTTATTTCCAGAAATCTCTGATAGAGTTTTAATGTTATCTGGATCATTTGGACATGCGATAAGTGGTTCGGTAATCGTATTCAAATCAATTTCAATGATTGATGCGTACTTAGCATTTGCATCGGGTTCCATGAGTTCTGGGTTATTGAGCCAGTTCTGCATTCCTTCAATTCTGCGTTGTAAAGTTCTTTTATCCTCATAGCCTTGTTCTATCAAATTTTGCATTAAAGTAATATTGGATTGCAGGTATTCAATAATAGGTTCTTTATTTAATCGGACCGTACACCCATTTGCGGATCTTTCCGCTGAAGCATCGGCAAACTCAAATGCTTGTTCAACTTTCAAATCAGGCAAACCTTCTATTTCTAGGATCCTGCCACTGAATACATTTTTTTTACCTTGCTTTGCAACTGTTAACTCTCCATTTTGAATGGCCTGATAAGGAATGGCATTCACAAGATCCCTTAAGGTGATTCCTGGCTGCATCTCCCCCTTAAACCTGACCAACACAGATTCTGGCATATCTAACGGCATCACTCCCATGGCGGCCGCAAAAGCTACCAATCCGGAACCTGCTGGGAAAGAAATTCCTATAGGAAATCTGGTATGGGAATCGCCACCAGTCCCTACGGTATCCGGCAGAATCATTCGATTAAGCCATGAATGAATCACTCCATCTCCAGGTTTTAGCGATACACCACCTCTGCTACTGATGAAGTCAGGTAATGAATGTTGTAACTCAATGTCAACAGGTTTTGGATAGGCTGCGGTATGGCAAAAACTTTGCATGACAAGATCTGCTGTGAAACCCAAACATGCTAACTCTTTTAACTCATCTCTGGTCATCGCACCAGTCGTGTCTTGCGACCCAACTGACGTAATTTTTGGTTCACAATAAGTTCCAGGCAACACCCCTTCAACACCACACGCCTTGCCAACCATTTTTTGGGCCAAGGTAAAGCCTTGTTTTTTGTTGATTGTTTCAGTAACGTGACTTAAAAAAACTTTTGATTTATTGACGTCCAAAGCCTTTGCCGATCGATCTGATAAACCACGTCCAATAATTAGCGGGATTCGACCCCCGGCACGAACCTCATCTAAAATTGTTAAGGGATTATGAGCAAAAGTCGAAATTACTTGACCCTTGTCATTACAAATAATCTTTTCATGTGCTTTTAGGGTAATGACATCGCCAATATTCATTTGCGACACATCACACTCGATGGGGTATGCTCCAGAATCTTCTGCTGTATTAAAGAAAATAGGTGCAATCTTTCCACCAAAAACAAAGCCTCCCGTATTTTTATTTGGAATAAACGGTATTGAATTTCCCATATACCATTGCAGTGAATTGATCGCTGATTTTCTTGATGAGCCTGTTCCAACCACATCTCCCACATAAACTAAAGGATTATTTAATTTTTTCAAATCCTCAATAATATTGAGGCCATTTGGCATTTTATTAATTAACATCGCTTGAGCATGAAGAGGAATATCCGCACGAGACCACGCATTTTGCGCAGGGGATAAATCATCTGTATTTGTTTCACCATCAACCTTAAAAACAGTTAATTTGATTTCATGATCAATTTCTTTTTTATTAGTAAACCATTCTGCATTCGCCCATGACTGAAGCAGTTTAGTGGCATATACATTTCCAGCTTTATGTTTGTCGACAACGTCATGAAAAGCATCAAAAACCAAAATGGTACTCGATAGAGCCTGGCTTGCCTCTTCTGCAAGATCAGAATCCAATAAAGGAATTAACGCTTGAACATTGTAGCCACCTAACATCGTCCCTAATAACTCAACGGCTTTACTTGGCAAAATTAAACTGTTGTTTATTTTTTTCTGAGCAACGTCATTAAGAAATGCTGCTTTCACATAAGCCGATTGATCAACACCTGCGGGCACTCTATTAATTAACAGCTCTAATGCATACTCCAGATCTTGTTTTTTATCATCTTTTAAAAATGTAACAAGCTCAGCGGTTTGCTCTGGCGTCAATGGTAGAGGGGGGAGGCCCTCTTTTCCTCTCTCTTTTGTGTGGGATATGTAGTCTTGAATAATCATTTCTTTGAAAAATTAATTAATATTTAAGGTTTATTTTAGAGCAAAAAAAATAAATTCCCAAAAACTTTTACAGGGTTGCTTTCATGCAGGGGTAACTGATGTAAAATATTATTTGAATATTTTATTGTTGAAAGAAAAATAACCATGGCCTCAATGTTATCCAGCATTTCTCCCTTAGATGGACGTTATGATGCTCAATTGAATGAGTTAAGACCCTATCTGAGTGAGTTTGGCCTGATCAAGCACAGAATTACAATAGAAATACTCTGGTTTATCAGCTTGAGTGAAAATAAAAAAATCAAAGAGGTGCCAGGTTTTAGCAAAACAACCATAAAAGCATTAAAGATGGTGGCTGAGTCTTTTTCAGAAAAACAAGCCGCCGAAGTTAAAAAAATTGAACAAACAACCAATCATGACGTAAAAGCCATTGAATATTGGCTGAAAGAAACATTTAAAAAAAATAAAGATTTAAAACCCTATTTAGAGTTTTTTCATTTTGCTTGCACCTCAGAGGATGTTAACAATTTATCTTATGCCCTCATGGTGAAAAGATCGACCCAGGATGTCATCCTTACAAAGCTTGAAGCGCTGGTTGAGAATATTTACACTCAAGCAAAAAAGTATGCTGATGTTGCCATGCTCGCTCGAACCCATGGGCAATCTGCAAGTCCGACGACAATGGGAAAAGAATTTGCAAATGTGGCTGCGCGTTTAAAAAGACAAATTTCACAATTAAAAAAGCAAAAATTTTTAGGAAAAATGAATGGTGCTGTGGGAAACTTTAATGCCCATCAAGTTGCCTATCCGGAAATAAATTGGCAACAACATACCAAAGATTTTATTAACTCCATAGGCCTTGAATACAATCCTATGACAACACAAATTGAACCGCATGACTTTCTTGCTGAGCTGTTTAATACCATAGCTCGTGTTAATGTCATTCTGATTGATTTTAATCGTGATTTATGGGGTTACATTTCCATGGGGTACTTCAAACAAAAGCTTAAGAAAAATGAAGTGGGTTCATCAACCATGCCGCATAAAGTCAATCCGATAGATTTTGAAAATTCAGAGGGAAATTTGGGATTAAGCAATGCCCTTTTAAATCATTTAAGTGAAAAATTACCTATTTCAAGGTGGCAAAGAGACCTGAGCGACTCTACCGTATTAAGAAATATTGGTAGTGGTTTTGGATACCATACCCTGGCAGTCAATTCATGTATCAAAGGTTTAAATAAACTTGAAATCAATCATTCTGTCATTGCCAGCGATTTAAATAATTCTTGGGAAGTTTTAGCTGAACCCATTCAAACGGTCATGCGACGTTATGGTATTCCTGAACCCTATGAAAAGTTGAAAGCGCTAACGCGTGGCAATAAAGATATTAACCAAGAAACATTAAAGGTATTTATTAATGAATTAAAAATTCCAGCTCATGCTAAAAAAACTCTGCTCCAACTAAGACCAGAAACTTACATTGGCCTGGCAAACCGCTTAGCCAAAAAATCTTAACCTTATGCTCAATATTTTAGTCCTCTATTATTCGCAAGATGGTGCCATTCATCGGTTAGCACAGCAAATTTCGCGAGGAATTAATTCAGTCAATGGTACCGAGGCTATATTGAGAACAGTGCCCCATACCATTAATTCCAAACAATCAATTTTTGCTCCCGAAGTAGAACTCTCAGAAATCGAAAGTTGTCATGGACTAGCTTTAGGCAGTCCCACGCATTTTGGCAACATGTCTGGAACCATGAAAAGCTTTATTGATCAACTGACTCCTTTATGGCTAAAAGGCAGCCTGGAAAATAAAATAGGTACCGTATTCACCTCTTCGCACTCTCTTCATGGCGGGAATGAAACTACATTAATTTCTATGCAAATTCCATTGCAACACCTTGGAATGATTATCATGGGCATTCCCTATTCTGTTAAAGAACTTAATTTAACAAAAACAGGGGGGACCCCCTATGGTTCAAGCCATACCGGAGCTGAGACATTGTCTCAGGATGAAGAAAAAATTGCATATGCCCAAGGTAAACGACTTGCGGAATTAACTCTAAAAATGCAATCATGATTTTTATCATCAACCAGCTCGCCTACATTTTTCTTATTTTTATAACGCTCTTATGGGAATTATTCTTTACCTTAACAGGGGAACCCTCTTGGTTGGTTATTAAGGCTTTAATTCTCTTACTACCATTAAAAAAAATATTGCATAAAAATTTATACGCCTTGGAATGGGTGAATTTTATAATCATTCTCTTTTTTATTGAGGGTGTCGTCAGGGCTTGGTCAGATCCTCTACCCAGTCAATTATTTGCCTTGACTGAAGTATTGTTCACTTTTATTTTTTTTCTAACCAGTTTATTAATTTTTAAAAAATGAATTTTTTACTTTCCAATGACGATGGCTACCAAGCACCAGGGATTCGTGAACTGGCCAAATCCCTTGCGAAAATCGGCAATGTGGTGATCGTTGCTCCCGAAGAAAATAAAAGTGCATCAAGTAGCTCTTTAACCTTAAAAAATCCATTAACCATTACAGAAGCAGAAAAAAATATTTATTACATCAATGGAACACCAACTGATTGTGTGCATATCGCCTTGTCTGGTTTTTTAAAATTTAAACCTGATATGGTAATTTCAGGCATCAACGACGGTCCGAATATGGGTGACGATACGATTTATTCAGGAACTGTGGCAGCTGCCATGGAAGGTTATTTGTTGGAGATTCCCTCGATGGCTATTTCAATGTCGCAGTATGATCCCCAATATTATGTCACCGCTTGCCAAGTAACTTTAGAATTAATCCCAAGGGTGATGAGTTTAAAACAATCAATTTTATTAAACATTAATGTTCCCGATTGTCCTTACGAAAATATTCGGAGTTTTGAAATTACTCGCTTAGGGAAAAGACATAAAGCCGAACCCATCATTCATCATCCGAATCAGAACAATAAAATTATGTATTGGGTGGGAGCTGCTGGGGAGCCAAACGATGGGGGTGAAGGGACAGATTTTTTTGCAATCAAAAATCAAAGTGTTTCAATTTCCCCTATAATATCTGACTTAACCAATCACAATAAAATTGATTTATTAAAACAAAATTTAATATGAGTATCTTTAAAACCAGCATCATCTTTATTACAATCTTGATTATTTCAGGTTGTGTATCCAAGTATCCGGAAACGGTACAAGTGGATAATTCCCAGAATAAAATTCAAAAATGTCCTGATGTCTATAAAGTGGTAAAAGGCGATACTATTTTTAGCCTCAGTATTAAATGTGGCTTTGATTACAAAGAAGTAGCTGCTGTGAATAATATTAAAAAGCCATACAAAATCAGCGAAGGCGAAGAAATACGTTTTGATTTACTCCGAAACAAAAACCAAAATACAAGCTCAACCCAAACTAATGATTCAGCTGATGTGGAAATAAAAATCCTTGATGATGAGAATGACATTCTGACTCAAGACAAAAAAAAGGCGACTCAAGAAGACATTGGAAAACCGGTTCAAATTAATGAACCGATTGCTACCCGAGAAATTTATAACCCAAAATCAGTTAAGAAAACAAAAGAAATTATTACTCAAAATACTGAGTCACTAGCAAATCGCTTTATCTGGCCAACCGAGGGAGAGGTGTTGGAAAATTTTAATCCCGATGAGGGCAAGAAAGGTATTGGAATTCAAGGCACCTTAGGTCAAGAAATTAAATCGATTGCTAAAGGACGTGTCATTTATGCGGGTGAAGATTTAAAGGGTTATGGAAAGCTTATTATTATCAAACACGATGACGACATCTTAAGTGTCTATGGTCATAACCGGGAGTTATTGGTTACCGAAGGTCAGCAAATTAATGCGGGAGAGATTATTTCAACCATGGGACAAACTGACAAAGAACAAGTGATGCTTCATTTTGAAATCCGCAAAAAAGGTTTATCAGTTAATCCTATGGATTATTTCAAATCTAAATCTTAGTTAAATTCGCCTCGTTCTTGTTTTTCCATATAGTCACGAGCCGCCGTCATGTCATAATTGCGGGCCCACTTAATGATCTCATCAAACGCAGGGGCGCCAATTTCACCCACTTGAGCATGTATACCCGCCTTTTCACGCACGACCAAAATCCCAGGGATTTTTTCTACTTCAAAATACTCTCCTATTTCCGGATATTTTTCTACATCGACCATCCCAAAAACAATGTCCTTATTATTTTCCGCAGCTTTTTCAAAAATTGGAGTGAAATTTTTGCAAGGCTCACACCAAGGAGCCCAAAAATCGACGATGACAAATTTATTATTCTCAATCGTATCTTTAAAGTTATCTTTTGTTAATTCTAGTATTTTTGCCATCGTATTTCCTATAAATAAAATGTATTAAAATTTGTTAAAGCTATATATTTCTTGCAAAGGCAATCTGTTTCTTTCAGCAGACTCCCGCTCTTTTAATTCGTCTCGTGTTTCGTCTAAGTTTAGAGGTTTGCCAATGGCAACAAACGAGAGAATATCATAATTACTTGGAACTTGCGTTAATTCTCGAGCTTTATCCTTGCTAAAACCACCCATCTGATGTGCTGCAAGCCCCATAGATGTTGCCTGTAGACAAATATTTTCGGCAGCGGCTCCACAATCGTAATGCGCATAACCGTTTTCTTGTTGATTATGACGATAAAAACGGTTGGTACAAGTTAACACCAGGAGTGCGGTATCCATTGCCCAGTCTTGATTAGAAACGGATAAACAATTCAAGGCCTGGCTAAACATAGTCGCATCACTTTTATTAAATAAAATAAATTTCCAAGGTTGCTCGCCTCTGCATGAAGGCGCCCATCGTGCCGCTTCCATCAGTGAATTGATTTGTTGATCGTCTAGAATATACTCAGGGTCAAACGATCGAGGACTCCAACGATTGGCGAGTAAATCATGTATTGGAGAATTTGTATCCGCTTTTTTATCCATCTATTGTTTGATTCCTTCTAGAAGTAAATTGATTTCAATTTTATCACCTAATGCACTGTTTTCCTTAACCCCCCAGGTGTATCCAAAATCCGATGCCTGTAGGGTGATGTTGCCTTCAAGGCCAACTCTATAGCCGCCCCATGGATCTTCACCAAAGCCTAAGACTATAAATGGGATATCAATTTTTTTTTCCACACCGCCCAGGGTTAAAACTCCTGAAACTATTCCATCAGTGTCATCACTCATTGTAATTTGATGACTCACAAACTGAATTTTAGGATTTAACACTGTGTTTAAAAATTTTTCTTCTTGGATGTGATTATCACGTTTTTTATGATCGCTGTTAATATCAGACAGACTCATCTCCACCTGAACAGAGGTTTGATTCATATCCTCTAAATTAATCTGCATGCCACCCGTCATGTTTGGAATGGTGCCGGAAGTTTTAGCAACAACATGGCGAATTTTCCAATTTGCAAAACTATGCTCTGGATCAATTTTGTAATATCCAGATTGAGCAAATAAGCTCGATGCGAAGAACGCTAAAATCAATACATACTTTTTCACAAAAATTACCTTAGAATAAATAAACCACTATTGTGATTAAAGAAAAACAAATTAATTCAAAAAAATTAACTTATGTCAGAACACATAAATTTTATGCAAGAAGCCATTAAGGAAGCTCACAAGGCCCTTAATCAAGACGAGATTCCAATTGGGGCGGTGATTACTTACAACAATGAAATTATTGGCAGAGGTTTTAACCAAGTGATTAGCCACTCTGATCCGACATCCCATGCAGAAATCTTAGCCATTAGACAGGCATCACAATATTTTAAAAACTACCGACTTCCTGGAACATCACTATATGTGACTCTTGAGCCCTGCATCATGTGTTTGGGAGCAATTTTTCAAGCCAGAATTCAAAACGTTTTCTTTGGAGCTATGGATCATAAATTTAACAGCTGTCATGAAAGTCATCATCTGGTTAACAATAAAACTTTAAATCATCACACAACATTTGAAGCTGGGATTATGAACGAGGAATGCGCTCATATACTGAATAATTTTTTTATAAAAAAAAGAGGCGCTCAGTCTAAAGACGAGAGCACCTCTTAAAGTTTCCTAAACTCTAGATTTACTTCATGTAAGAAGCGAGCTGAGTTCCTTCAGACATTTGAATCACAATCTTCTTCACCGCTGAGAAGTTGGACTTGTGTAATTTACGTCCTTTAACATGATATTCACAAGACCAGTTGCTGTTGTTAATCACATTACAGTTTCTTAAATTTTCTTTATCCACGAGCTCATTTTGAGTGTCGTATTTTAATAACGCGACATTCTGGTCTTTCTCATTCAAGCTGAATTTGTAAACCAGTTTATGATCGGCATCCTCACAGAAACTTTGACCGAGTACTTCATTACATTTAAAATTTTCAGCAGAAGCGACGCCTGCAAATAAAATTGATATTGCTAAGATTAACTTTTTCATAATTTTCTCCTCTTAAAAAAATATGTTAGTGAGAGCATTATGCAAAATAAGAAATCTAATGTATCGGGATTTGGTCCCGAGGCAAAATATGTATTTCATATTTTTAATAATCCTTATTAGAATGAGACTATGGTAAATTTTTTAATTGTGGATGATCACGACATTATTCGTGAAGGGATCAAAACTCTTCTTGAAACTAAAGTCT
>Ga0181568_10004426_pt1 | contig 12535 bp, 6 predicted proteins | sample 101ome_20_FD_133758 | JGI IMG/M metagenome (GOLD analysis project Ga0181568, IMG submission 133758) | Coastal salt marsh microbial communities from the Groves Creek Marsh, Skidaway Island, Georgia - 101404AT metaG (megahit assembly) | ecosystem: Environmental > Aquatic > Marine > Intertidal zone... | reverse complement strand
CGGTCGGGACCAGAATGAAACCTGGATCAATCATGACGAGGGGCTCATGACCGAGCGCCGCGATTTCATGGGGCGCACCTTCCTCATCAAGGCCGATCAGCCCACTCTGGCATGGAAGCTGACCGGTGAGCAGAGTGAGTTCGAAGGCTATGTCGTACATCGTGCTACAGCCGTCAGGGATTCTTCTTCGATCGAGGCATGGTTTGCTCCGGAAATCCCCGTTTCCGTTGGGCCGGGGCCATTTGGCGGACTGCCTGGTGCCATTCTGGTGCTGACCATTGATGAGGGCAAGACCACATTCACTGCCACAGAGGTGCTCATGGGAGAGATTGAGGAGGGGAGTATTGCCGAACCCGTGGAGGGTCGTGAGGTAACGCGCGAAGAGTTCGACCAGATCGTGGAGGAGAAACGAAAGGAAATGGAAGCACAGTTCGGTAACCGTCGAAACGGCTCCCGCTTCATTATTCGGAACTGATTCATCGTCGCTCCTTCGAGTCACCCTCGCAGGATTGCCTACCGGCCGTCATCACCCACCGCACAACGAGACTACGATGTCCCGACCCACGCCCAGCCCGTTCCTGCTGACCCTTTTTCTAGCCTTCCTGTTGGTCGGATCGGTCAGGGCCCAAGACCGCTTCGATGTTACCGGAGTGGTCGTTGATTCTGCTGGTGTGGGCCTTCAGGGAGCTACCGTTGTGGCCCTTACCGCTACCGATTCCACCCTGACAAAGTTTGCTACGGCCAACAGTGACGGGGTATTCACCCTCAGGCGGGTACCCACGGGAGACTATGTCCTGCAGATCACTTTCGTGGGCTTTCAGACCGTACAGAAGGACTTCTCGCTGGTTGACGCCGATTTCGATGCCGGGCGGATGGTCATGCAGAACCAGACGGAGGAGTTGGACGAACTGGTTGTGTCGGCCGAACACATTCCGATGGTCGTCAAGCGGGACACGCTGGAGTACAATGCCAATGCATTCGCAACCCGTCCCAATGCGGTAGTTGAGGATTTGCTACGTCGCTTGCCGGGTATCGAGGTTGAGGCCGACGGCTCCATCAAGGCGCAGGGCGAGGATGTCCAGAAGGTGCTGGTGGATGGCAAGGAGTTCTTCGGGGATGACCCCAAGATTGCCACCAAGAACTTGCCCGCAGCAGCCATTGACCGCGTTCAGGTCTACGACAAGAAGAGCGACATGGCCGAATTCACGGGCGTGGATGATGGGCAGGAACAGAAGACCATCAATCTGGAACTGAAGGAGGATGCCAAGAACGGCTACTTCGGTAACGTTTCGGGTGGATACAGCGCCGACGGACGATACGATGGCCAAGCGTCCATCAACAGGTTCTCACCCACAACGCAGCTGGCCTTCATTGGTAACGTCAACAACGTCAACCGTCAGGGTTTTTCCTTCGGGGACTACATGAGCTTTATGGGGGGGATGGGGGCCTTGGCAAATGGAAGCTTCCGCGTTGGCGATGGGGGGATCAACATTGGCAACGACCTTTCAGACGGGTTTTCTGAAACGCTAGCCTTGGGACTGAACGTCAGTCGTGATTTTGGATCGGATACGGAGATTCGCAGCTCGTATTTCCTCTCCAGCATCGAAAACAACCAGGTCCGTTCCATCCTGTCCCGGCAGGTTCTTGGCGCCGCCTTGGCTGCGGATACGGACGAGAACAGTACCCAGTTCAGCGACAATCTGACCCACCGGCTGAACCTGAACCTGAGCCAGGAATTCAGTGAAGGGCATGATGTGCGCCTGAGAAGCAATCTCACGCTCAGCAGCTCATCACTTTCGAATATCGGTGTGCGCTCCACGACGGATCTGGCGGGTGCCCTCCAGAATATCAGCGACACGAGGTACCTGACTGATGGTAAGTCGACACGGGGTTCGGCCAACCTCACCTGGCGCAAACGGCTAAATGAGAACGGCACGAGCGTGGTAGCTGAGAGCCGCCTTAACCTGAATGACTCGGACACCGATGCCGATCTCGAATCCTTGACTGGTATCGCAAGAGATGGCAACGCGCTCACCTACCAGGAAATCCAGCAGATCCAACAATCGCTGGGTAACACCCTTCAGCACGTCCAGCGTCTTTCACTGACCCAGTCGTTTGGAAAAGAACACCTGGTCGAGGTACAGGCCGAGCGTCAAGCCATCAACGAGGACAAGGATCAGGTGGTCTATGACCTGATTTCCGGCACCCAGGTCCTCAATGAGCTTCTCAGTTCCGGTCTCGATCGTTCCTATACCTACTTGCGTGGTGGGTTAACCTATCGCCGCAGCTGGGAAAACGTGAACCTGGGGGTCGGCGTGGAAGTGCAGGAATCGACGCTTGACGGTACCATCCTCGAGAATGATGTATCTGTCTCGAACGGATACACACACATTCTGCCCACTCTCCAGCTCAACTGGTCTCCGGCCCAGGGTCGCACTCTTTGGCTTCGATACAACACGAGTACCCGCGAGCCCTCCATGACCGAGTTGCAGCCATTCACGGACAACTCCGACCCACTCAATGTCTACGTGGGTAATCCAGAGCTTGAGCCCGAATATCGTCATGCAGTGACCCTGCGATACAGCTACTTCGACCAGTTCACGTTCATCAACTTCTTCGCGTGGGCCTCAGCCAACTACACGGCTAACAATATCACCCGCTCCCGTACCATCGGCAGGGGGCTTGAACAGGAGATCACATCCGTCAATACGGACGGAGACTGGACATATACGGGCAACGTCAATTTCGGCGCTCCGCTGCGCTCGCTTGGCATGAAGTTCAACCTCTCCAACAACGCCATGTACAACCGCGGTCTGGAGATCATCAACTCCGAGCAGAATGCCTCCCGGACTCTTCGTAATACGTTGGGATTGACGCTGGAAAACCGTGACAAGGAGTTTTTTGATGTGGCGGTGACGGGATCCTTCACGTTCAATGATGTGGCCTATTCGCTCAACGATCAGCAGGATCAGAGTTACGTCAATTCGTCCTACAGCGCCCGTGCCTCCGTCTATCTTGGGGAGACCTGGGAGATCTCAAGTGAGCTGGATTACCGGGTGTATTCACAGGAAGTCTTCGGTGAGGCAAGGTCGGTGCCGCTGTGGCAGGCGTCCATCACCAAATCCCTCATCGGGCAGCGCGCTGACCTGCGGTTGACTGGCCTGGATCTGCTGGACCGCAATGAAGGCATAAGCTTCACGAACTCTGGCAACTTCGTCCGGGAGGAGCGCATCAACTCCCTCGGTCGATACGTGATGCTCACGTTCATTTATCGCCTCTCCGGGTCGGGTCGGGAGACCACCCGTGGGATGCCGGTCATCCGCATGATGGGCTGAAACCGTCGTCCCTGACTCGGGTGGCAGGTGCGACCCGGACGCTGCCACGCACACCCCTAGATGGCAGCGCCCACTGCTCGCGCTGCCCGGCAACAGCCGATGCAGGGCCCGTTGGGTGGCAGAAACCTCCGGGCTGCCGTAGATTTATCGCTCGACCCCGGCTTAAGAATCCACTCCGGTGGTCGATATACATTCGTACCCAGACCCTTCCTGCCATTCCAATGACCCGTTCCGTATTGGTCGTCGAAGACGACCCTATCATGATTGCGTTTATCGAGGAGTACCTCTCCGGGTCATTCGAGTACAAGCTAATGACCCGGGCCGACCGGGCGCTATCCTTATTGAAGGTCGGTGGAAACTACTCGTTGGTTTTGCTCGATCTATTCATGCCTGGCATGAATGGATTCGAGTTTTTGGAGGCGGTTCGCTCGGACAGACGACTGCACAAACTGCCTGTAGTTGTGCTGTCCGGTAGTACGAATCCAGAGGACCGGGAACGGGCTCTGGAACTGGGTGCCAATGATTATATCGAGAAGCCTTTCATTTCGACGGAGTTCGAAGATCGATTGGCTAGGCTGTTCAAGGAGGTGGATGAATGAGAAACCCGGGGTTGCATTCTGACAGAGCGGGTCATTCCGGTGTTCCTCTGGCTTGTGCTTCCCTGCTGCGATTCCCCCGCCCTGTGCAGCTGTGTTTTGTTGTCCCCCCATATTGCTCCCACACACCCTTCTGATGGATGTCCCCCCATCTTGCATCTGCACAACAGCGTTTCGAACTGCTGAACCGGTTTGCCAACCTCCTTCTGGAGGCTGACACGGAGGAGGCCGTTGCGTGGGCCATCGCGAAGCAGGCCATTGCTCACCTCGGCTTTGAGGATTGTGTTATTTATCTGAAGGATCAAGCACTAGGGGATTTGGTGCAGGTGGCGGCGCACGGTCCGAAGAATCCGAAAGAGGACCACATCCTGAATTCCATCCGCATACCTATGGGTGAAGGTATCGTTGGGTCAGCGGCACTATCCGGCAAGGTGCAGCGGGTCAATGACGTAACGATGGACCCGCGCTATGTCGTGGATGATGAGGCCAGGGCGTCTGAGTTGGCCGTACCCATGATGCACAAGGGTGAGTGCCTTGGTGTCGTCGACTCTGAAGATGGCAGGAAAGGGTTCTACACTGACGAGCATCAGGCAACCCTCGAAACGGTTGCGGCACTCGGCGCGGCACGTATCGTGCATCTCCGGGCGCTCGTGGCTCTTCAGAAGAGCCAGTCAGAATACCGGAAGCTTATTGAAGATGCCTCCGATATTGTCTTTACGACCGATTTGGCGGGTCGATTCACCTATATGAACCCCGTAGCGGTTCGATTGACGGGGTACTCTGAGGAAGAGCTACGGTCCATGCGGTTTACGGCCCTGCTTGCCTCCTCTTTCCGCAGTCGGGTGATGGCATTCTATCGGGAGCAGTACCGTTCGCGCGAGCAAAATACCTACCTGGAATTTCAGTTCGTCTCGCGCGAAGGTCGCATCTTTTGGGTAGGACAGAACCTGCAATTGGTCTACGAGGGGGAGGAGATCGTCGGCTTTCAGGGTGTGACCCGAGACATCACCCGTCTCAAGAATGCCCAGCTCGAAGTCGATCGTAGCCGATCGATCCAGACAGCCATGCTCTCGGGAGCCCTTGATGCCATCATTTCCATTGACGACAAGGGAACGGTCGTTGAATTCAATGCCGCGGCCGAGGCCACGTTCGGATATGCAAGGGCGGAGACCATTGGGCAGAAACTGGCGAGTTTGATTGTTCCGGAGGAGTTTCGTTCAGCGCACCGAGAAGGGATGGAGCGGCTGTTGCGAACCGGAGAGCCCCGCTTGATCGGTAAGCGCGTCGAAGTGCCTGCCCTCCACAAAGATGGTCACACCTTTCCTCTCGAACTGACACTGACACAAGTAGAGACGGATGAGGGGGTCAGATTTACGGCCTTTGCCAGGGACATTACCGAGCAGAAAGAAAATCAGGAGGCTCTCGAAAAAGCCAAGAAACAGGCAGAGCGCAATGCAGACGCCCAGGTCACCTTCCTGTCTCGAATGAGCCACGAGATCCGGACGCCGCTCAACGCAGTGATCGGAATATCCCACCTGCTTGAGAGCACGGATCTGTCTGGCAAGCAACAGAAATACATCCAGGATATCCAACGGGCTGGCGATGTGCTGCTGGGTCTGATCAACAACATTCTGGATTTTCAGAAGATTGAAGCAGGCTTCGTGGAGATCGAGGCTGCAGATTTTGATCTGGCAGAATTGCTGGAAGAGATCGTTGACCGGGCTCGTTACCTGGCTTCGGACAAACCGGTTGAAGTCGTGTTGAGCACGGGTTATGGTGTTCCCGAGTGGATCAACAGTGACTCGGTTCGACTGACCCAGATCCTTACGAACCTGCTCAACAACGCCGTCAAGTTTACTCCGCGAGGTCGGGTATCGCTCTCAGTTTCGTTGCAGCGGGAAGACACTGATCATGTGGTGCTCGATTTTGAAGTTCGAGATACGGGTATCGGTATTCCGGAAGAGGCGAAAGAGCGTGTTTTTGACACCTTCAAACAGGCCTCTTCCGATACTACACGAAGATACGGCGGCTCGGGACTGGGCCTGCCGATTGTGAAACAGTTGGTCTCCCTCTTCGGCGGTGACGTACGCTTCGAGTCGGAAGAGGGAAAAGGCACGTGTTTCCAGGTTTCCTTACCGCTCAAGGTCACTGACCGGGCGCTTATCCCTGAGCGCAAGGCGGATATCGCCGGCCTCACATTGCATGGGGTACGCGTTCTCGTTGTGGAGGACAACCTCGTCAACCAGTTTGTCGTTCGAGAGATGCTGGAGAGCTGGAAAGCCTTCGTTACCGTTGCCTCCCGAGGCGCCGAAGCACTTGACTTCCTGTCCCGGGAGACGTTTGATGTCGTTCTCATGGATATCCAGATGCCGGATATGGATGGTTTCGAAACGACCCATCGCATTCGGGAAGACCTGCAGCTGACCTCTGAATCCCTGCCTGTCATTGCATTGACGGCTTCCGCTCTGCGTGAGAAGCGGGATCGTGCCTATGCTGCAGGAATGAACGATTTTGTCATGAAGCCATTCGACCCCGCCTATCTGCACGAGCGTATTGTCCTCGCCGTGGGTCTGGAACGCATCACGGACTCCCAAGTATCCGAAGCCGATTCAGGTAGCGGCTCCGATACTCCCGGTGCAGATACCGAGGCAACCGCCGATGGCCCGTCATCACAGGCATCCGATTCGGCACCTGCTGTGCCGGATGTATCGGTTCCTGAGGCAGGACTCATGGACTGGCGGTTCTTTGAGGAGAATTACGGCGACAAACCTGGCCTTCGCCGTCGGGTCGTACGGATACTGGCCGAAAAACTGCCCGACAACATTGCTTCCCTGCGAGATGGTCTTCGGGTGGGTGACGCTGCTGCCGTTCGTTCCGTAGCGCATCAGCTGCTTCCCAGCTTGCGTATGATGGCAGGGTCGGCGCTGGTGGACATAGCCGTAATCCTCGACAAGGAGGGCCTGAACGCCGAAACCCTGCAATCCAATGGCACCCGATTCGTGGATCTACTGGGTCGTTTCTGTAGCGAAGTTGAATCCATATTGGAAGAGGACGCCACATCGTGAAGACCATTTTCCCTATTCGAGTCATTCCTTCATTTTTCAGCTGATCACTGCATAAGTGACCAAGAAAACACCATATCCCTGTGTCATTGTAGATGACGACCCCGTCGCTCGGGCCGTCCTCGTACAGTTCATTTCGGATGTCTCTGGATTAGAGCTGACGGCATGTCATGAGTCCGCGACCGAGGCCATGATGGAGGGGGCCCTCTCCTCATCAAGTATCCTCTTTTTGGACGTTGAGATGCCCAAAATGACGGGCCTGGAGTTACTGGAAACGATGTCTGATCCTCCGCTGGTGGTGTTGGTAACCTCCAAAACGGAATATGCGGTAGATGCGTTCGGCTTCGATGTCGTGGATTACCTCGTCAAGCCCGTTACGTTCAGACGCTTCGTCCAGGCCGTTGACCGCTGTCGCTCCGTTTTTGACAGCCGGATTGATCCAGGAGAGTCACCGGACCATGTCTTTGTCAAGAGCGAGGGGAGGCTGGTCAAACTCATCCTCAAAGAGATCCAGTGGATTGAAGCTCAGCGTGATTACGTGCTGATCCACACACCCAAGAAGGATTACTTTATCCACAGCACCATGAAGCGGCTTTCAGAGAGGCTTGGAGCTACGGATTTCGTTCGCGTACACCGCTCATTCATCGTGCGAATGGACCAGATAGCGGATATCGAGGACGGCAGTATCCGGATCGGCGGGAAAATCATTCCGGTCGGTGCGTCCTATCAAGACGCTCTCATGAAGCGCCTGACCATGCTGTAGGTGTCCGTGTCATGCGGTCTCTGCCGGTACGGCACTGCGGGCAGATGGATCGCGCTTCCAAGCGGCAACCTGCACTCGTGCTCGGTCAAGCAACCCATGGGCTGAGTCGTAGAGCACGGGGATGAGGACCAGGGTAACGAGTGTGCTTGCCAGCAGTCCGCCGATCACAACCCGTGCCAGCGATGCCTGGATCTCGGCACCCGGACCGATACCAATAGCCAAGGGTAGCAAGCCGAGCGTGGTGGTCAGCGTTGTCATCAAGATGGGACGCAATCTCAAGCGACCTGCCTCAACGACCGCCTCCATCGTCATCATGTTCTGTTCGCGGCGCAGCAGATTGATGTAGTCGATGAGCACGATGGCGTTGTTGACCACGATACCCACCAGCATCACTATTCCCATGATGCTCTGCATGTTGAGGGTGGTGCCTGTCAGGATGAGGGTCGGCACGACGCCGATGATTGCCACCGGAACCGAGAACATCACGATCAGAGGATCGAGGAAACGTTCGAACTGCCCGGCCATTACCATGTAGATCAGTGCGAGCGCCATCAGGATGGCAATCATGAACTCGCGCGAGGCCTTCTGCTGCTCCTCGAACTCGCCGCCGAACGAGATGGCAAAACCGTCCGGGAGATTCATCTTGGACAGTTCCGTTCGTATCAGCCCTACGGCATCTCCGAGAGCCACACCATCTTCCAGGTTGGCGGAGATATAGTGGATGCGCTGGCCATCGACCCGCTGGATGGAGGTCGGTGTGCGACCGACGCGCGGCTCAACGAGGGATGACACCGGAATGACTTCACCAGCTGGGGTGCGCACCGAGATATTATCCAGATCCTGCAGGGTCAAGCGGTCCTCTTGTCGGAGGCGCACGATGATCGGGAATTCCTCGCCTGCAATACGCAGCTGACCCGCACGGCTGCCGCCGACACTGGTCTGGACGGCACGACCGACCTGCTGTACGGAGAGTCCAAGACTGGCAATCTTGGCCCGATCAAAAATCAGGTTCTGCTCGGCCCGGCCCTCCCGGCTACCGAGGCGAACACCCGCCACACCCGGAATGAGCTCCATTCGGGACTGGATCTCGCGGGACACCTGGTCGGCCACTTCCAAGTCGTAGCCTCGAAGTTCAACCTGGACGGCTTCTGTACCACCCCCGCTGCGAAAGAGCCTGCGCAGGATCCACAAACCGGACTGGGCTTGCACGCGAACCTCGACACCGGGCACCTTACCGACCACTTTGCTGCGCAGGAAGTCGGCAATCTCCTGGCTGCTCATGGTCCGCTCATCGGCGGGCTTGAGCGCGATTTCGATCTCAGCACCACCCCACCCGATCTGCGTGGCCACCTTGTCAATCTGTTCCATGGGCAGGTGTGGACGCACCGCACGGTCCATTTCGTCGAGGTATTCCTTGACGACCGCAATGTTGGTGCCTTCGGCCATGTCCATGCTGACGCTGATCTCGTCGGCGTCCGTCGGTGGCGCCAGTTCAACCGGGATCGTGGGCAGGAGCAGGAAAGCTCCAATCACCAATACAGTTGCCGTGCCGAAAACCGTCTTACGATGACGGGCGGCGCCGCGAAGCGAATTGGAATACCAGTCCTCGAGGCGACGGAAATAGCGCTGGAACCAGCTCATCTTGCGGGCAGACTCAGTGTCTTCCCGCTTGCCGGACTTGACGCTCAGGAAGCGGCTTGCCAGTACCGGTACCAGCGTCATGGCGGCCAGCAGGGAGCAGGCCAGAGCAAAAACGACAACCAGTGCCAAGGCCTGGAAGAGCTGTCCGATGGTGCTGTTCATGAACACCAGGGGCAGGAAGATGACGCTCGTCGTCAAGGTCGACGCTACGATGGCGCCCACCACCTCGCGCGTTCCGACACGCGCCGCATCGACCAGGGACAGCCCCTTTTCTTCGCGCTGTCGGACGATGTTCTCCAGCACCACGATGCCGTTGTCGACCATCATCCCGATGCCCAGGGCCAAGCCTCCGAAGGTCATCTGGTTGAGCGTCATGCCACCGAAGAAGAGCACGCCGAACGTCGCGATGACGGAAATGGGTATGGCAAGCGCAATGATGAACGTGGACGAGCCATTGCGCAGGAAGAGGTAGAGGACGAAGATGGCCAGCAGACCACCCCATACGGCCGAGTTCGTGACGCTGTCGATGCTCTGTCGGATGAAGGTGCTCTGGTCGCTGATGATATCGAGCTGCATATCGGTACGCTCGGCATTTACCCGCTCGACTTCAGCGCGGATGGCGTCCGCCACGGAGACCGTGTTGGCTCCGCTTTGCTTCTGGATCTGGAGGCGGATGATCGGGATTTCGTCCAGCTCGGTCAGGAAAGAAATGTCTTCGAAGCCATCCTCGACCTCTGCCACATCGCGTACCCGAACAGGCGTGTCTCCAACGTAGGTAATGACCGTTTCGGCAATCTGGGGAACCGACTCGAATTCTCCGAGCGATCGTACATACAAATCCTGCGTGCCCTGTTTGACATTTCCGCCGGGCAGTTTGGCGTTTTCGCGGGAGAGGGCCTGCTGCACATCGGCCGGAGTCAATCCTGCGGCCTGCAAGCGGTCTCGCTCCAGGTTGATGCGGATTTCCCTGTTCACACCCCCGCGCACCTCAAGCGTACCCACGCCGGGAATCTGCTCGAAGCGCTGCGCGATATCCCGCTCCAGGATCCGCGTGATGGATGCCATGTCCCGCTGGCTCGAAACGCCCAGCGTCATGATCGAAATGTTGTTGGGGTCGAATTTCCAGATCCCTGGCGCCTCCACTTCCGGGGGCAGGTTGTCCCGAATCCGGTCGAGGGCGCCCCGGACGTCGTTTGCAGCCTCGTCCAGCCCCGTGCCCTGCGTGAACTCAAGCGTCACACGGCTGCTACCCTCGGAGGACGAAGACGACATGCGCTCCAGGTTGGGGATGCCGGAGAGGGCGTTCTCCATCGGGTCGGTGATGATCTGCTCCATCTCTTCGGGGCCCACATTCGGATAGTTCGTGAACACCGTGAGCCGCGACATTTCGATGGGCGGCAAAAGGTCAACGGGCAGGTAGCGGAACCCGACAATACCCAGGGTAATGATCACCAGATAGAACATCGTGGTGGCAACGGGCCGTCGAATGGACAGATCGGTCAAAGAAGCCATGGCAGCAATCGGTCAGTGTAAGGTTGGGGAGTGGAGCGACTCAGCTTACTCGCCGGAGGAGGTACTGACTGAAACGGGCTCAACGCCGGGCTCGGTCGGTGCTTCTGCCGCCAATTCATCCGTGGTCGGCGCCCGGTTGATGGATGGGTTCTGTTCCTGGTTGAACTGTTCCCGCGCTACCCGCTGCTGCTTCTCCATGAACTCCGCCAAGAGGTCCTGATCCATCATGCCCTGCAGCTCCCGGATACGATCCCAGGATTGGGGTCGAACGCGTGCTTGGACGGTGCCGTTGATGGGGCGGATCATGTTTTGCCCCACGCTGACCACCCAGTCACCCATGGATATCCCGGTGACGGCAGCTACACCCCGACCACGAGCCAGCACCTCGACGGGCTGAAACGTCATCTGGGTGGCTTCCGTGATCGGGGCCGGGTTGTCCGGATCGTAGGAGTCCGGCTCTTCCACCGGCGTTTCGCTGGAAAGCGCAGGCGCCACATAAACACCCAGCATACCGTTGTTGGGATTGTCGTAGAGGACGGACTCTGGCACGATGACAGCCGAGGTGGATTCGCCATAGAGCACATCCACGGCCACAAACATGCCTGGGCGGAGTCGGCGGTCGCGGTTGTCTACGTCCACTTCGGCACGGGCGCTATAGCTTTCGGCGTTGATGAAGGGAGAAATTCGGGACACTTGTGCCTCGATCGGACCCTGGTCAAACCCCTCGACGGTGATGAGGGCCGTTTGTCCGGGTACAATCCGGTTGATCATACGGTCCGTTATGGACATCTCAATCCGAACCTTATCGAAGTTGCCCATGGTGAAGAGGGCTTCTCCCGCCATGACCCGCATACCCACCTCGGCATTGCGTTGACCCACATAACCCGCAATCGGCGCCCGTACGACCGTTCGGCGCAACAGTTCACGCTGCTCTTCCAGGTTTGCTTCGGCTTGCGCAATGCGTGCCACCGCTTGGGCATGCGCTGCTTCAGCGCCGGCAAACGAAGCCCGTGCCGCATCGAGTCGCTGCTCGCTTTCCAACTGGCGACCGGCCAGCTGTTCAACCCGATCGAGTTGGTTACGCGCTTCGGTAAGTGAGGCCTGTGTTCGCTGTGCGTCGGCCTCTGCTATTTGCAGAGCCGCCTCCGACTGCGCAACCTGATCCCGGTATTGCTTATCCCGAAGGTAGACAAGAGGAGAACCCGCTTCCACGTAATCCCCGTTCTGCACGAGGACACGGGTGATCGGAGCGGAGATCTCCGCCACGATCTCTACCTGGTTTTCGGCGCGTACAATGCCACTCATACGCTCCTCGAGGGGGAGGGAGCCGTAACGCGCCCGCACGGCCTCGACCGTGGGTGTGACGGCTGCAAACTGGGCCGGCATGCCGCCGGATGACGTGTCGGACGACCCGCATCCGGACAGGGCGGCGACAGCAGGAATCAGCAGAAGAGCAAAGCTTGAACGAAATGACATACGGCTCCGGGTGCGAATGGAAATCGAGTTGATTGTCACAGCGCGGGCAAAACCGTCGGCAAAGGGTTCGTTGAACCGATCAAATCAACGTCGTGAGCGCTTTTCACACCCGTTAGACGTTATCCGTGCTTGTTCATTTCATTAACATTT
>Ga0181568_10004417_pt1 | contig 12540 bp, 12 predicted proteins | sample 101ome_20_FD_133758 | JGI IMG/M metagenome (GOLD analysis project Ga0181568, IMG submission 133758) | Coastal salt marsh microbial communities from the Groves Creek Marsh, Skidaway Island, Georgia - 101404AT metaG (megahit assembly) | ecosystem: Environmental > Aquatic > Marine > Intertidal... | reverse complement strand
GTTTCCAGATTTTCACCTTGGGTAAAGGCATCATAAACGGCGTTGTCCACGCGTTTCATCATGGATGTCAAAACTTTGCCAGGGTGCATATAGTTTTGGTTGCTGTCCACACCGATGGACAAGATGCCTTCGTCTGCGGCGGTTTGCAGAACGCCAACACCTGTACCGCCTGCTGCTGCGTATACAACGTCTGCGCCTTGGGCGATTTGGGCTTTGGTCAATTCAGAACCTTTTACGGGGTCATTCCATGCAGCAGGTGTTGTGCCGGTCATGTTTTGGATCACGGTTGCGTCTGGGTTGACCGCTTTGGCGCCTTGGACATAGCCGCATGCGAATTTACGGATCAGCGGAATATCCATACCACCGATGAACCCAACGGTGCCGGATTTCGATGCTTGGGCAGCCATCATACCGACCAGGTAGGATCCTTCGTGTTCGTTGAACACAACTGAACGTACGTTTGGTTTATCGACAACCATGTCAATGATTGTGAATTTTGTGTCGGGGTATTCATCTGCAACTGTTTCCAACGCCGATGCAAAGGCAAAGCCTGCCATCACGATTGGGTTTGCACCCGCTTCTGCAAAACGGCGCAGAGCTTGTTCGCGCTGTGCTTCGGATTGCAGTTCGATTTCGCGGAATGAATTGCCGGTTTCTTCGGCCCAGCGTTGTGCGCCAGTGAACGCCATTTCGTTGAATGATTTGTCGAACTTGCCGCCCAAATCGAAAATCAACGCAGGTTCAGCAAATGCTGCGCCAGCGCCAACAACCAAAGCAGTTGTCGCGCCCAGAATTTTTTTCATAAATGTCATGGTTCTCTCCCACAGATTACAGACTCAGTCTGGTTCCATTTGTTTTGGATGGACTAATAAGGCCGTGATATGCCGGAATGGTCAACCAGTTTTTCCAAGTTAACGTAAAGTCAGCCAGGCAAATCGTTTGTTTCCAAAGATTTCGCCAATACAAGTGCATCTGTGACACCACCACTGCGGGTTTTATAATACTGTTTGCGCACCCCAACCTGTGTGTATCCATTCGTGGCGTAAAACATTTTGGCTGGATTATTTGCGATACTGACTTCTAGGAAAATGTTGGTTGCGCCACGCAATCGGCAGGCATGTTCGAACGCTTGTATCAGGATTTGGCCCTGGCCTGATCGACGGATTTTGTGGTCGACGATAATCATATGTAATTCAGCTTGGTCCATGATCGCAGTGCCAATGGCAAAGCCATTTGAATTTGCTGAAACGACGCAATTTGGATCGGTCAGTGCCTTGGCGTATTCGTCCGCGGTCCAAGGTCGTTGATCAGGTCCTGATGCCGCATGCAGATCGGCCATTTGTTGCGGGGTCATGTCAAACGCTGTGGCGCGGTATCCTTGGACGGGGCGGCATCCGCAGGCTTGATATAAAACGGGATCGGTTTGTCATGTCTGTCGGTCTGCGCTAGGCGCTGGCGTGCGACCAACGCAATGCGTTCGACCAATGTTGTGGTGTCGAGCTGTGGCAAGACAGGCAGGCCAAGTGCATCAGCGTCCGATTGTGGGCCCAGTGTCGCACTGGCAATACCGCTGTTACGCATGGCGTAATATATCTGATCCCGCGGGGCGGGCACAGTTGCCACCACATTCTGGCGTTCATTTAGCCATGTTGCATCGAACTGGGTGACCCCAATCGCAGGAATATTTCGTGCAAGTGATAGCCCGCGCGCCAGTGACACAGAAATGCGGATTCCGGTGAAATTGCCCGGTCCGGTCCCAACGGCGATCGCTGTGACCGTGTTCCATGATTGGCCGGATTGTTTCAAAACATCGTCTAGCAGGGATGGGATCGTTTCTGCCTGTCCACGGGCCATTGGTTTCACAATATTTGCGCCAATGCGATCCCCCACAAGCACACAGGCCGCGCAATGCGCGGCCGATGTATCAAATGCGATTATGACTGGATCACAGTTCAACTGGGCGCACCTCGGCCACCTCGGGGATATAGTGGCGCAGCAGGTTTTCGATCCCCATTTTCAACGTCATTGTTGACGATGGGCATCCTGCGCAGGCGCCTTTCATTTGCAGGTAAACGACACCGCGTTCAAAGCCGTGAAATGTGATGTCCCCGCCGTCTTGGGCCACCGCTGGACGCACGCGTGTGTCTAGCAGTTCTTTGATTTGACCGACGATTTCTGCATCTGCACCATCATGGTTGTCGCCATGTTCCGCCGCGCCAGCCCCGATTAATGCAGGTTGGCCCGATTGGTAATGTTCCATGATCGCGCCCAATAGGGATGGTTTGATGTGATCCCAATCCACGTCGTCAGATTTGGTCACTGTGACAAAATCACGGCCCAAAAACACACCCGAAACGCCAGATACCGCAAAGATACGCTGGGCGAGTGGTGACGATTCTGTACCATCTGCGGATGGAAAATCGGCTGTTCCATCCTCAAGCACGGTTAGACCGGGCAGGAATTTCAGTGTCGCTGGGTTTGGTGTGGATTCGGTTTGAATAAACATGACTGGGCTCCATCTCTCGCCCAAGATATGGAATTTCGGACCAGTAATGTCAAGTAACTTAGACCGATTCTAAAGAGATTGTGTTAGCTCAAGCAAATCCCAAAGGTTCCCAAACCGATCGCGGAATTTGCATACGACGCCATATGTTTCGCGCCGGGGTGTTTCGATGAATGCGACCCCTTTGGCGCGATAGGCTGCGTAGTCGCGTTCAAAATCATCGGTGTTCAGAAATATAAACACCCGTCCGCCGGTTTGATTGCCAATGCTTGCGCTTTGCTCTGCGGATGCGGCGCGCGCCAAAAGGATGTTGGATCCTTGCGCGCCCTTGGGGCGGATCAATACCCAGCGTTTGTCTGGTGTGAGCCGTGTGTCTTGGATAAGTTCAAACCCCAAGACACCGCAATAATAATCAATCGCGTCGTCATAGTCGGGAACAGTGATCGCAAACGCATGGATCGATTGTGTGTTCATGTCAGGGCGTCAAGTTGTTCCTTGGTCAGATTGCCCGGGACGATAGTGATTGGACAGGGCAGGGTGCCTGCGTTTTTCGACAGCTGGCTGACCAAGGGGCCTGGCCCCTTTTTGTCCAAGCCCGCGCCCAAAACCAAAATGCCGATTTCGGGGTCAGATTCGATATGGGCCAAAATTTCGGTAACGGCTTCGCCTTCGCGAATGTGCAATTCGGGATCAATGTTTTGCCGATCTCGCATCCATTTGGCAAACACCTCATAGTGCGCCTCGATACGTTCGCGGGCCTCTTGGCGCATGAGGTCGCCGACACCGATCCAATGATTGAATTCATCTGGGGGAATCACCGACAAAATTGCGACACCACCCCCTGATTTAGATGCCCGCATTGCGGCAAACCGCATGGCATTCAGGCATTCGCGGCTGTCGTCTAATACGACCAAGAACTTGCGCATCTGGTTCCCCATTCATAGCGATTTTGCAGTGCTTAGTCTGCCGCTAGCAATGCGCCTGTGTCAAGAAGAACGTGGCTGCACACAACGCACCCCAATTTCAGGCCCCAGCACATATGGTTTCTAAAACTGCAAAGAGGGACGCGTTAATCGGATGTTACCTAACGAACCCGACAATATCATAGGCCTGCTGCAAAATGGGCTGCGCGATGTCGCGCGCGCGTTCTGCACCGCGGGCCAAAATGCGGTCAATTTCGGCAGGGTCCGCCATCAGACGTGACATTTCTGTGGAAATGGGGGCCAATTTATCGACTGCCAAATCCGCCAGTGCGGGTTTGAATTTGCCCCAGCCTGCGCCGGCATATTCTGTAATGACCTGTTGCGATGTTTGATCGGACAGTGCGGCATAGATATCGACCAGATTACGCGCCTCGGGGCGGCCCGCCAGTCCGTCCAACGTGTCGGGCAGTGGTTCTGGATCGGTTTTGGCCTTTTTGAATTTTTTGGCGATGGTGTCGGCATCATCGGTCATGTTGATGCGTTCCATATCGCTTTCACCCGATTTTGACATTTTCTTGGACCCGTCACGCAGGTTCATGACGCGCGTGGCTGGGCCTTCGATCACGGGTTTCGTTTCGGGGAAAAAATCCACCTTGAAATCGTGATTGAATTTCTGCGCAATATCGCGGGTCAATTCGACGTGTTGTTTTTGATCCTCGCCCACTGGGACATGCGTGGCGTGATAGAGCAAAATATCCGCGGCCATCAGTGATGGATAAGCATAAAGGCCCAAAGATACCTTTTCCGCGTTTGATCCTGCTTTGTCTTTGAACTGTGTCATGCGGTTCATCCAACCGACACGGGCGACACAGTTGAACAACCATCCCAATTCGGCATGCTGGGACACTTGGGATTGATTGAACAAAACCGATTTTTCAGGGTCGATGCCGGATGCGATGAAACCTGCGGCCACTTCGCGGGTGGCATTGCGCAGCTCGGACGGGTCCTGCCAGACGGTGATGGCATGCAGATCGACCACGCAATAGATGGTTTCAAAATCCCCACCCTGCATATCAACAAAGCGTTTGATCGCGCCTAGGTAATTGCCCAAGGTCAAACCACCGGATGGTTTTATCCCGGAAAACACGCGCGGGGTGAATTTGGCGTTTACGTCTGTGGTCGCCGCATCAGTCATCTATATTCTCCGACTAGAAGTTTTGTTGCAAACCGTCTAACCCTAGGGTGATACCACGTCAAGCAAGAGGACCAAATGGATCACAATCGCCCACAGCCTATCCTAAACCCAATGCCATCTGTCATTATGGGACTGTTCGTTTTTATTGCTGGGATCGAGGTAATTTTTGTTCTGGGCTCTATGGGGATTTTAGGGGACGCATCTGCCATTGGTTGGCGCAATGCCGCGGTCAGCGATTATGCGCTGACACCTGCTGTATTGTGGTGGATGTTGGAACAGGGGCAATATCCGACCGATTTGTTGGTGCGCTTTGTGACGTATTCGTTTGTAAATGGGTCCACTGTCGGGGCAGGGATCGCCATTGCGTTATTGCTGGCAATGGGGCGCATGGTGGGACAGGTGTTTTCTGAATGGGCCACGTTGGTGATATATTTTGTATCAGCCATTGTGGCTGCCGTTGTCTTTTCTGTGTTTGCACCTGAAACGGAATGGCTGTTTGGCAGTTTTGTTGGGATCTATGGGTTGATTGGGGCCTATTCGTTCCTGAACTGGGTAGCGCTGCGTGCAGGTCACGGACCACAGGCACAGGCGTTTACATTGATTGCAATGCTAATGGGCGTGCAGTTGTTATTTGGTATGCTCTTTGGGTCGAATTTCACCTGGATCGCTGATTTGGCTGCGTTTTTTGCAGGCTTTGGCATTTCATTTTTTGTAGCCCCCGGCGGGCTGCGACGTATTCTGGCGGCCATTCGACGCGATTAACGGCTGCGGCGTAGGCTGGATTTCAGGTCCTGTACATCAAACGCGCCTAAGCTGCGCCCAGCGATCCCATAGACCACAATACCAAGCGCGATTAACCCCAGTGCAAGGGCGATCCGACTGGGGGCATCTGCGGCATAATCCATCACAACCATGGCCACGCACCACAGCGTGGCGCCCATGATCCCTGATGCAATACACATCCTTAGGACACGGGATTTAACCGTTGGACTGATGCGCGCCACATCCCCAAACTTGCGGGCAGACCCTGCCAATAGGGCGACCATGACCCACGATGACAGGGTCGTGGCGACAGCGGCCGAAATCCAGCCCAACCACGGCATCAGCCCCAGTGCAAGCGCGGCGTTTATGATCATGGACCACACTGCAAAGCGAAACGGTGTTTTTGTATCTTCGCGCGCGAAAAACAGGGGCTGTAGCAGTTTTTGCAAAATAAACGCAGGCAGGCCCAAACCATAAATGGCGGTTGCCAGTCCTATGGCCAAAATATCGTCGCGCCCCGTCGCACCATATTCATACAGCATGGATGCCAATGGAACAGGGATCACAAACAATGCGACCGCCGCAGGCAGCGTCAGTGCCAGCGCAATTTCGGTTCCACGATTGAATGCATCTTTGGCACCGGCATCATCATGTGTTTGCAGCCGTTTGGATAATTCGGGCAGCAATACCAATCCCACGGCAATGCCCACCACGCCCAAGGGCAGCTGGTACAATCGGTCCGCACCATACAGCCAGCTGACGGCGCCGGTATATTGTGACGATACCAGTTGCCCAACCAACAAATTGATCTGAACCACCCCATTGGCCAAAGCAGCCGGAACTGCAATGCGGATCAGTTGTTTCATGTCGGGCGACAATCTGGGGCGGGATAGTGTGATGGGCAATCCGGCCTTGTGACAGGCGACCCAGACCATGGCCAATTGCACAACACCCGCAACAGGGATTGACCAAATCAGATAGGATATATGCCGCCCGTCCATGATCCATGACAGCCCCAGCGCCGCGATGACTAAGATGTTCAAAAATACAGGCGCTGCGGCGGCCACTGCAAAATGTCCCTTGGCATTCATTGCCCCCGACAATAGGGCGGCGGATGATATGAACAGGATATAGGGAAACATTACGCGCCCGTAATCCACGGTCATGTCAAACCGTGTATCCCCCGCAAACCCGCTGGCCGTGATCCAAACCAAGACAGGCATGAAAATCATCGCAACAGCGGTTAGGATCATCACCACAAAGGCCAATCCGCCCATCGCCTGATTGGCAAAGCCAACCGCATCACGATCATCGGCCAATCGCTTGGAAAGCATGGGAACAAAGGCCGCATTAAAGGCCCCTTCGGCAAAGAACCGGCGAAACATATTGGGCAGGCGAAAGGCTGCGACAAAGGCATCCAAAACCGGACCCGCGCCAATCAAGGCAAACAGCAAAATTTCGCGTACCATGCCCAGCACACGGCTGAGCAAGGTCCAAAATCCCACTGTCATGATGGATCGCAGCATATGTTATCCCTATGTGTTATCCTTGGGCGCGTTCGACGCCCTTGGCGATGGCGTCGCGCAGATTGCGTTCGATGGCACGTTGTTTGGTTTCGTTATAGAACTTAAGTCCAAACATGTCCTTGACGTAAAATGTGTCTACCACCTGTTCGCCATAGGTCGCAATAACGGCAGACGCAATATAGATGTTCATATTGGCCAAGGTGCGGGTCAGATCATACAACAATCCGGGGCGGTCGCGTGTGTCGACCTCAATAATGGTATAGATTTCGGACCCATCATTATCAAAGGTGACAGAAGTTGACACCCGAAACGCCTTTTCGCGCTTTTTGAATTTGTCTTTTTCTTGCATCGCATCGCGTGCGATGACTTCGCCTTTTAGGGTTTTTTCGATCATGCTGCGCAGACGGGGCAGGCGGCTGCTTTCATAGGGGCCTTCGTCGCCGTCTTGGACCCAGAATGCGGCCGTTGCATAGCCATCTTTGGATGTATAGGTACGCGCGTCTACGACATTTGCCCCAACCAGCGCCAATGCGCCCGCAAGGCGTGAAAAAATACCGGGATGATCGACCAAGGCAAAGCAAATCCGTGTGGCATCACGTTCCACATCTGGGTGCAGATCCAGCCGAATTTCATCGGTTTCAATGCCGCGCAACAAATTGGCAAACACCACATGCGCGGTTACATGCAGCCCCTGCCAATAGGGGCCGTAGTGGCGATCCATTTCTATTTTCAGGTCCGTGCCGGCCCAGTCGCCCAATGCCTGTTTCAGCGCAACCTGTGCCTCGGCCCCGCGGTTTTCGCGGGTCACGGCCTCCATCCCATCCTCTAGCACCAGACGGGTCTGACGATAAAGCGCGCGGATCAGGGCCGCTTTCCAGTTGTTCCATGTATTTGGGCCAACGCCGCGAATATCGCAGACCGTCAACACAGTCAGCAGGTCCAACCGTTTCACAGTTTTCACAGCCCGCGCAAAATCGCGCACCGTGCGCGGATCGGCGATATCGCGTTTTTGCGCCATATCCGACATCAACAGGTGATAGCGCACCAACCATTCAATGGTTTCGACCTCTTCTGCGTTTAATCCCAAACGCGGGGCCACTTTGCGGGCGATTTTTGCGCCTAGGATCGAATGATCTTCGGGGCGACCTTTGCCGATGTCATGCAGTAGCAGGGCGACATAGATCGCTTTGCGATTGATCCCCTCGTCCAAGATGGACGACGCGATTGGCAATTCTTCTTGCAATTCGCCGCGTTCAATTTCAGCCAAGTTCGAAATACATTGGATCGTGTGTTCATCGACTGTATAGCTGTGATACATGTTGAACTGCATCATTGCCACGATGGGTTCAAATTCGGGAATAAAGGCCGCCAATACCCCCAATTCGTTCATCCGCCGTAACGCGCGTTCTGGGTTGCCGTGTTTTAGCAACAAATCCACAAAAATACGCTGCGCGGTTGGATTATTGCGCATGTCATCGTCGATTTTATCCAAATTTGCTGAAATTAGGCGCATGGCATCGGGGTGGATCAACAATCCAGTGCGCAGGGCCTCTTCGAAAATGCGCAGGATATTCAGTTTATCTTGGATAAAGTTGTCGGGCGATTTCAACGCCAAACGGTTATGAACAACGCGATATTCGGGTTTGATACGGGGACGTTTGCGGAAAATCCGTTCCAGCAGGGGCGCGTCCTTGGCATGCGTCGCCTCAAGCGCGGTCAGGATAATGCGTGTCAGATCCCCAACCCGTGTGGCGTGGCGGAAATAATCTTGCATAAAGATTTCCACCGAACGGCGCCCTTCGCGGTTCGCGTATTGCATGGCCTCGGCCACTTGGACCTGTAAATCAAATGACAGCTGTTCTGTCGCGCGCCCTGCCAATAAATGCATATGACATCGCACGGCCCACAGGAAATTTTCAGCGCGCGCGAATGTGGCGTATTCGTCGGGTTGAAACACCCCCTTGGCCACCAGTTCGGCGGTGGTTTCGACGTGATGCACATATTTTGCAATCCAGAACAGCGATTGCAGGTCGCGCAAACCCCCTTTGCCCTCTTTCACGTTGGGTTCGACCATATAGCGTTGGCCGCCCTGTTTTGTGTGACGTGCATCGCGTTCGTTTAATTTTGCCTCGACAAATTCGCGCTCGGTTCCTTGGAATAACTCTTGCCTCAGGCGGTTATCTAGATCTTTGGCTAGGGGGGCTTCTCCGCAAATATGGCGGTGTTCCAACATCGCGGTGCGGATTGTGAAATCTTCTTTGCCCAAGCGAATACAATCGGACACGGTTCGGGTAGAATGCCCCACCTTTAGCCGCAGATCCCACAGCATATACAACATGCTTTCGACAACGGATTCGGCCCATGGGGTCACTTTGTACGGGGTAAGGAACAGCAAATCGACATCGCTGAATGGGGCCATTTCACCGCGCCCATAGCCACCCACTGCCAAAACGGACAATTTTTCCCCCTCGGTCGGGGTGTGAATGGGGTGCAAATATTCGCTGGCCGTGACCCAGACGGATTTCACCAAACAATCGGTCAACCATGTATAGCTGCGGATTGCCTGCGTGGCTGATCGCGGATTTTCGATAAAGGCCGCTTTGATCCGATCCATCCCTGATTTGCGCCGTGTGCGCAGATCGGAAATCACCAATTTGCGCAAATCATCTGACGCTATATCGCCTACCTGCGCCAAGGTCGCGCGATAAAATGCACCCACATCAAAAATATCATCAGGCGGACATATCAGACCGCCTGAATCCAATGATGGCGTGATGCAGGCGGGATTAAAATCCCCCGATTGAGAAGGCGCGTGGGGCAGGGTCAAGGATCGTTACCTGTTTTTCGATAATTTGTGCAAGTGATAGTGCTCTTTCGTTTGTGCCGTCATTTTTCAAGCGAAAAATGCCATCGACGCCTTTGAAACCATTCGGATTGGTTAAATTTTGTGCAGATAACACCGCGCCCCCGTCACCGCGTCCGATTTGCGCGATTATGGACACCGCGTCATAGGCTAGGCTGGCCAAATTATGTGGGCGCCCACCATTGACCAATTCATAGCGGGTTGCGAAATTTTCGTTGCTGGTGGTGTCTGGCACTGCAAACCATCCGTTTTGAACGCCCGGCAAATCCAATATCTGCGCTGGAACATCCCAGCGCCCCAAACCGGCATATTGAACAGCCATCGGGTCGACACCGTTTTCAGGCAGCAGTTGGGCCAATAATGGCAGGGCGCCTGAACTGGTCGATGTCAGCAGCAATAAATCTGCCTGTTCAATTTCGACGGCCGCGCGGATCATCGGGATTGCATTTACCACAGCTGTTTCGTTGAATTCAAATCCCTGTTCGCTTACAATTGCGATGCCTGATTTCTGGGCCGCTTTGCGAAACGCTTGTAGGCCGAATGTGCCTTCTATGTTGTTTGGATATGCGACAACAGCGCGGGATTTGCCTTGGGCTGCAGCGAATTCTAACAACCGCTCGGCTGTATTATCGAATGTTTTGCCCAATACATACAGGTTGCCACCCGCAATTGTGGGGTTATTAGAGAAACTGATCACATTCACGCCATCATCTGCAACAGCTACGGCCGCTGCATTCGACGTTTCCGCCCGCAGCGGGCCCAGAATGATCTGCGCGCCGTCGTCGACGGCCTGCTGCGCCACTTGGGCCGCAATGGTTTCATTGCCTGCGGTGTCATAGACGCGCAAATCAATCTCTACATCGGGTGATTCCTGCACAGCCAGCCGCGCAGCATTTTCTAGTGATTTTGCCAAACTAGCGATGTCAGCATCTGATTTAGGCACCAGCAATGCCACCGGAATTGGTTTCGACAGGTCCAGTTTCGGCACTTTCACTGCCGGCATTTCGTCACAGGCCATTAAACCCAACAGCGCCCCAATAGCAAAAACCTTGCGAATACTAAAAAACCCTGAAAGAAAGCTACCTAACATTATTTCGTCTCCCAATCCCATTATATTTTACCTTGGGGGTGACGATAGAATCCATATCCCAAAGGGTCCAGCCATGAATCACAAACACGTCAAATTAGCTGCTGGATTATATTTTGTTGCAACACCGATTGGGACGGCGCGGGATATCACGCTGCGGGCCTTGGATATTTTGGCCAGTGCCGAAATTATCGCCGCCGAAGATACGCGTAGCATGCGCAAGCTGTTGGAAATACACGGAATTGCATTAGGGGATCGGCCCTTGGTCGCCTATCATGATCACAGCGGCGACCGCGTGCGGGATAAATTGGCCCAATGGATCGAACAGGGGCTGTCGGTTGCTTATGCATCCGAGGCTGGAACGCCATTAATTGCAGATCCGGGCTATCATCTGTCCAAAGATATCGCCGCACAGGGCCATTTGGTGACCTCGGCGCCGGGTGCCAGCGCCTGCATCACCGCGCTGACATTGGCGGGATTGCCGACGGATCGTTTTTTATTCGAAGGTTTTTTGCCCAATTCCAAATCCCAGCGACGCAAAAAACTGTCTGAATTGATGGATATTCCTGCGACCTTGATATTTTATGAATCGCCTAAGCGTTTGGCCGCGATGTTGTCAGATGCCGCCGATGTGATGGGGGGCCATCGCGCTGCGGTGTACATGCGTGAACTGACCAAAAAATTCGAAGATATCCAGCGCGGCACCCTGTCAGAACTGGCAGATCGCGTCGCAGGCCAATCGGTCAAGGGCGAAATCGTTGTCCTGATTGATCGTGCAGATAAACCAACTGTTAACCCCGAGGATATAGAACAGCAGTTACAACAGGCGCTGGGCCAAATGTCCGTTCGTGATGCCGCCGATGCGGTGGCGCAGGCCACCGGCCGGCCCAAGCGTGAAATATATCAAATGGCACTGGCACTGGGGTCGCAAAACAGTGGGTCACAAAATAAAGGGTAGAATTTCTTATCACCGTGGCCATGCCGCAGAGTTGGCCGCGGAACAGGCCTATCAACGACTTGGGGCGCAAATTTTGGCAAAACGCTGGCGTGGGGCTGGCGGGGAAATTGATCTGATCGTGCAGCTTGGCGATACCATCATCTTTGCCGAGGTCAAAGCCGCCCAGACCCATGACATAGCCGCAGAGCGTATTTCCACGCGCCAAGCGCAGCGAATATGCGCCAGCGCGCAAACCTATCTGGCGAACCGTCCCGATCAACATCAACGCTTTGATGCTGTCTTGGTGGACCAAAATGGTATCGCGGATATCCGTGTAAATGCCTTGGCCGAATTTTTAATGGTATAAATGCCCATTGATAAATGTGGTCAGACAGGTCATTTAAGGATCAAACAATATTTTGGGGAATTCGATGAAGATAGCGTTCCAAATGGATCCGATTGGATCAGTCAATATCAACGCGGACAGCACCTTTCGCATCGCAGAAGAGGCACAAGCCCGCGGGCACGAATTGTTTTACTATGCCCCCGATCAGCTGGCATTCGATCAGGGTCGGCTGACCGCGCGCGGATATCCGATGCAGGTGCAACGGGTGGCAGATGCCCCTGCAATTTTGGGCGATATGGTAACGGTTGATTTGGCCGATTTCGATGTGATCTGGCTGCGGCAGGACCCGCCCTTTGATATGCATTACATCACCACAACACATATGTTGGACCTGGTGC
>Ga0181568_10004413_pt1 | contig 12547 bp, 10 predicted proteins | sample 101ome_20_FD_133758 | JGI IMG/M metagenome (GOLD analysis project Ga0181568, IMG submission 133758) | Coastal salt marsh microbial communities from the Groves Creek Marsh, Skidaway Island, Georgia - 101404AT metaG (megahit assembly) | ecosystem: Environmental > Aquatic > Marine > Intertidal... | reverse complement strand
CATATAATATTTAATATTATTTTCAATAAAATATACATGATAATAGTTTGTTTTTGTTGGTTTTTCTATATATAATTGATGTGAATTTGGAAATTTAACCCATTCTTCATTTTTTAAATCTTGACGAAGTATATTTTCAACATAAAAATTATTTAAATAAAACTCATTTTCATTTTTATCTAATTTATTTAAATCTTCTGTTACATCATAATTTTTTTTTATATGATCTGTATCATTATTTAAACATGCTTTTATTATTACTGTTTCATCTTCATTTGTATCTGTTTTATCTAATAATATATAATTTTTATAACCTTTATTAACCTCCCATACATATGAATCATTCGGACCTTTTACACCATATTTTATAGAACTATTATTTTTATATATTAATTCTTTATTAGGTTCTGATATAAAAGACATTATTCTATATGTATCCTTATTAAATCCTAATTCTGAATTTATATGTGAATTTGCATAAGTATCTAAATTATATGGTAAATTTACAGGACAATTTGGTGAACGTAATTTTAAAAGAGCATTTCTATTTGTACTATCACAAGGTCCACATTGATAATTATAATTACTATCTAAATTAATACAATATATATTATTTTTTTCATTATTTTTTATAGAATAATATTTATTCATATTAATATTTTTATTAATATTTGTACTAAAATTAATAATATTCATTTTTTCTACATTTTTAAAAAAACTCTCAATTTTGGAATAATTACCTCTATTTGTTGTTAATTTTATTGTATTTATATCAGATGATACTGTATATCCTATAAATTTTTGAATTGATAATAATTTTTTTCTTATATTAATAAATCTACTTTTTTTCAGTTCTGATATTAATTCATTTTTTATATTATTTAACTTATTTTTAGTTTGTTCTATATTATTTTTACTTATTGAATGTTCTGAAATATCTATTTCTTCTATACTTGAAATAATTTTTAGATTAAGATTCTCTTCTTCTAAATTTGTTTGAATATTTATATTTTTTGTTTTATATATATATAATTTATTGTTTAATATAGTATCAAATAAATTTTTTATATTATTATTTTTATTATACATATAAAATAAAATACGTGAAATATCTTTTGGATTTTCTGCTAAAGCAGAAATACATAATGAATATATAATTACAATAAAATCATCTATAGATTGTATATTTTTTTCTTTCATATAAAAACATTTTTTCATATTAAAAAATATATTTAATAAATCTAAGTCATCTAATAAAATATCTTCATCTCCTATTACAGAACTAATAAATGTATTAAAATTATTTCTAATAACATTATAAGTATTATTTGAAATATTATATGTAGTATCTGTTATATAATTATTAATTATTGAAAAATAAATTTTATTCATATTTATAAAATCTTCTATTCCTTTACGATAGTTTTGAGGTAAATTTTCTAAATTTTTAGATTTTCTTTGCGATTTATAAGTATTCATTTCAAATTTTGCTGATGTAATAAATTTTTCTATATTTGTTTTATATTCTTCTACTATCAGTCTTGTTTTACAAATATTTTTTATTACTTTTTCACTTGCTAATATTTTTCTTCTTATTATTTTATAATTATTTTGTATATTTTTTAAAATAACTAATGAATAATTATTACAATATTTATTTATATTTATTATATTTGATGTATTATTTAATTCCTTAATATTTTCTAAATCATATATCTTATTTTGTGCTAAATTTTGCATTTGAGGATCATTCGCAGGTAATATTTTAAATATTTTATTATAATTTAATTGTTTTTTTTGATTATTTGTACCAATATATGGTTTTTTAAAATCATCAAATTTTTTATGTGGTTCTTTTAAATAATCTTCATATATATTACCTTTATTAAAAAATATATCATATAATGTTTTATATGTAGGTAAATCTTCATATTCTTCATCTAAATTAGCATAAAATATATCAATATTAGAATATATTTGAATTATATTATTTTTATTTATTTTAAAATTTTCTAATATTTCTAGTAAATTAAAAATCTCAGGAAGCTCATTCATTATAAGATCTTCATTTATAGATGTACTTTTTTTATATAACTCTAATACATTTTTTTCTACCAATGTAATCTGATTTGTTCTATAATTCATTAATATTTCCAGTTTAATATTATCAGGTTTATTCTCATTTACTTTAACCATATCTATATCTAATTTTATATATTCTTGTACTGTATTCATTAATGTCTTTATAATATCATTATTTTCTTCTACTGAAGTACCTATTTTTGTTCTTAATGATATTATATTATTATTTAGTTCTCGTATATTTACATCAATATCATCTAAAATATTAAATATTAATGTTTTCAATCCATAAATTGTTTTATCAGATGGTTCTGTTTCTTTACCTCTATATTCAATTATAGTTTGAAATACTTTTTTAAATTTATTAAAAGTACTATCATCATCTGGATTTAATAACATTTGTGAAAAATCTGGTAATCCATATACTGCATCAAATATTTCTTTATATTTTGTATTTACTAATTGATTATAATTTATAAATTTAGTTAATTTATTTATAACATTTTTTATTTCTACTAAAATTTTTTCTACTCTAACAAGATGAGTACTAAATACATTAGTATCACAATTTGCTATTATATTATTATTTTTTATAGTAATTTTTGTTAATAAATTAAGTAAATTATTTTGATTCGTATTTTCAAATACTATATTTTTTAAATTTTGCAATATAAATTGTTTTTTTCTTGTATTATTTATATTCATAATTATTGTATTTGTTTCTTCATATATTTTTGTATCTAAACGGTTTGTTAATGTATTAAAATTTGTATCTTCTTTTTTATCAAAATAATAATATCTTAATTTATTTAAAAAATTATTTTTTTTTAAATCAATATAATTTATATTTTTATAATGTACATAATTTAATTCATAATTAATATGTTTTACAAAACTATTAAAATATACTATATCTATTAAATATTTTTCTTTATCAAAATGTGTTACTTGTATAGTTTCATCAAAAAGCATATTTGTTTTACATTCTTTAGAGTCTAATAATGTTTTATAATAATATATTACTCCTATTATTTTTAAATTTAATGGAATTCTATTTTTAATTATAATATTTGTAAAATTATTTTTTGAACATATTGGATTATTTGATGTTTCAAATTTTGGTTCAGATATATATATTTCATTATTTTCATTATATAAATAAGAACAAAAATAATATCCATTTTTAAAAACAAATTTATTACTAACTATTTTTTGTTCTTCAATATTTTTATTCTCTAGTTGAATATCAAATTCATTATGTTTATGATAATCCTCCAATTCCTTATTAATTCTTGTTATTGTTTCAGGTTCCGCATTACTTAATAATTTAAATTGTGATTCAGTTTCATTACAATTAAAGATTTGATATGAATTTTTAATCATTCTATATAATATATAGATTAAAAAAAAATATATATAACATATTTAAAATTGATTTAATTTAATTTATTATTAAATTTAAAATGGAAGATTTCTGTGCTGTTACTATCAAATATCTTGATATAGAAAAAGGTGATAAAATTAATAATCTTATTTTAGATAATCAACTTATTTATAATATTAATAAAATAAATACTAAATATACTGTTGATTTTCTTATTAATAATTATGATTTGGATTTATCTGATTTAATATATAAAAATATAGGTGAAACATTTTGTATTATATCTGAAAATGATTATACATCTTTAATTCAATTATTATATAGTGATAGTAAACAATTAATAAATTATAATAATAATTATTATATTATTGAAATACAATGTCATTTTAAATTTAAAGGTAATGAAAATGTTGTAAATAATGTGCGTAAAAAGTTTTTAGAAACTATACAAAAAAAAAATAATGTTTAATTCATAACATTTTTTATATTGTAGAAAATTCTTGATTTTCATATCCATCTATATTATATTCTTGCCCTCCTCCATTTATTTTTTTTTCAGATACCAATTTATCAAATTCTCCTCCTATTGTTTTTAAATTTTTCATATGTTGTTCCATTTCTTCCTCTACATTTTCCATTTCTTCTTGGATTAAATCTTCTTCTGGTTCTACATCATTATAATCTACTACTCCATCTTTATTTGTATCATATTTTTTAACGTCTTCCATTATTTTATTGTATTCTTCTTCTGCAGTTTTATATTTTTTTGTTTCCATATTTAATTTATTTTGTGCTTTTAATAATTTTGTATTTAATTCATTATGTTTTGCTCCTAATTTTCTAGCATTTTTAATTTTATTTTCATAATCAGTTTTATTTAATACTATTTCTTCTTGAATTATATTATTTATTTTTTTATTTATATCTTGTTCTTCATTTATATTTTCTTCCATTGATGTATTATCTTCAGTATCATCTAATAATGATTCTTCTTCTGATGATAATAAATTATCTTCTTCTTCTACTGTACCTCCAATTAAATTATTATTTATTAATTTTCCATATGATGTTATATTTTTTTGAGTATTAGTAACATTTAATAAAATTATATATAATAAACTTAATAATACTGATATTTGTAATCCTAATTCTTTATTACCATCGGAATAGTATACTATTAATAATAATATTATTATTTTTCCAAAAATACTATTATAAAAAGTATTTACTATTGAATTTAGTGGTAAATTAACAGTTGAAATATATAATATTAATACAATTATTATTATATATTTTACATTTGTATTATTTAATATCATATCCATATCCATATTCATATATATTATATTATATTATAAAAATAAATTAAAAAAAAAAGTACATATTTAAATTTCTACATTTTAGTTTTTAAAAAACTTTTAAATGAGGTATAGTTTCTATCATTTTCATATGATTCTACTTTTCCATTTTGTTTAAATAGTATTGTAGGAAATCCTTCAATATTATTTTCTTCTGCAGCGGTTTCATTTTCTTCACAATTTATTTTTTCAATATGTATATTATTAAGTTCTTTATCATTTTCTAATTTTTTCCATTCAGGTAATACAACTTTACAGTGAGGACACCATTCTACATAATATAAAATAAATTTGGTATTAGAATTCTTACCTCCTAATACTTTATTATCTGATTTTTTATTCATAGAAAAAAATAAAATTAAACCTAATATAATTATTCCGCCAATTAAATACATAGTTTTTTTATTTTCAACACAGCCAAATATTTGATTTGTTGTTTTTGAAATATATGACATTATAATTATATAGTATATTTTTTATTCGAATATATTTTTTTTTTCATTAATTATTAATTCATTAATATTACTATTTATAATTGATAATTTATCTATATATTTTTGTTTATTAATATTATTTTTATTAGATAATTTTTCATATTTTTCTTCTAATATTTTATATTTATCTTGTAAAATTTCTTTTAATTTATTTATTTCATTTATTTCATTTTTATATGTATTAATAGTTTTCAAATAATTACTATTTTCTTCTATTAATTTTTTATTATTATTTTCTAATTTTTTATTTATTTCTACTAAATCATTTGAATGAACCCCTTGCAATTTTTTTATATGACTTCGTATATAACTATGTTCTTTTTCGTCTAATACATTATATATTTTATAATTAATATGATTATTATATTCAGAGGAACATGTAAAATTTATATTTGAATTTAAAACATATAATGTATTATTATTATATTTCTTAAATACAGATAATAACATTGGTAATTTTACCATATTATAATTATTATTAATTAAATTTAATAATAAATATTGAAAAGTATATTGTATATTTGTATTATTTATATTAAAACCAATATTTTGAAGAATATTTTTAGATATTAATAAAAAATCTGATGAATTATTCAAATAATGTAAACTATGTTGAATTATATTTTCATTTGATATATTAATAATAGTATTATTATCATTATTAAATTTTTTTATATAATCATTTTTTAATAATTCTTCTTTTCCATTTTCATTACATATATATTTTAATTCTTCTGAAATATTATTAAATATATCATTTGTATAATTTTCAAAAAATTCTGATGGTATTTTATTTAATTCAATAATATTTGTTCTTATATAACTATTATTTTTAATTTTATTTAACGAAATATATTCTAATATAGGTTGTGTTAAATAAGTATTTAATGTTGTATATAAAATTTTTTCATATAAACAATTTTGTAAAATTTCATTATGTATTGAATCATTATATTCTGATTTATAATTAAATAATTTTATATTTAAATTAGTAATATTAGTAAGATTTATATTTTTTTTTAAACAAGATATATCCCAATTCCAATTATTATTTATAATCAAAATTTGAATTTTCAAATTTATATTTTTATTTATATTATTTATATGATTTAGATATTTATTAATTTCTATTATATTATTTTTAGTAGAATTAGTAATAATAATAGTTAACATTTAAATAAATAAAATAAAAAAAGAAAACAATTTTATCGCATATAAATATGAAGCCCAAAAAAAATAAATTTATTTTTATAAATGATACTACTAATAATACACCAAATATAATTAATAATTATAATGATAATGAATATATTGTATTAATAGATTATCAATCTTATATAAATAAAATATCTTCAAGTTATAAAAATATGAGTAGTAATATTATAGAACAATTTAAGAAAGATTTTACAAGGGCAGTATATAAAATAAATAATAAAACTGAAAAAAATATATTTATGTTTATTGATTATTTTGAATTTTTAATGGTCCAAAAAAATCTTATTTTTTCTAATTTTTTAATGTTATGTACTCAAGCAGTTATGGGTTGTCCTTTAGAACTTTTATATAAAACAATATATAATAAAAATATTTATATAGGTGAATTAAAAAAAAATAATAGTCCTTTATTTTTTAATATTTATAATAAAAATAATGATATTTATTTTAATATAAAAAAAACATTACGATATTTTTATATTAATAATAAGGGTATAGATGTCACATTAAATTTTGTTAATATTAATATATATATACCTTTTTCAACACAAGAAAAAATTATAATTACATATAAAATACTTAAAAATAAATAACTATATTTAATTAAAAAAATGTCAGCAATAGGAATTGACTTAGGGACAACATACTCATGCGTAGGATTATGGCAAAATGGTAGATGTGAAATTGTTGCAAATGATCAAGGTAATAGGACAACACCATCATATGTTGCTTTTACTGATACAGAAAGATTAATTGGTGATGCGGCTAAAAATCAGGCTGCTCTTAATCCAGAAAATACAGTATATGATGCTAAACGATTAATTGGTCGTAAATTTTCTGACGAAAATGTAAAAAAAGATAAGGAATTACTATCTTATAAACTCGTTCCAGATAAATCTGATAAACCTATGATTGATGTTAGTTATAAATGCGAAAGAAAACAATTTTCAGCAGAAGAAATATCTTCTATGATTCTTGGTAAAATGAAAGAAATTGGAGAAGCTTTTATTGGTAAAGATGTTAAAGATGCTGTAGTTACTGTTCCTGCATATTTTAATGACTCACAACGTCAAGCAACTAAAGATGCTGGAGCTATTGCTGGTTTAAATATTTTACGTATTATTAATGAACCTACTGCGGCAGCTATTGCATATGGTTTAGATAAAGTAAAAGGTAAAGAATCTAATGTTTTAATTTTTGATTTAGGTGGTGGTACATTTGATGTTTCATTACTTAGTATTGATGATGGTATTTTTGAAGTAAAAGCTACCGCAGGAGATACACATCTTGGAGGCGAAGATTTTGATAATAGACTTGTAACTCATTTTACTACTGAATTTAAAAGAAAACATAAAAAAGATCTAACTACAAGTAAAAGAGCATTAAGACGTTTAAAAACTGCTTGTGAACGTGCTAAACGTAATCTTTCTTCTTCTGCTACAGCAAATATTGAATTAGAATCACTATTTGAAGGTATTGATTTTTATTCTAGTATTACTCGTGCTCGTTTTGAAGATCTTTGTTCTGATTTATTTAGAAATTGTATGAATCCAGTTGAGAAAGTACTTACTGATTCTAAAATGAGTAAAAGTGAAGTTGATGAGATTGTTTTAGTAGGAGGTTCTACTCGTATTCCTAAAGTTCAAGAATTATTAAGTAATTTCTTTGGAGGAAAAGAATTAAATAAGTCTATTAATCCTGATGAAGCAGTTGCATATGGTGCTGCAGTACAAGCTGCTGTATTAACTGGTGCTGAAGATATGTCACAAGATTTACTTTTACTTGATGTTTCACCTTTATCACTTGGTATTGAAACTGCTGGTGGTGTAATGACAAGTTTAATTGATAGAAACACTACTATTCCTGCTAAAAAATCTCAAGTATTTTCTACTTATGAAGATAATCAACCTGGTGTAAATATTCAAGTTTTCGAAGGAGAACGTAAATTTACACGTGATAATAATAAATTAGGTGACTTCTTACTTGAAGGTATACCACCCGCACCACGTGGAGTTCCACAAATTGAGGTTACATTTGATTTAGATACAAATGGTATTTTACATGTAACCGCAGAAGATAAAAAAGGTGGTCATAAGAAGGATATTAAGATTACAAATGATAAAGGTAGATTAACACAAGAAGAAATTGATAAAATGGTCGCAGATGCAGAAAAATTTAAAGCAGAAGATGATAAAATGAAAGAACAAATTGATGCAAAAAATGATTTAGAATCCTATACTTATCAATTAAAATCTGCTGCAGATGATGAAAAAAATGCTCTAGAAGAAGAAGATAGAAAACAATTAAAAGAAAAAATTGATGAAACTATGAAATGGTTAGATTCAGCACAAAATGCTGAAAAAGAAGAAATTGAGTCTATTAAAAAAGAATTAGAAGATGTTGCTAAACCTATCATGCAAAAACTATATGGTGGAGCTGATGGTATGCCTGGTGGTATGCCTGGTGGTATGCCTGATATGAGTCAAATGCCAGATATGAGTCAAATGCCAGATATGAAACCAACAGTAGAAGAAGTAGATTAAAAAATATTTAGTACTTAAAAATAGATTAAAATAATTTTTTTTTTAATTTTACTAAATATAATATTATAATATATTAAATTGATTTCTTATTAATATATAAGCATATTTATATGAGTCATTTTATACATTATAAATATAAACCTAAAATATTAGAAAATATTAAATACAATTCTATATTAAAAAATTATTTGTATTCTTACTCTAAATCTAATGATTTATTAAATATTGTTTTATATGGGCCATCAGGCACAGGAAAAAAAACATTTGTTTTATGTTTTCTAAATCAATATTTTAATAATGATAATAATATTTATAATACTACTACATTTAATTATACATTATCAAATAACTATAAAATACATTATAAATCAAGTTCTTATCACTACCAAATTAATTTATTAGATAATTTTAAAATTAATATATTAATTATACAGGAATTAATAAATTATCTTATTCAATCTAAATCTATTGTTAATGATTATATTATAATTATTTTAAATAATATCGAAAAACTACAAAATAATATGAATCTTCTTAAAATTATTATGGAAAAATATACACATGTTAGATTTATTTGTACTTCACAAAAACGTTTTAATGAATTAGAATTAGCCGTTCAACTACGGGTAGAAAAATTATCCGAATTTGAACTTTTACGAATATTTCTATATATTAATAAAAAACAAAAACTTAATTTATCACATGATTTAGCAATTTTTACAGTAAAACAATCTTTTAATAATTTAAATAATTTACTTAATTCTATTCAATGTATTATTAATAATACTGAAAATAATAATACTATATTAAATAATATATGCGATTTATTAGAAAAAAAAAATATTCTCGATTATCCTAAAATTAAACAATTTTTAAATAAAATTATTATATTTAAATCATATAATTTAGATTATATTATTCAATTTATACAAACAAAAATATTTCATCTTATACCAAATAAATCTCGTTTTATTTATGAATTAAATATTATTATTCAAAATAATTTTAATAGTACTATTGTTAAAGATATTATTACTCTTGATACATTTATATTTCTCATTTATAAATCATTTAAATAAATTTTTATATTTTTTTATATAAATTATTTAAATATTATTTTTTCATAATATATATGACATCATTTTTTGAACCAGAACAATTTTACGGTAATCTTGAATATAAATTATATATTAGTTCAAAAAAAAATGATAGAATTTTATCTCAATTTTTTTTCAGATTAAGAGAAGGTAATGGTAAAGCTATTTATATTATCGGTATAACTGATAATGGTTTTTTACATATTACTAATATAAAACTTATTATTGAAAGTATACATAATTTTATTCATATTGTAGGTAAATATTCACAATATAAAATACGTATTTTTACCCAAAAACCTTATGTATATGCTATTATATGTCTTGAAAATAATAATATTTCTCAAATTAACGATATTATTGATTTCAACCTTATTCATTAATATACTACCCTATATTTATTTTTCCATACTATTTTTAATGTCACTTTTGCATGGTCAAAATCATTTTCAAAAAATACTGCCTCTTCATCAAAAGATGCACCTACTTTTGCTCGATCTATTATACATATTGTTTCATCAAAATTCACACAATCTTCTAAATTTCTTGATAACATTATATAATCTACACATTTTTCGTGTGGTATTTCTCCTTCTTGTAAAGACCATACATTTGTTTGTTCTCCTGTATTAGGAAAAAATATAAAATTGTCATATATATATCTATTTAAAATTTCTAATGTAGCTATTAAAAATTCAGCCCTTTGTCTTACTGATGCTTTAGTAGAATTTCTTAATGTATGTTGTAATATAACTAATTCTTCTTCTATATTAAAAAAGTCAAAATTAAAATCACCACCTATTATTAAATAAGGATTATTATTATGTCTATTTTGAATATATGTTAATATTTCTATTAATCTTTCTATTTGAGTTTTACTACTTGTATCCGATGCTATCCTATTATGAATATTTATTATAGATAAAGTTCTTATTTCTTCTTTTTCTTCTGTATCAATTAAATATACAGGTGGACAATCTAAAGTTCTTGATAAATTACCTAATCTACTACTATAATCCGCACCATTAAAATATTTATCTTTCATATTAACTGCTAAATCAAACTCTCTTTCTCCTGCACTACATTGTTGTTGCCATTCTTGATATAAATGAATATCTCCTTCTGGATCTAAAACAGGTACTGGTAAATTTGCATTTAATGATTCTATAAAAAAATCACCATCATCATTCTCTACCATTTGTCCTCGTTCAACTGTCAAATATTGTTTAGTATGTGCGTCTAAATATTTTGTTTGTCCACCTAAATTATGAGTTACAATTACTAATGTATTAGTTGGTTCCAATCTATCTAAATAACATCTAAAATCAAATTCATCTACTGGTAATAACGATAAATCTTCCATTTCTAATTCTAAATCTTCAAATTCTAAATCTATATTTTCAACTGCAACATCCTCCCCATTATCTAATTGTACTACATAATATATTACATCATCTCCCTTGTTTTCTGTTTCAGCTATTACAACACCTGTTTCATTTGTTTCTTTTAATCTAACTCTTGAACCTATCTTATATTCTGGTATACATTTTAATTGATCACTCCAATATGATACAAAATTTGAAAATTCACCAAAATTTTCTCTATTTTTTTCATTTTCCCAATATGTTAATAATTGACTCTTCCAATTATCTATATCTACAGGTTTGGGTACAAATGTTTTAGCCCATACATTTAATTGTTTATCTGATTTTTTTTTCTCTCCTGAATTATCATCTTCTGCTGATTTTTTAGAATCATTTTGTACAAATGTTTTAGCCCATATATTTAATGGTTTGTTTGACTTTCTTTTCTCTCCTGAATTATCATCTTCTTCACCCATTTCCATACCTCCATTTAACTTATTTTTTATTTGTAAATATTTATTTTTATATTTTAAATATTTTTTTCTATAATCCATAATCTTATATTATTATTAATATATTTTATTATTTAAAAATCAAATATATTAATAATAATATAATACTAATTAAAACAATTATTTTTCCCAATACTTATTTTTTATTTTTCTTAAATCAATATTCACGTTTTTTACAATAAATACATTTCTTATTTATTTTATGCCAATAATACAATCTATATGATATCTAATATTACATTCACATTCTTTTGATTTATAATAATATATATATATATCTTCTTGACAAATTCCACATACCAAATTGTCATTTATCATTATTTGTTTTACTTATAATATCAATTTAAATTAAATAATCATATATTTTTATTGATAATACTTTTCCTATTTTTCTTTTTCCTAAACTTATATTCGCCAATAATAAATTATCCGTTTTTTTATATTCTTCAATCAAATTACTCATTGAACCATATTTTTCCATTATTATTTTACTTATAT
>Ga0181568_10004399_pt1 | contig 12567 bp, 9 predicted proteins | sample 101ome_20_FD_133758 | JGI IMG/M metagenome (GOLD analysis project Ga0181568, IMG submission 133758) | Coastal salt marsh microbial communities from the Groves Creek Marsh, Skidaway Island, Georgia - 101404AT metaG (megahit assembly) | ecosystem: Environmental > Aquatic > Marine > Intertidal zone... | reverse complement strand
TCCACATGGAACCATTGGGAGTTTCGTTCCACGTGGAACTTCTCATCGTCTGAGCGGGTGTCATAGAAGGCAAAAAATGTTGGCTCCGGGTCTCCTTTTTGCACTTCTGTTTTATTGAAATCAATACTTCTTCCAAGGATTCTAGGTGGTGTTCCTGTTTTGAAACGATTAAGTTCAATTCCAAGCTTCCTGAAATCGGCGGAAAGGCCTTTTGCAATATGATCACCGAGCCTACCACCTTCGGCTTTTTCTTTTCCAACATGCATTAGAGCTTGAAGAAAAGTTCCAGTGGTTACAATAACAGTTTTAGCATAAAATTTTTGACCTAAAGTTGTAATTACTCCGGCACAGGAATCTTTTTTAATAATTAAATTATTTACAATACCTTGAAAGATTGAAATATTTTGAGATTGTTCCAAAACATATTTCATCCTCAATTGGTATTTCTTTTTGTCACACTGAGCCCTAGGAGCTTGTACGGCTGGACCTTTTGAAGAATTTAGTAATTTAAATTGAATAGCAGTGAAATCTGTGTTCAATGCCATTTCACCGCCCAGGGCATCAATTTCTCTAACAATTTGACCCTTAGCTTGTCCACCAATTGCAGGATTACAACTCATTTGAGCGATCGTATCAAGATTACCTGTAAGAAGAAGGACATTGGCACCGATTCTTGCAGCACATAATGCAGCTTCACAACCTGCGTGCCCAGCTCCACATACAATTACATCATATGGAATCTTTGGGTCTGTTATCAGACCTGTCATCATTTACCAATACAAAAATTACTAAATAATTGATCTAGCATATCTTCATTCGTACTTTGTCCAATAACTTGATCAATACTTTCTATCGCTACTTTTAGTTCATTGACTATTATTTCTTCAGGTTGAGATTTATTAAATAATGTCGATGCATTTATTAGTTTGTTTAAACAATCGTTTAGATGAAGGGATTGTCTTTTATTAACTATTAAATCGTTCTTTTCTAAGTGAGGATATAAATCGACTAGCATACTTTCAATTTTTGAAATAATTTGATTTCTACAATCTTCGTTAAAAGTTGATATTGTTATGATTGATTTTGTTTTAGGGTAATCATTAGAGTTAATTTCCCTTTTTAAATCAGATTTGTTTTCGATAATTAAAATATTTTTATCTTTTAATTTATCCAAAAGATTTGCATTAAAATCAGAAGGGTAGGGCAGCGACAAATCAAATACTAAAAGGATCAAGTTTGATTCATCAATTAATTCAATTGATGAATTCATTCCAAGGTTTTCTTCAACATAACCTTGTTGGCGAATTCCTGCAGAATCAATTATTTCAACATTATATTTACCCACTTTAATGCTTTGGGACAGGTAATCTCTGGTAGTCCCAGGCTCATCATGTACAATCGCCCTTTGCTTAAATAATAGACAATTAAAAATACTGCTTTTTCCAGCATTCGGTGGTCCCAATAATAATATTTTGATTCCTTTTTTTAGATCGTCATTAGTTTTAATAGATTTATTTAAATTTTTTAATGCTTGAATAGATTTATCTAATTTAGAAGAAACGATAGAGTAATCATTTATTTCGATATCGTCTTCAGGGAAGTCAATTACTGCTTCTAGATTTGATTGAATATATAATAAGTCCTCTCTAATATTTAAAAGAAACTTATTTAATTTTCCCATTAGATTGTTTTTTGCAATTTCAATTTCAATTTCTGATTTTGCACTGATCAATTCTGACACCGATTCAGCTTGTGTTAGATCGATCTTTCCGTTTAAAAATGCTCGCTTTGTATATTCACCTGGATTTGCAAGTCTACAATTTCTATTAATTAGGTCGTCAATAATCTGTTCAGCTATTAAGGAATTTCCGTGGAATGATATTTCAATCATTTGTTCACCTGAAAAGGACTTTCCTAATTCATAATAAACAAAAATTATATGATCAATTACATTTTTGTTTATGTCATTATAGTATCTTAAATAAGATTTTCTTGGAGTAGGGGAGGGGGTGTTAAAAATTTCATAGCAAAGTACTTTGCATAAATTACCACTAATTCTAATAATTCCTAATGCAGATTCTCCAGGTACGGTTGCAAGTGAGACAATAGTATCGTTATTTTGCACATTAATTATTTTTAAACGAATTAGGTATCATCCTCTTTATTTTGTGCTAAAACTGAACCAACATTTACTTCGACTTTTTCTAATATAGCATTTGTAACTTCGATCATCAGTTTTTCATCTTCAGCGAGTGCTTGTTTTGCTGCCTCTCTTCCTTGGCCAACTAAATTCCCATCATAAGAAATCCAGGCCCCTTTTTTGGTTAGAATTCCATGTTCAATTCCTAAATCTAAAAGTGATCCTGTTCTAGATATTCCCTCATTGTACATGATATCAAATTCACACGCCGTAAAAGGTGGTGCAATTTTGTTTTTAACAATTTTGAGTCTTGTTCGATTTCCTGTAACTGTTCCATTAGCTTCCTTAATTTGGCCAATTCTTCTAATATCCATTCTGATTGAACAGAAAAATTTCAAAGCTCTTCCGCCTGGAGTTGTTTCAGGACTCCCAAACATTACGCCAATTTTTTCTCTTATTTGATTAGTGAAAATACAAACGCAATTAGTTTTTGAAATTGCGGCAGTTAATCTTCGCATTGCTTGACTCATCATCCTTGCTTGTAGTCCGACAGTAGTATCGCCCATTTGTCCGTCTAGTTCTTGTCTAGAAACAAGAGCTGCAACAGAATCAAGTACAATGACATCAATTGCTCCTGACCTTATAAGGGTTTCGGTTATATTCAAAGCATCTTCACCACTCTCTGGTTGGGATACCATCAAATTATCTAAGTCAACACCAACAATTTTTGCATATCTCGGGTCTAATGCATGTTCAACATCAACAAATACAGCATTTCCTCCATTTCGCTGTGCTTCTGCAATTACGCTTAAACAAAATGTTGTTTTACCTGAGGATTCTGGTCCATAAATTTCAATAATTCTGCCCCTTGGTAATCCACCAGCTCCGAGACATAAGTCGATTGCCAATGATCCTGTTGAAATAACAGATACATTCATCTTTGTTGCATCTCCTAACCTCATTAGGGCACCATCACCAAATTTTTTATTAATTCCTTGGAATGCTAATTCAAGGTCTTGGTTTTCAATCTTATTTTTATCGTTTTTATCTTTAGCCATAATATATTAATTCCTACAATGCTTCTCACATTGTTATTATCAAGTAATTTTAATCAAATTCTGTAAAACTATTAGTTTAAAGTGTATTTATATATTAGTAATTATAAATTTTGATTCAATATTTCTTAATGAGGTTTAAATACAAGCATCTAATTTGGGATTGGAATGGGACAATTGTTGACGACTCTAATTTGTGTGTAGAAATAGTTAACGAAATTCTTGAGAATTATAATCTACAGACAGTTTCACATGATTTTTATCTTAAAAACTTTTGTTTTCCGGTAAAAAATTATTACGAGTTGCTCGGTTTACCGATTGATGAAACAAACTACAATAAAATTTCTGAACATTTCATAGAACAATATAGAAATCGATATTATAAATGTAAGTTACAGAATGACATTCTAGAGATTTTTCACATTTTTAAAGAAAGCGGTATTTCGCAATCAGTTCTATCAGCTTCAAGTCAGGTAGATTTATTAAGTTTCATTGATTATTACAATCTAGGTGAGTATTTTTCTATAATAAGTGGAGTTAAAAATACTCAGGCACATGGTAAACATGAAATAGCTCTATCTCATTTTACAAAAATTAATTCTAAGAGAAATGAAGTTATATTAATTGGTGATACCGTTCATGATAAAATTGTGGCAGATATTATTGGCATCCCTTGTATACTAATAAATTTTGGACATAACTCCGATGATTCCTTAAAGAATTGCAAGTCTCCAGTTATTAAAAATTACTCAGAATTAATAAAATTTGTTAGCAGTTGACCGAAAAATCTACCTCGCTATTCTAGTCCTTTTTATGAATCGAGTTTTTATCAAGACTTACGGCTGTCAAATGAACGAAAGAGATTCAGATGATGTAGCCTTTAAACTTAGAAGCAGGGGTTACGAAATTGTTGATAATGAAGATTTTGCTGATGTAGTTTTATTAAACACTTGTAGCGTAAGAGAACAAGCCGAAGGCAAGGCACTTGGTAAGGCCGGTCATCTTGTTAAACGTAAAAAGAATGATCCGAAATTTATTCTAGGAATCATGGGATGTATGGCTCAAAATAAGGGTTCTGACCTCTTAGATTCTCTACCTGATCTTGATCTTATTGTTGGAACTCAAAAATTTCATCATATTCCGGATTATTTAAATAAAATTAAACATAGAAAAGCTCATGATCTATCAAGCATCATGGAACTTGGTGATGAAGATGGATCTCAAGATCAAATCAAAGACCATAACACTCTTAATAAGGTCAAGCCAACAGCTTTTGTGTCTATTATGCAGGGATGTAACATGAAGTGTTCATTTTGTATTGTTCCAAAAACTCGAGGCAAAGAAAGGTACAGATCAATCGAAAGTATTGTTGAGGAGACAATCAAACTTGTTGATAATGGAACAAAAGAAGTTACATTACTTGGGCAAATTGTAAATGCATACGGCAGGGGTTTTTTACCTAAAGTAAATAACAAGACTCCATTTGTTCAGTTACTGGAGAAATTAAACGATATAAATGGTTTGGAGAGAATTCGTTTTACATCTCCTCACCCTATAAGTTTTGGAGATGATTTAATAGATTGTTATTCATATTTGCCCAAGTTGTGTGAGTATGCACATTTACCAATGCAGAGTGGTTCTGATAGAATTCTAAAATCGATGAATCGCCCATACTCTTGCCAAAGGTTTTTGGAAATTGCCAATAAATTAAGAGGCGCACACCCAGACATGAGATTGAGTACAGATGTAATTGTTGGTTTTCCTGGTGAAACTGATGAAGATTTTGAATTAACGAAACTTGCATTTAAGAACGCATCCTTCGAAATGGCTTTTATTTTTAAATACAGTGAACGGTCAGGAACTGCAGCTGAGAACATTGACACAATAATACCTAAGGAAATCATCGAAAGTAGGCATCAAGAATTACTCTCCTTGTTAAAAACGCAGTCAGAAAAATCCAACACTGTTAGTATTGGTAGAAAGTATGAAATTCTTGTTGAAGGTAAAGCCAAGAGAGGTGAGGAAGTTTTTATGGGTAGAACAAGATGCAATAGAAAAGTGATTTACAAGGGAACTGAAAATGAAATTGGCAAAATGTTGAAAATCAAAATTTTAGAAACCTCTTCTACAACTTTAATTGGAGAAAAGGCTTAATATATGAGCTTAACTTCTTATACTTTTTTAACAGCAATAATTTTAATTGTCGCTGGGTTTATCTTAATTTCAAATACATCAAAGATTAAGGAATTTATAAAAAATTTTCCAAGATCAAACAAGTCATCTGTAGTTTTGTTATCAATCGCTCTTTTTTGGTTCCAATATCAACATGTTCGAAATTTAGGTGAAGCTGACTTTGGTGATTATAAATTAGTTATCGGTCTGATCGGTTGTTTCATTGCGATTTCTTCCTATTTTTTTATTCAAGACTTTTTATCTGTTCGTGCATCTTGTATTTTGTTTCTCTTTTATTCGAGGGAAGTTTTAGATGCAGCATTTTTACAAGAACCTCAATCTAGATTATTTTTAGTAAGCATAATTTACTTTATTATAACTTTTAGCATTTATTTTGGTGCTTGGCCATTTCGGATGAGAGATTTTCTAAATTGGCTGTATAATAAACGATTAAGGCACTTATTGCTCGGTTGTTCATTTTTGGTTTATGGGTCCTTACTTATAGGAGTTGCCCTTACATATTAAGTCGTAAATCTAATGTGAGCGGCATTGTTTTAGTCATTTCTGGTCCCGCTGGAGTTGGTAAAACAACTTTGTGTGATCGTTTATTAAATAGTTATAAAAATTGCTTAACTCGTGTAATTACAGTTACAACGAGAAGTCCACGGGAAAATGAAGTAAACGGAGTAGATTACATGTTTATGTCAGAAAATGAGTTTATTGCTAACAAAGACAAAGGAACATTTTTAGAATATGCAAAAATCCATGGAAATTGGTATGGAAGTCTTTACAGTACTGTTACAGAAAAATTAGAAGAAAACATGGATGTACTCCTAAATATTGATGTGCAAGGTATGTCATACCTTAAAAAAATGGAATACAAACTGTCTTTTTTAAGAGGAAAAATTCACACGGTTTTTGTTAAACCAGCATCTGTAAATGATTTGAGAGATCGGTTAAATAAAAGAGGGCAGGACCCAGCTGAAAATATTGAGGAAAGATTAAAAGCAGCTGAAGATGAAATTAAACAATGCCACAGATATGATGAAATAATTTTGTCAAAAACAAAGAATGCCGATTACGATTCTTTAGAAAGATTTTATTCTAATAAATCCCAAATGGTTAATCTATAAACCTTCTTCTGGTCTTTCTGGGTGTGGCCAGTCTAGATGGAAAAATTTTCCTCTAGGTTGATCAGTTCTTTCATATGTATGAGCCCCAAAGTAGTCTCTTTGTGCTTGTAGTAAATTCTGAGGTAATCTTTTTGCTCGGTAGCTGTCGTAATAGGATATAGCAGATGAAAATGTAGGCACTGGAATTCCATATTCAATAGCTATACCAATGACTTTCCTCCAGCTTGACTGATATTTCTCGATGCAGTTTTTAAAATAATCATCTAGGAGTAAGTTGGGTAAGTCAGGTGCTTTAGAGTAGGCATCAGTTATTTTTTGAAGAAAAGCGGCTCTTATAATACATCCACCTCGCCAAATTTTTGCTATTTCACCAAAGTTAAGATCCCAATTGTATTCTTCTTGGGCTTCCCTCATGAGTTGAAATCCCTGTGCGTACGAACAAATTTTCGAACAGTATAGTGCATCTCGTATAGAGGAAACAAAATCTTCTTTGTTAAAATTTGTATTTGGAGTCTGTGGACCGGATAATAGTTTCGAAGCATCTTTTCGTTCTTCTTTTATGGCACTTAAACATCTTGCAAATACTGCTTCAGATACAGTTGGAGCAGGGACTCCCATTTCAAGTGCATTAATCGATGTCCATTTACCGGTGCCTTTTTGTCCAGCAGCATCAAGTACAATATCAACGAATGGTTTTTCAGTCTTTGCATCCGTTTGCTTAAGAATATCTCCGGTAATCTCTATTAAAAATGAATCGAGTTCACCTTTATTCCACTCGTCAAATATTGTACCCATTTCGTAGGGTGAGATCTTTAAGATAGATTGCATTAAATCATATGCTTCACAGATCATCTGCATATCACCATATTCAATTCCATTATGAACCATTTTTACATAATGACCCGAACCATTTTCACCTATATGGGCAGTGCATGGAACTCCACCTTGAATAGGTTTACCAGGCGTAGAGCCTACCAGCGGTTTGCCCGATTTAAGGTCAACTTTAGCTGATATCGATTTCCATATAGGCTCAATAGCCGCCCAAGCTTTTTTTGAGCACCCTGGCATTAGTGAAGGGCCAAATCGTGCACCTTCTTCACCCCCGCTTACACCTGACCCAATAAACTGGATGCCTTCTTCAGTAAGTAGCTTTTCTCTTCTAATCGTATCCGTCCATTTCGCATTTCCACCGTCTATGATAATGTCTTCATCTTCAAGAAAAGGTATCAAGGAATTAATTACATTATCAGTAGCTTTTCCAGCTTGTACCATGATGATAATCTTCCTCGGCTTTTTTAAAGAATTCACAAATGATTCAAGTGATTCGTAACCCGAAAGATTAGGTGTTGAGCTACTAAATCTTTCAAGAAAAGATTCAGTTTTTGAGAATGTCCTATTGTAAACAGAAATATTAAAATTATGATCTGCAATGTTGAGGGCTAGGTTTTGCCCCATAACGGCCAACCCAATAAGTCCTATGTCGGTTTGATTATCCATTTTATTAGTTGAGAATGCTTAAAATTAAAAAACTATATTTCATGATTAAACACTAAAAAAAGAATTGAATTGTCGATCTAAATTGGGGATGCAACGGGGAATTCATCCTTAAGCGGTTTTGGAGCTTCTTCTTCTTTTTTAGCTGGATTAGAAAAAATCTTGGTCGGGTTTGTAAATAAAGGGTTTATGTTGAATTTTCTCATTAGAAGAAGCATATCACGTGAACTAGTTTGTATCCTTTTAACGGACATTGAGTCATTAGCACTAGATGCTGCTTCGCTAACCGTTTTTTGAATAGCAGAATTTATGGCTAAGTTGGATTTTGTCTTAACATTGTTAGCCACAGTCGCATCATAACCCAATGCAAGGGAAATTCCAACAGATGAACCTTCTGTAACCCCTTGATTAATTGCTTGTTTAACAATTAACGGGTCTTCTCCTGATTTAATTCCCCCAGTAACTGCACCATAAGCAGTACCATAGCTTACTGATTCAGCTGTTTCTACAGCCAGAGTTTCGAATTCCGGGGAATTTGGGTTAGACTTGTTTTGAAGCGCGATAACTTGAAATAGGGCTCCTTCTGATGCACCAAAAGCAAGTGCACGTGCAATTTCCACTTCAAATTCCTCGGTGACTCCTTTTGGTTTATCAACCATTGCTAAGTTCTGTGCTGTGATACCTCCCATAGATACTCCTTGAGACGCACTTTTAATTATTTGCATTGTAGTTGGATAATAAATGGCTAGACCTGTATTTCCCATTAAAGATCCTAATGCACTGCCACTTGCAATTTGTAAAATTTCTTTCCGAGATGTTGTGCCAAAAGTATCTGGTATGTTTGGGTCGTTTTCAATGAATTGACTTGCAGCATTAATTGCTCCATTGGCACTTCCTTTCGATGTTGCTTCAGCAAGCTTAGTTCTTGAAAAGAGTTCCCAATCTTTTTCGTAATCTAAAGATTTATCTAAAACGGTAGATAGCTGAGCCCCCATTGATGTGCCGAACGCGACAGACTCTGATACTCTGTGAAGCTCAAAACCAGTAGCCATATTTAATGATGTCGTAATAGATTGTGATGCAATTGAGTTAGAGATTGATTCTGCAGTGGCGTATGGTAAATCATTATCTCTATAAGTTTCATTTTGAGAAACTTTATAAACTGCACCTAAAGTTATCCCGGTAGAAATTGCATTTATACTTTCATAAGCAAACAAACTATTATCCCCAACTAAAGAAGTTAAAAAGCTAATCGTTGAGGTGCTAACAGAATTTCCAATCATGTCGGCTAATTTTTCTACACTATTAATATCAATAGCATTGTTTGACTCGTCAAAAATTCCTTCAGCTAGTCCACGTGATGAAAATTGAAGGATAGCAGTTTTCGAAGGATTAAATTTCATAAACCTGTTTTCGCCACCAAACAGCATATCTGGGTTTTCCAACTTCCTAGATGTGTCAACAGGAGTAATTTTAGGTATAAAATTTCCAGTCGAATATTCAGAATTGTTGAGTAATTGAAGATTAGATTTGGAAATGTCTTCTATAACTTTTTGTTGAAGTCTAGACTTAATATCTGCAACAGATTCAGATGAAGCAACATCAATAAATATCTTAGATAAGTTTTTAGACCAATTAGGTATGCTGTAATTATTGGTCGAAATTTTTAAGGGCAGTAAAAGTTCATATACATCAACAACTAGCCCGGGATAGCTTTCTTCAAGGTTCGAACCCCTACTAGCTCCAGAATCAACAAATGAAGCCAAAATTGATTTAATTGTATTTAGAAGATTTACCTCAGATATACCGATCGACTTGTGATTTTGAAAAATATAATTGATAGCGTAGAGAGCCGATTCTTTTAGATCTTCAATCGGAAAACTATTAAAGGTTAAAGTTAGTGATTTCTCAAGTTCAGGAAATGAGTCAAAATCAGGAGTAATCTTTGCTATTTCAGATTCTATTGAGTTTTCATTAACATCACTGAGTCTTCTTTCTCTAGTCGTGTTTAAGCTAGTGATTTGAGGTTTTAATAATTCTTTACTGTTGAGTAATATGGATGATTCAATGAGTGCATGGTTAACATTGTCCAATGCGGACATTTTGCATGAAAGCAAATAAAATGTTATTAATAGTTTTAACAGGGCATTAAAATTTGGAGAAATTAAAATCATCAAATTCAATCTACAAATCCGTTACTCTTAATTCAACTTTAAACATTATATTTTTCTTTTACGATGTGGTTATATTTTAGTGCAATTCCGCTTATGAGAGTAAATGTGAGAAAGCAACAGGGATTCCTGGAAGGAAAATCGATAAATGAGTAAGCAAAGTATGCAATTACACCCAAGGCTAGGATTTTAGAAGTTTGAGATTTTGATGTAAATGGTAATTTGATTAAAGCTATTAGAAATGGTGTAAACGGGAGTAATCCTAAAAATCCAAATTCTGATAGTTTCTCCAACCAGTCATTGTGAGCATACCTAATTAAGGGAATAAACTCATGATGTGCATTTAAGAGAACTTGGTTCCTCTGTTCCCGTACTTCTATAGATTGATAATATGGATTAAGTGATCTGTAAGAATTAAAGCCAAAGCCAAGTAGGGGTTTTTGTGCAATTTGCATAACTAAGTCATTCCATAGCAAAACTCTTAGCGGTAACTTGTTTTGCTGAAGAGAATCTATTTGGCTTTGAGAATTTTTTTTCATTTCTATAAAAGTGTTATTATCAAGTTTACTTGAAAACCATAATGTAGAAATAAGTACGGAAGAGATAATAAAAAGTACTAAAATTATCTTAACTAAATTGTAATTATTTTTTTTACCTAATAAAAATATTGTAATTGTAAAAACTGATAAAAAGCATATAATTGTTCCAGATCTAGATCCAGATACTGGTATTGAAATTATAATAATTATTAAAGATATAAAAAAGATAATATTCTTATTAGATATTATATGATATCTGTCTACATATTTATTCAGGATAGAGGAAATCATGAAAATAGACAAAATTGCAAAACATGACCAGTGATTTTTATAAGTAAAACTAGCAAAAAAGTACCTAGGTTCAGGCGTGTCCCAAATGCCCCAAATTTCATTAAGGTTATCTGATGGAGTATAGTTTAACTTTTGGACTATTCCAAAAATTGTAATAAGAAGGGCATTATAAGATAAAATTAAAATTATTCTTTTAATTTGAGCCAAATTCTTTACGCAATTAAAGACAGCAATACCAAATATTAATTGAAAGAAGAAGTGAAAGAAATCAACAATCTTTTTTTCGTGCTTGATTGCAACACTTGGGAGAAAATTTATTGGTTTTAATGAAATTTTTTCTATTAACAAATTCATAAATTTATCAACCGGTGAATTATTAAATAAAAAATTATCTTTATATTTATTATAAGTGTGAAAATAAAGTGCCAAGCTAAGATCAGGGTCTCGTTGGAAAGAGTTGTATAATAGATTAATATTTTCTGAAAAAAACTTTATCTTTTCTATATTTTTTTCAGTTGGTATACTTTTTTCAATATCTAGTTCTTTCCAATCATTATCATCTAAAATTTTATATGAAGGATTGAAATATGAGATTATAAAATAAACTATTAATAACAAAAATGGAATTAGGTGTTTGAAATTTAATGTTTTGTAATTCGATAGTAATAGAATCAATACAATAACATTTATTGTATGCAAAATCCAATCTCCAGCTAAGCCCGCTTTTGCCCATGAAACCATAATCATGAGTAGTATAATTAGTTTAACGGTGTTTTTTTTCATTTCGACTAAAATTTACTTAATCATCAGTCCACTACCTAGCTATTGACAAGTATTTTCTTAATGTCGTAATATATTATTACTTGACCATGATTATTTCGTTTAAAACAAAGTGCCTTTTGTCGACAATTGCATTACTGCTTTTAAACCCTAAAATTCTGTTATTTGGCTTGGTTGAGGGAAAGTTAGGCAAAATTGACGCTTCTGCAACCTTAACATCTACATACGATTCTAGAATATTTGGAGTTTCATCAAATTCTTACTCTTCCGTGAGAGTGCAGCAGGGAGTAAATAGTAATTTAAAAAGTGAGGACGACTTCATTTTGAAATTTTCTCCCGCACTCCATTACTCAAAAAAAGTGAAATGGTTTAATTTTGGAGCTTCTGCAGGTATTGAAGTTGCCCAATTTGTTAAGAATAGCGAACAAAGTTATACAAGGCCTACAACATCCTTCACAATCGATTTTGACGATACCCTTTCCAAAAATAAAAGATTATCTAACAATGCCAAGATTCGCTTCGATGCAACTTTTGATGTAGGCCAGTCGGTTGGAGCAAGTATTATTGAGCAAGATTTGACTTCATACACTTACTTTAATTCTGGTGTTAATGTTCGTTATAATCATAGCCCAAAATTTGGTATTGGAGGGGGGACATCTTACAACTATAAATACTATCAATCGAATGGGGGCCTTGGTAAGGATGGAGCCGTTTTCAGTGACATTGAAACCCTGCCTTTAAGTGCTCAAGTGTTTTACATATATTCAGAGAAACTAGACTTCTATTCTAACT
>Ga0181568_10004398_pt1 | contig 12567 bp, 9 predicted proteins | sample 101ome_20_FD_133758 | JGI IMG/M metagenome (GOLD analysis project Ga0181568, IMG submission 133758) | Coastal salt marsh microbial communities from the Groves Creek Marsh, Skidaway Island, Georgia - 101404AT metaG (megahit assembly) | ecosystem: Environmental > Aquatic > Marine > Intertidal zone... | reverse complement strand
TCAAGGATGGCGCAGGTGTGGTGAAATCCAGAAGAGAGCGTAGTATCCGTGAAAATGGACCCTTCTTGGAAGCCAGGTTCGTTGAGTTGCGAGAGTGGAAGAATGGTATTCCGCACGTCGTTCTGGTCAGAGAGATCAGTTGTTTCAGCCTTGTTCAATCCACCTGTTGCTGCAGATATTCCGAGAAAAATCATGAGAATTGAGAGAAGAAGGGTCTTCGAAAGGACATTCCGTGACTTAGCGCTGGCCATGGGCCTTACTCTTCCCAATCACAAATAAATCGTTCCGAGTGTTTAGACGCTGTTGGCACGTGAAATTACTCTGAGGGGAGTGGACGCTGGGGGATTTGAACCCCCGGCCGCTTGGTTGCAAACCAAGCGCTCTTCCAGCTGAGCTAAGCGCCCCTAATTCCTGCGGGAAAGTTTCTCCTTTTTGAGGATTCACACGCGGTCGACGGTGGCATCACGGTCTGGACCAAGGCCGACAGAAGTTATCGGTACTCCCAAAATCGATTCTAGTTTAGTTATATAGTTCTGAGCAGCTGCTGGTAATCCAGAGAATCCTAAGCCTTCAGAATTACATTTTTGGGCGATTCCTAGCCACTCTTCTACCGAATGAGATGCAAACCCTGGCATGGTGACATAAATTGGTTCACAGTCTTCTAGAGCAATTGCACTAGCCGGCATTTCATTGATCTCTACATCTCCCATTTTGTATCCCACGCAGATGTTAATCTCATCAAGGCCCCCGAGAACATCGAGTTTAGTTAGAGCGATTTCTGTAAATCCATTGATTCTGTTTGCATGTCTCATAACTACTGCATCAAACCATCCACATCTTCGCTTTCTACCAGTGGTTGTTCCAAATTCGTGACCCACTGTTCCTAAGTGGTCGCCTACTTCATCGAATAATTCTGTAGGCATATGGCCGTGTCCTACTCTTGTGATGTATGCTTTTGTTATACCGATTACATTGTCGACGTGTCCAGGATGGATTCCAGCTCCGTGTGTAGCATTACCTCTTGATGTTACCGAAGAGGTGACGAATGGGAACGTACCTTGGTCGATGTCTAGTAGGCAGCCTTGTGCTCCTTCTAAGATGATTCTTTCCCCCATCTTGAGGGCATTATCTAGGAGAATACCGGTGTCTGTAATAGCAGGTCCGAATCTTTGCTTTATCCAGGTAATTTGCTCTTCTAATTCATTCGATGTCACTCTTTGAGAGCACCCCGCAGCCTCCAAACTCTTGTTTTGTCTTTCAGCCATTTCCTCAAAGTTGCAGTAATCTAAATCGGCGAATCGCAGACCAATTCTGTTGATTTTGTCAGCGTAAGTAGGTCCAATTCCTCTGCCGGTCGTACCTATCTTCTTGTCTAAGCCGTCAAGGTATGTGTGGTATGGGAGGATGATATGAGCTCTATTTGAGATGAACAGGCGCTGACCAGCGGGGTCTCTGCCACTTCCAGCAATCCAATCGTTCAACTCTCTGTCTAACACCCAAGGGTCGATTACCATGCCATCGCCGAGGACTAATCCACAATCTTCTCTGGTGATCCCAGAAGGAAGCAGATGGAATTTTAGAACCCTTTCACCTAATACAACTGTATGTCCGGCATTATTTCCACCTTGGAATCTAGCGACCCATGTTGCGGATTCTGCTAATCTGTCCACCAATTTGCCTTTACCTTCGTCTCCCCACTGGGCTCCTAAAACTACGGTTGCTGGCATCTTTCCCCATTACGATGGCATAGCATGAAGTGCATAACCTATGCGCTTTCATTTTGCTAAATTCCATTTCACAAAATCCGTCAGGTATAATAATCTCCACAACGAAATAGTTACGGTTTCGCGAATTTGGTTTCCATAACTGATGCATAAATTCGTGGCCTTTAAATAGGACGGTGTCTACTCTCATATGTTGGAAGGGATGGGCAATAGTGGTGTTCGCTAAGGCCCGGTCAAAAAGGGTAAATCCCCGAAAAGATTATAACCCCTTGGAACAGAGTAAACAACTCGGAGTTGAGAAGATGGTAAGTGAAGACGTGAGAAAAGAGCAAGAAGAGCAAAAAGAAGCAATGCAGAGAGAAAACATAGCTAGGCCAGGTTTCGGTTCAAAGAGACCACACAAGGCAACAGTAGATGGACATACGAAGCCATGTGTTGATTGTGGTGCAACAAACTGGTCATCTGATTTCAGCAGAGGCGAAGTGTCTTGTGGCGACTGTGGTTTGGTAGTAGAAGAGAACTTAATTGACCCAGGTGCTGAATGGACCAACTTTTCAGATTCAACAGGAGACAGGTCAAGAGTTGGAGGACCAACCTCGTACCTATACTCTGATAGAGGTTTAAACACACACATCGCTAAAGCTGATGTTTCATCTTCTGCTGCTGCAAGATATGGTATGAACAGTACTAGTGCTAGAAAGTGGAGAAGAAGGAGAATCATCGATGAAAGAAGCCAAGCGAGGGCATCTAGAGTTAGAAACGTGATGAAGGCTAATGACATGATTAAGAATCACTCCAACCTTACCAAAAACCAGCAAGAGGAAGCTTGTAGAATCTACTCAAAATTGTCACTCTTAGGTTATGTAGCAGGAAGGTCCGTCGCCGGTGTGGCTGGAGCGGTTTGCTATCTGGTTGCAAGACAGGATAACATGCCTGTGCAAATTCATAATGTTGCAGAGAGATTCAAAGTAGAAGAAAAAGAACTGTCAAGAATGATTAGGCAAATCTCCAGTAAGATGAGATTGCAAAAGGTAACCAAGCCAGATGCGTTTTTCAATAAACTCATCAGTGACCTTGAACTTCCTGCGAACACTATTCAAGCCATTAATGCAATCTGGAAGATGGTAGAAGCAAGGCAAGAATTGTGGCAAGGTAAGAAACCAGTGGGTGTAGCCGCTGCAATTCTGTATGCCGCCGTTAGACAAACTAACCACAAGAGAACCCAGGCTGAAATCTGTAAGGCAGCAGATGTATCTGAAGTGACCATTAGACAGATACTAAGAGACATTGAACTGCTTATCGATTTGGAATGAAGTTGGTAATAGCGATAATGTTCATTTGATAGCGGCTACGCCGTTAACACATGAGCAGCCGAAGAACTGACAGAGTTCAGCGAAAGATCCGTATTCCTTCTAGTTCGAAAAAGAAGTCGAACAAGGAAAAGGTCGCAATGGTCGGAGAGATGCCATGTTGCATCAATGATTGTGATGGTTATGCTGACAAGCACATGGGTGGCAGGTCACTAAGCCAAGAGAATGGCATAGAAACCTGGGGAGAAGGTAGCTTTACGGTCCGTAAAAATCGAGTTCGGGTTTGCAAGAATTGCTACAAGGTCTGGAAAAAGGATAACAAGGAAGATAAAAACACCCAGTACTAATCACTTTCACTTTCACTTAATGTGTCATGAAAAAGCATCAGTACCGTAGTGCCCTGTTTCAGATGTCATGAGACAGTTTAGAGCAGTAATAAGGTCCCTTGTCACGCAGTATGGTACATTGGTCGCATTAGATGATGCATCAATAATCTGGAAGCAAAAAGGGGAAAGAGAAAGAAGACTGAAAATAGCAGCCCAAGCCAGTGTTTTGTTAGGATTAATTGGACCAAATGGTAAGATCGACAGAGTTGTCATAGGAGATGACTATGGTGGGGTTAGTTTTGTTTCAATACCTCAAATGGAATTAATTGACCGTTATGTTGTCGGGATGTCGAAAATTCGTTCATTGTGTTGCTCTTCCATCAGCGGAGAAAGCATATTGGTCGGCTGTGAAGATGGCAAGGTCCACATGGTAGGCCAAAATGTTCCAGATAACAAAGTGACATTATTCGAGTTGGATGGACCAGCTTCCGCATTGAAGGTCGAGGGAACCAACTTACATATCCATCAAGGATGGGACAGAAAAGTAGTAGATTGGCTTGGAGAAAAGACCTTACTTATTGCTTGAAGATTCTTTTTCTTTCAGTGGCCACGGCGGATCTGAAACAAGATAATACGCCGTTCGCGCTGGTCGGGGCCAACTTCTTGGTGCAGCACCAGAATTTTCTTGACATTCTTCAAAGAAATTGAGATGCTGAGTAATTACTTCCTCGACTCTTGATTCTCCCCTTATTGAAGGCCCTCTCGCAGGAACAATACTTTGTGGATTTAAGTCATGAATTGTTTTGAAAGAAGTTATCAGTTCTGGAAGACTGCCACCCGGCATATCCCATCTTGTTGGGTTATCTGCTCTTGGAAGTAGCGCTCCAGTCACAAGAACCCCCCTGTCTTTCTCAAAAAATCCCATACCATCCGGGCAATGACCGGGTAAAGAAAGTGCAACAATCGTGCCATCGCCCAAATTGAAATTGTCCCCTTGTGCTATTGGATTACATTTGGTACTAGGCATATCTGAATCATATCGATTAGCCCAAGTTGAGAAAAAGTCACCGGTTTCCATTACAGAAATAGCATCGTTGTGAATAAAAATTGGTGCATTGTCAAATGCTTCACTAATGTATTTTGCAGCACCTGAAAATGGATATCTGCGACTAGTAAGCAAGATATTATCGATTGTTCCTTCGTCACCAACGTGTCCGATTATTCTTTCAACTTGCAGCATTTGGTGCCATGTTGTACCAGCATCAATCAGTACATTTGAATCCGAACCTGAAAAAATAATCGCGTTCGAATCATGGTGGATTCCAGGTAACCTGATAATACGCACAACTACCTCGAAAGGGTGACATCCCTTGAATTAAGAGGTAATGCGGCGATGGTTTGGGTTAAATATGGGAAGCAGGTCGGCGCATTATGGCTCGATTCCCTGAAGCAGAAGCCCGCATGCTAAAGCGAAGCATCTGCATGAAGTGTAATGCAAGAAATGCAGTCAAAGCCAAGTCCTGTAGAAAGTGTAGCTACAAGGGACTACGCCCTAAGAACATTGAGCGAAAGGGTGCTTGATCATACTAAGCCAATTGCAGGCAAAATAATTGCCATCGGCCCTCCTACCAACAATAGGGGTAAGGTTGATGGCCAAAGGAAAACTAGTAGCGGATATTTCCTAGTGACCCAAACCTTCTCTACATCATTTTCAATCAGTTGGTCAATGCTTTGTTGCAACTTTTCGACTGTGGGAGTCTTAGAAGGCGCTCTAGTTTTGTGAACAATTTTCTTATCGCCACTAGGCATCTCTACAATGCTTGATAACAACCAAACATGTGATTTCATTACATCATTTACATTCATCTTTTCAGCGTGCCAAATCAATCTGAAATTTGTATTTCCTGCTTTCAGATTCTTGATAACCATAATGAATGGTAAAATCAAGAAAGCAAAACCTCCCCAAACTAGCAATGCAATTGCTGGCGGCAAAGCGATAATTGTAGAATCAATTGTCTCTGGATATATCACAGGAATACTTGACCAGGATGGAATGAGAATTGATGCCCACATCAAACCTTTACAATCAGCGCCCCCATGGATTAATCTCGCTCGCCAGGCAAAATCGATTAATGCAATCGGAATGAAAACAGCGACAGTTGACCACCATAATTGAGCCTGATGTTCACCTTCTCCATTCAAAATTGCTACTAAGTCATCTGTGTAATGGTTTGAAATGCCCACTGCAATTCCAAATATACCGACTATGTACCACGCCGAAACAGCAATATCAAGTCTATTTCCATTTTTGATATCTTTGAATGTTGGTCTACCGATTAAGGCTATTGAAGCATATGCAACAACCCCTGCTGCTGAGGCGAAAATGTACCATTCTGCCTCTTGATTTAACAGATCTAAAGTCCAAAGAAAAATAGCGGGTTTAGACCAAGTAATCCAAAATTCGTTTGGTACTCTTCTTTCTTTATGGTCTAACCAGGCAGCAATTCCGAGAGCTAAAATCAGTACAGATATTCGAGTCCAAGCGATGATTTCTCCGGACTCCATGTTACTCGGAATGCGGCAATTAACTTAAATCCGACACTTCAGTCGATGGGTTGCACGAGTCTTTGTGCAGGTGATGGTCATGTCCGATATTGAAACTAAATTAGAACAAATCGCGACTGTTATCAATCAAATCGATGACCCTAAGGTGCCAAGAAATATTAGGAAAGGTGCTAAAGAGTCATGCGAAAATTGGTTGCTAAATAAAGCAAAAGAAATGGATGTCAGAATCGCTATGACCCAAAATCAATTGGAAGAATTGTATGAAGATCCAAACATTCCACCCGAATTCGGAACTCTGATTCTAATGATCAACACCGAATTGGAAAAATTACTTAGAGAATCTTTGTGATTACTCTTCTTCTGAAAGTAAATCTTTCAATTTGTCAAGGTCTTTTCTCATTGTCTGAGATATCTTTCCAGTGGTTAGATTTTCTTCGAACAAATCGTAATACGTCGTTCCAACTGCAGCAGATAAAACAAACTCGATTTCACTCGGTCTTGCTCTGCCTCTTTTGCTAATTATTTTAATTGCAGAAATTCCTGAAATACGTGTGACTTCTTTATCAGAGACGCCCAAACTCTTCTGTAATTCGGTCAGCTTATGATATTCCCCAATCGACAAGTTTCCATCTCTAAGTGCATCAAGCCATGCTTCGTTAAGAGTCGGTGCTCTTTCAGAAAGTAGAATTGCGATAGGTCTTGTTTCCTCAATGTTTTCTAATACGATTTTAACGATAACGAAGAGCGGTACTGCCAAAACCATTCCCACAATTCCCCATAGCCAGAAGGAGAATGCAGTAATCAATAGCAAAATTACCGGCGATAAGTCCAATGCTCTTCCTGCCCATTTTGTTTCTATGTAATTTCCCCAAACTTGTTGATTGACTAGAAGAAGTAATGCCAGTACAATTAGTCCAATTGGTTTTAGCAAAATCAACCCAATAATTAGAGGTGGAATTGTAGCAATAAGGGAACCGATGTATGGAACATAATTCAGAATGAATGTTAGAACTGCCCAAACAAACCAAAGGTCGATTCCGAAAGCCATCATTACTATCGCTGCAACAACTGCACTTCCAAGCCCACAGCCAGTCTTCACAATGATGTATGTGTTGATGCCTTCCTCAATTTGATTTTGAATAACCGCCATTTTTTGTGAATTAGAATCGGGCCATGCGCGTTCAATTCTTCCTGGTAGTAAGTGTGCTTCGAAAATTATGAAAATTAAGAAAAATAGTACGGTTATGCTCGTGGTAATTACTGCCCCAATTCCGCTAACTACAGATGTGATTAAGTCAGAGGTTCCTCCACCAGAACCAATGCCTAATGACTGGAGCCCAGAGGCAAATGAGTCAGAATCATCTCCAGTTGTGTCTTTTATCACTCCTCCAATTAAAGGGAAATTTTTGAGTTGCTTCCAACGGATGTCAAGTTTATCATCATACTCTGACTGCTTGTCTTCATCCTCAACTAGGCCCTGAACCTGAGACCATGCAAAGAATGCTGCTGAGGTGATAAGCAGAATGAATAATAGTAGCATTGTCAAATATGATAAGAAAACAGGGAAATTATTCTTCGAAAGTTGATCTGCCCCTGGTTTCAATACAAAATAAATACCCAATGCAATGAAGAATGGTTTCAAAACACTCTCAAGATAAATCATTGCTATGCAAATGACTGCTATGATAATTAGCGAGTGGGAGAATATCGTAATACGTTCTTGGAAATTAGATGTTGCTGAGTCATGCCCAACTTCGCCCATAGTCGCTACAAAGATTACACATACTTGAGGTAATCCCGTGTCTTATGTTAACTCAAGACACCTGTTTGCTTGCAGTTATATCTGGTGTTAATCTGTCAATCACGGCTGATAGTCTTTCAACTAGGCTGGTTTTATTCTCGCCGACAATCAGCGCATGTTCCATCACTTCATCCAGTGTATCTACTGGAATTACTTCGATACTTTCGAATTGCTGGTCTAGGAGGACGTCTTGAGCATTTGCTCTTGGTATTACCACGGTTTTAATCCCTGATTTAGCAGCAGATTCAATCTTTGCAGTAACTCCTCCAATAGGTAAGACTTCTCCTCTAACAGACAGGCTACCTGTCATTGCTAGGTCTTGTCTAATTGGGATGTTTTCCAATGCGGAAATAATCGCAGTTGCAATAGTAATGGAAGCGGAATCTCCATCGACCCCGTGTGTATCTACAAACTGAATATGGATGTCGTAATCTGAAACATCTTTTCCTGTGAGTTTCTTGATTACTGCACTCACGTTGGTCACACTCTCTTTCGCTAAATCTGAAAGCCCACCTGTGGCAAGAACTTTTCCACCGCCTCCCAAAGACGGGGTAACCAATGCTTCTACTGGGAGCATGATTCCGCTGTAATCGGAAAGTCCAGAATCAGCACCCAGGACTGCAAGACCATTGACTCTTCCAATTCTATTTCCAGAATTTACAACTAGAGAATATTCTTGCCTTCTTTCAATCATTCTATCAGCGACTTGCTGCTCTAATGGTTTAGCGATATTACGGGCGGCTAAGACATGCTTAGATGTGGTATATTGTGCACCTTCTTCGCATGCTAGATCTCCTGCGATTCTAACCAATCCACCTAATTCACGAAGACGAAGTGAGAGTTTTCCTCTTCGACCTGCTCTTCTTTGTGCTTCACGTAAAATTACAGAAACACCAGACCTATCGAAGTGTGGAATTTCTCTAGAAGTACCCATATCTCTTCTCACTTCTTGAGCGATGAATCGTATCAGTCTCCTTCTGTTAGCCGTTGTATCAGGCATGTGTGAGTTAACGTAAACTTCGTATCCATATCCACGAATACGGCTCCTCAAAGCAGGGTGCATGCCCTGAATGGCGTCTAGGTTTCCAGCGGCGATTAGTATGAAATCACATGGAACAGCCTCTGTTTTGGTTAGAGCACCACTAGACCTTTCAGAGCGACCTGAAATAGGAAACGCTCTCTCTTGCATAGCGGTTAACAAGGCCTGTTGCTCTTCGAGTCTTAACAAGTTGATCTCATCGATGTAAAGAACTCCACCGTGTGCTCTGTGAATCGCACCAGGCTCAACTCTTTCATGGGCTGGAGTTTCCATGCCACCACTCTGGAAAGGGTCGTGCCTTACATCACCAAGTAAACTTCCAGATAGTGTACCGGTTGCATCAACGAATGGCGGTGCATCATTTGCTTGATGCTTGACTAATACTTTTGGGATTCTGTTTTCCTCAGCGCCACCTAATCGGGACCTTAGGAACATGTATCCAAACATCAGCAGAAGCATTCCAAATAGTAATGTTAGGATATCTCCGCTTTGTATTGCAACGATCGCCAACAAAAATGCAATCGCCACGAAACCGATCATTAGCATTTTTTGGCTCTTTTCTTTTTGGATACGAATAGCTTCTTTTTGAGATTTAACAATCCTATCGCCTCTACCAGCGGGAACTGTTCGAACTCTTGGTTCATTTTCATCATCCGCATTGGGATAGCACAGAATATCTTCTAACTTATCTTGGGGTAAGAGTTCGGTCATAGACCTCGCTAGCATTGATTTGCCAGTGCCAGGGTCTCCAATCATCATCATGTGTCTTCTTTGTTCAGCAGCCTTCTTGATAACAACAGAACCTGCCTCTTGTCCAATTACTTGGTCGACAAGCCTCTCAGGGATTGGTACATCTTCTGTTGAATCGAAATCGATACTTCGCACCCATTCATCTACAGGTATCTCGTTTAAGTCCAAATTGTTACCTGACTCCGGACTCCAAATAGTGACCATTGGCTCCTCTTCGAGAGGGCCTTCGTCGGCACCCTCATTTTCGGCAGAGGAAGCCGCCTCATTCACTAATTCGTCTTCAGGCACATGTATTCCTCCTATCCGGACCATTTTATGGGTTTGTGTATCTTCAGGCATATTTCAACCTGTAGATTTCCCATCACTGATTGTATTGGTCGTAATATTGGTGGCCGTAGTAAGCCCATTGTTCCATTGTCCAGCCTGCTGGTAATCCACCAGGTGGAAGAGGAGGTGCTCCTGCTGGAACTTGAGGTGCTACTGCAGCAGGAGGTGCTACTTGTTGTTGGAAGATTTCTTGTGTTCCTCCGTACATTGAGTTTGCAACAGTGTCGTGAGCAGGTAGTGAGTTAGCCCAATCTACGACCTCCACTCCTTCGCCCTTTCCGCCTCTCATCATCATGATTCCAACTAGAAGGGCTACGATGACAACTCCAACGATGATTAGAATCATGGTTGTATCAAGATTGCCTTCTGCAACATCAGTCGCAGCAGACTTGGCTTCGTCACAAGTAGTGTATTGGCAAGCCTTATCTCTGTCAGCTTCTAGGTCTGCCAATTCTGCTGTTGCAGCGTTATGAGCCTGACTTCCAGCTTCAAGAGCAGCGATTTCTGCTTTTAGAGTCTGAATTTCTTCATCTAGGGTTTCGATCAGGCTGATTACTTCCTCTTCAGTCATTGACTCAGGGCCTGGTGCTTCCTCTTCTGCAGTATACTTGATTGAAGTTCCCTGATATTGGAACTTCTCACCACTTGAAGACATCGCAACTACTTTGGCAAGGGTGATGTAGTCTTGGTGAAGCATACCCTCAGCGCTTAATTGTCCGCCGAGTGGGTCGTATGTCCAACCTAGGCTCTTTTGTGTAATGTCGTGTTCAATCACACTGTTAATGGAACAAACACCAGTCATTCCATTGCACAACTGCCAAGTTGTAGATAGAGAAGTGATAGTCACATCATCCTTGTTGAGGAACATTGTCACAACTGGCTGTTCAAATTTGTAAACGTTTGATGCTTCGATAGTCACATCCGCATCAGGTCCTGAACCCACTAGCAGAGGTACTGAGTCGTAAACCTCGATTTCTAAATGGTAAATTTGAGCATCATACCTGTCCTCAACCTGAATAGTCACGGTTTGCATTCCTTCTTGTTCCCAAATCATTGTTAGTGTATTATCTAGGAAACTGTATCTTGCTGCTCCAGGTACTTCATTGCTGGCTGTGACAGTGATATCGTCAGTACTTCCATCAATGTCGGTTAGAATCTCTGATAGGTAAATTACCTTCTGAGTTCCTACCTTCAGCCTTAGTCCTTCATACTCGGACAAGTCTAATCTTGGAGCGTCGTTGACTGGGTTGATTGCGATTGTAATCATCTGGTCGGAGTATTGTGATCCATCGCTTGCACGAATTGTGACAGTTGTTTCTCCGTTTACATCATCATCAGAAGTTGCATAGTTAAGAGTGAAACCTCTCAAGTCAAATTCGAGCAAATCAGGGTTTGTGTTATCCACAATTGCTAGAACGATGTCGTCAGTTGAAGCAGGATTGCCTTGTTCATCTGTATCTGAGATATATGGAAGCAGATTTGTCGAAGAGGATGAACCTTCATCAACAAATTGCTTTGCAACACCTGCCCAGCGAGGTTGTCCGTTTTCTATGACGTTGTACAAGAGTGTTCCATAAGCTGTATCGATGCCGTCAGAAACTGAAACTTCGATTCCAGTAGCAGTTGGCTGGCCGTTGACATACTTAATGTTCTCAAAGTATACTTCGATTTCTTCGGTATCTGCATGCCATGCAACGAAGTTAGGGCTTGAACTTGAAATCACCAAGTCGCCTCGTGGAGTCTCTGCATCGTTGATATTGTCAACAATTGAAACCTTTGTAGAGGTCTGGACCTTGACTGTTGGAATTGGTTCTGCAGTGATGGTTGGAACTGCATTCATCAGGGAAAATGCATCTTCTGTGATTTGCCAATCACTAACCTGCATTCTAGAATCCATAGCACGGATTCTGATGTCATAATCTCCGGCGCCCATTTCCATTGTTGGCTTGATTAGGTATTGCCTGTGTTCATTGGAAGTTCCTTCTTGGTACACTGATTCGCCACCTACAACATATTCTTCACCGCCAAGCCATTGGTTTTGGCCAGCAGGTGAGAATTCTACTTCGAACGTATGGAAGGAAGTGTTTAGGTCAACGGCGTCATTAATTGTGACCTTTGCCTCAATCAGGAAGTTGTCGCCTCTTGAAATCTCATTGCTTCCAATTACCTGCGCTTTTCTTGCTGAAGGAGCAAGGTCATGAGGGACGGTTTGTATATTTTCATTATTTGAAGGATATTTATCATCTATCAAACCGTTTATTTCGACACCGAATGATGTTTGATATGCGTTTGCAGGAAGGTTGGATGTGTCGATTGTTTGCGTGAAAGATTGTGTTGCACCAGATGTGGTGAAACTTGACAAACTCTGTGTTCCACCGACGTAATTTTTTGTGATTCCATCCTTGTAGAAGAACTTGACACTTCCTCCATCAAGGTATGGCTCATCACCATTGTTTGCAATAGTTGCTTCCAAGTCAAGCATATCGCCGTTAATGTACCCTCCGTTTGGAGCATTTGAGTTGGTCATAGTTAGAGAATTGACTCCGACATCAATCACAGGGCCCATTGTTGAATCGACTGCGTGGTAAACGTGAGGGCTTGTGCCTCCCACAGATACTTGATTTCCTGCCATTAGTACAGCAACTACGATTGCCTTGTTAATTCCACCCGGGACAACATTTGTAGGTACTGATGACCATGTGGTAAACTGTTCAGTAGAAGTGAC
>Ga0181568_10004397_pt1 | contig 12568 bp, 10 predicted proteins | sample 101ome_20_FD_133758 | JGI IMG/M metagenome (GOLD analysis project Ga0181568, IMG submission 133758) | Coastal salt marsh microbial communities from the Groves Creek Marsh, Skidaway Island, Georgia - 101404AT metaG (megahit assembly) | ecosystem: Environmental > Aquatic > Marine > Intertidal... | reverse complement strand
GACGAGACTTACATCAAGGTGAAAGAGCAGTTGAAGTATTTATATCGAGCAGTTGATAAGGAAGGTAATACTGTAGATTTCTTATTGACCAAACGTCGTCAACGTATAAGTGCACAATCATTTCTGATCAGAGCTATTAGGCACAATGGTACACCAGAGATCATTAATATCGGCAAAAGTGGATCCAACACAAGTGCGATTAAGGTTTATAATAAGCGTAGTTATTCTAAGATTGAAATTAGGCAGTGTAAGTACTTGAATAATATAGTTGAGCAAGATCATCGACATGTAAAACGGCGCATAGTTCAAGGCTTAGGCTTTAAGGAATTTGAGTCAGCTCGTAGGACGATTTCGGGAATTGAGGTTGTTCATATGCTTCGGAAAAATCAATTAATAAGTCAAGATCGAACTACGTATCAAACATTTCGATCATTGGCAGCTTAAAAGTTAAATTTGAATGACTAAATTAGAGTTTGGGTTATCAGATGCGACAGAACCATACACAAGCGATCATGTCATCGAAAAAAAAAGTAGGTATTATTGGAAGTGGTGTAGCTGGATTAGCAACAGCTATAAGACTTTCAGCTAAGGGATACGCAGTTACTGTTTTTGAAAAAGAAAAAGAACTTGGCGGTAAGATGGGTATTTTGCAAGAAAGTGGTTATCGTTTTGATACAGGCCCATCACTTTTCACCCAACCTTATTTAATTGATGAAATCATTAAAGTAAGCCAACAAGAAACGTCTTTTAACTACCAAAAAATGGACATTACATGTAAGTACTTTTGGGAGGATGGCACGTGTTTTAATGCTTTTGCTAACAAAACTAAATTAAGCGCTGAACTAAAGTGTGTTTTTCCAGAAGATGAAATCCTTGTGCTTGAAAGATTATTAAAAGCCGAGCAAATGTACAATACTGTGGGAGATATATTTATTGAAAAACCCCTGCATAAATGGTCTACTTGGTTTTCTTTAAAGGTGATAAAAGCATTATTTAAATTACCTCAATTTAAAATCAATAAAAGTATGCATTTGGTAAATGCAAAAGATTTTAAATCCCCAAAAATTCAACAACTTTTTGATCGATTTGCAACTTACAATGGTTCGGATCCCTATCAGGCACCTGCTATACTTAATATGATTCCCCATCTAGAGCTGAATCAAGGAACTTTTTATCCAAATGGCGGTTTAAGAAGTATTCCTGAAACACTTATATCAATAGGAAAAAAAATGGGCGTTGAATATAAAGTGCAAGAGGCTGTTGGCCAAATTCTTATCAATAACAAAAAAGTAAAAGGCCTTTCTACTTCCATTAAAGATTATGATTTTGATATTGTTGTAAGTAACGCTGATGTGCTACCAACCTATAAGTACCTTATGCCTGGTGAAAAACAACCCAAAAAAATATTAAGCCAAGAGAGATCTAGTTCTGGAATTATTTTTTATTGGGGAATCAAAAATACATTTCCTGATTTAGATCTACACAACATTTTTTTTTCCCAGACTTACAAGAAAGAATTCGAAGCTATTTTTAAAGAAGGAAAAATTATAGATGACCCAACTATATACGTCAATATTTCTTCAAAAGTCGATTTTTCAGATGCGCCAGAAGGCTGTGAAAACTGGTTTGTTTTAATTAATGCCCCAGCCAATAATGGACAAGATTGGGATACAATCATTAAGCAAGTTAGAAAAAATACCATCTCGAAATTAGAGCGTATATTAGGCAGAGCCATTGAACCGCATATTGAATTTGAAGAGATTTTAGATCCAAGGAGTATTGAAAATAAAACTTCTTCTTTTCAAGGAGCACTTTATGGAACAAGTTCAAATAATCAGATGGCAGCATTTTTAAGACATAGGAATGAACATTCCAAAATTAAAGGGCTTTATTTTTGCGGTGGTAGTGTGCACCCAGGCGGTGGTATTCCTTTATGCCTCAATTCAGCACAAATTGTTTCAAATATGTTATAAATGAAAAAGTATAAATTAATTATATCACTATCTATTTTGTTAATATTTCATGCTGTTGGAATAGCCGGTATCGGCTTTGAATTAAGTCCAAAAATGCAAGATTTATCTTGGCTAAATTTGCTTCTTACTGCGCTTGTGGTATGGTTAAATAAACCAGAAAATGGAAAATCATTTATTTATTTCAGTCTATTGGTATTTGTCCTTGGATTAGGCGTTGAGATTCTAGGTGTTGCTACAGGTTTTCCTTTTGGAAATTATTATTACGGAACATCACTGGGTATAAAAGTATTTGAAGTACCCTTAATATTAGGTTTAAATTGGTGGTTGTTGGTTTATAATTCTATACAAATTTCTGGCTGGATTACATCTAACAAGCTTATTAGAACCATTATAGCTCCTGCTTTCATGCTAGGTATGGATATGTTCATAGAACCGCTTTGCGCTATATTAGATTTTTGGTTTTGGAAAGATGAAATTATTCCAACTGAAAATTATATTAGTTGGTACTTCATCGCTTTAGTTTTTAGCGGTATATACTTTAAGTGGATCGAAACAAAAAAAATAAATACAGTAGGTGCTTATGCTTTTATTATTCAAATCATTTTTTTTGGTATTTTAAATCTTTTACGCTGATGTCTAATCTGTATTTGATTATAAATATTTTGGTTCTAATTGGGCCACTTTCATTATCCTTTGACAAAAAGGTAGCTTTCTACAAGTATTGGAAAGCGCTGGGTTTATCCATATTAATAGTGATGGGTGTATATATACCCTGGGACATAATTTTTACAGCCAATAATATCTGGGGTTTTAATGATCAATATCTCACAGGTATAACAATTGTAAATTTACCGCTAGAGGAGGTGTTATTTTTTATAACAGTCCCTTATGCCTGTACTTTTATTTACGCTTGCTTAAGGGCTTATTTTAAATTGAATATCCCCAAAATTAGTATCGAGCTAATTAAATGGACTTATGCTACTGCTCTTTTAACCATTATTTGCACGCAATTAGGCCAGCAATATAGTTTTTATACTTCGCTCTGTACGCTTATAACATTGATATTTTTTCATTTCAAAATAAAAGACACTTTATTCTGGTCTTACTTTTTACTTTCTTATGCAGTATCACTAATACCTTTTATACTGGTAAATGGCATTCTTACTGGTACAGGTATAGAAAATCAAATTGTTTGGTATAATTCAAATGATATATTTAATATTAGAATACTAACAATTCCGATAGAAGACAGTATATATAATTTTGGAATGCTATTGCTTACAATTGGTAGCTATTATTGCATTAAAAAAGAAAAAATTACTTTTGAAACTAATAAATAATTTGACTCTGAGTAACAAAAGTTACCTACCCGATTAACAATAATTACGTATTTGGTGTATGAAGAAGTATCTGCCTATTTTGCATTGGTTGCCTCATTATAAAAAGGCTTATTTAGCAGGAGATATTTCTGCAGGGATTACTGTAGGTATAATGCTTATCCCTCAGGGTATGGCTTATGCAATGATTGCTGGGCTTCCACCCGTTTATGGTCTATACGCTGCTATAACTCCTCAGATTATTTATGCTATTTTTGGAACATCAAGACAATTGGCAATAGGACCTGTTGCTATGGACTCACTGATTGTTGCAGCAGGTGTTTCCGTTATTGCCGAGGCAGGTTCCCAGTATTATACTGCTATGGCAATATTACTTTCTTTTATGATGGGAACCATTCAATTTGCGTTTGGTTTATTTAACCTTGGTTTTATTGTTAATTTTTTATCAAAACCAGTAATTAGCGGTTTTACATCAGCAGCAGCTCTAATAATTGGTATAAACCAACTTCAGCATATTGTTGGATTTGACCTACAGAGATCTAATAATATATTTAGCATTATTTTGGAAGCCATTCAAAAAGTAGAAAAGCTCAATTATTATGCCCTAGCCATCGGAATTACAAGTATAATATTGATTAGGGCTTTAAAGTTTTACAATAGAAGAATTCCAGGAGCATTAATTGTGGTTATACTCGGAACACTTTTAGTTTATATTCTAAGACTAGATTATAATGGAATTTTTATTGTAAAAGATATACCCCAAGGATTACCTAAATTTTCCGTACCAGAATTTAGTTTTGAAAACATCAATAAACTGGGATCAATTGCCATAACGCTTGCTTTAATAGCTTTCATGGAAGCTATATCTGTTGCCAAGGCTATTGAATCCAAACATAAAGGAGAATATAAACTAAATAATAATCAAGAAATGATTGGTTTAGGGCTAGGTAACGTTATAGGATCTTTTTTTCAAGCCTATCCTACCACTGGAGGTTTTAGCCGATCTGCTGTTAATGATCAGGCTGGAGCAAATACAAATCTTGCTGCACTTATATCTGCTAGTATAATCGCGCTAACATTACTTTTTCTAACGCCTCTTTTTTATTATTTACCCAAAGCAGTGCTTGGTGCAATTATTATGGTGGCCGTTTTTGGTTTAGTAGACATTCAGTATCCTAAATTTCTTTGGAAAGTAAAAAAGGAAGATCTTTTAATGCTTTTGGGTTCTTTCATAATGACTTTGAGTTTTGGAATTGTACAAGGTATACTTGCAGGTGTTATTATTTCCCTTGCAGTCCTTGTATATAGAACTACAAAACCACACATCGCAATATTAGGGGTTTTACCAGGCTCCACGGATTACAGAAATGCAAGTAGATTTAAAGAAATCATTTTAAGAGATGATATACTCGTTGTAAGACATGATGCACAATTATATTTTGCCAATATTGACCATTTCATTGATGCACTCAATAAAGCAATTGATAGTAAAGGAGATGCGCTTAAGTTTATTGTACTTCATTGTGGAAGTATCTCTAGTATTGATGCTACTGCGCTAGCATCACTCAAACTTACCTTTGAAGAAATTCAGAATAAAGAAATTACTATTGCTCTTAGTGGCTTAATTGGTCCTGTAAGAGACTTTCTAAATAAATCTGGATTTATGGATGAATTAGGAAGACATCATTTTTTCATGGATGTACATAGTGCTGTTGATTGTTATGATAATTGTGAAAATCTGGAAACACAATCTAATTTTGTTCAAGCAACACAGTCCAATATCTTTAAGGAGAGAGAAATTTAATCACTTAGGTAACAAAAGTTACCTTTTGATTAATACTAAGACTTTAACTTGCAGGTAAAATCAAACAAATATATGGAATTCATAGAATCAAATTGGCCATGGTATGTTACTGGTCCTTTAATTGGAATTACATTAACAATGCTAGTTTTTCTTGGTAAACGCTTTGGAATAACTTCTAATTTAGAAACTATTTGCTCTATTTCAGGTGCAGGTAAGGTAAGTTACTATTTCAATAAAGATTGGAAAACAAAAAGTTGGGGCTTATTTTTTATTGCTGGTATAAGCATTGGCGGATTCATTGCTGGTTATTTCCTAAACGCCAATCAAAATATAGAAATAAGTAAAGTCACTATTGAAAGACTATCTCAACTGGGCATAAATGACATAGCGGAAACAAGCCATCCGGCCTCGTTATTCAATTTAGAGCAACTAACAACATTACAAGGATTGATTTTCTTTGTGTTAGGAGGCTTTTTTATAGGTTTTGGTTCAAGGTATGCAGGAGGATGTACTTCAGGACATGCCATTAGCGGTATGAGTGCCTTACAATTGCCCTCCTTAATAGCAGTAGTTGGTTTCTTTGTTGGCGGCTTAATTATGACCCATTTACTTTTACCCATTATCTTAAATATTTAGAAATGAAAAAACATATTTTAATTCTATTGTGCGGAACATTTTTTGGTATAGTTCTAAGTAAAGGAGAAGTTTTATCCTGGTTGAGAATTTATGAAATGTTTAACTTTGATTCTTTTTTTATGTACGGTATTATTGGATCAGCTGTAGTATTTGGCATACTTTTATTTCAGCTTATCAAACGTTTTAAAATAAAAGATATGTATGGTAATAAAATAGAAATCAGTGACAAACCAAAACATTATAGAGCAGCAGGTATAGGAGGTATAGTTTTTGGATTAGGCTGGGCGCTAACTGGGGCTTGTCCAGGTCCAATTTTTGCGCTAATAGGTCAAGGTTTATTTATTTTTGTAATAGTTCTGATTAGTGCTTTGCTAGGAACTTTTGTATACGGTATTATCCAACATAAATTACCCAAATAAAAGAGAATTTATCAAAACTCAAATATAATACCTAAAGAAATATTGCGACCCAAATCATCAGAAAAATATCTTAACCTATTGAGGTAATCTCGATAAGAAGTATTCAATAAATTATCACCATCTAATACAATTCGCCACAAATTACCCTCCAATTCAATATCTGTGGTAAATTTAGCACCTAATAAATAATAAGCATCTGGCGGCAACGAAAAATCCTGAACAAGAAGTATATCATCTTTTTTTGCAACATATGTACCGTTTAATTGCAGTCTAAGATTGCTAAAAGTAAACTGGCCCAATTGCAGAGTTGAGGCTAACTCATAATTTAGACTTCCTTGCCACCTATTTGCTGGTATAAAAACTAAACCTAAATCATTGGTTTGATCCCAACCTTGTATATAACTGTATTTGCATTCGATATTTGCACCTTCAAATAGATCCAAACCTGTAACCCAATCACTTCCATATATTAAAGCTTTTATTTGCTGATATTTAAAGACAGGAAAGGCCCCTCGAATAGTTAATCTAATTTCTTCTTGAGGTTGTAAATAAATATAATTACTAAAAGGCTGAGCATAAAAAAACGAACTTAAATAAAAGGATTCAAAAAATCTTTGTTCCCATGAAAAAGTACCTTTAAAGGATGATTCAGGATCTAGATTAATATCCCCTTCTTCTATTCCACTTACCCCCTGATGTAAACCAAAGCTATATAATTCATTAACTCCTGGAGGTCTCATAGCATAAGCAAAACCTGCTGATATTTGAGATTTATCACTAGCATTGTATTTCCAAAGTGCTGAAGCACTATAGTTACCAAATAGATCCAAATATCTATCAATACTTCGGTCTGCATTAAAAACAAGAATACTTCTATACATATAATCATACCTTAGTCCTGCCTCTAACAAATGCTTACCATGAGTTTTATTAACTATAAAATAACTAGCTGATTGGTAAGATAAATAATCTGGAATGAGCGGTAATATGCCGGTACCCGGTAAATTTGTATTATCTAATACGTTGAGTTGAATACCAAATTTAAGTTGATTTTCTCTCCATCTTTTTTGATACTTTAAATCATTGTAGAAAGAATATTGCCTAAGACTCATAGCCGGAATTTCAGTTCTTCCCACTCTCCTAACATCAAATTCATTTCTTTGATTAAGCTGAAAAGCAGCAGTCAATGTAATACTAGAAAGTGAATCAATCACTCGTTTGGTTCTTAATTTTGTTAAATAATGATTTACCCTTTGTTTTGGTGCTTCTATACCGTAGCTATAATTGGGCTCGGTAAAAAATGGAACTTCTCTTGAAAAGGCATCTCGCAAATCAGTTAAATTACCAATATGAGCTCCTCTTAACACTCCAATCGTGCTATTGAAAGCACTAAAGTATATACTATTATACCATTTATCTTTATATACATTTTGTAGCTGTACGAAATAATTTAATTCATCACTACCTGTATTATTCAAAAAATAATTTGCACTATTTTGATCACCTCTTTTCTTAGCAGTAATACCCAATCTCCAACCTATTGCTTTGGTGTGTTGTTGAACTTTGGCATGCAATCCATGCCCACGGCCATTAGATTCAAAAAAGTAGGTAGACTTTCCATGAATATGTGGCTCTATTTTTATTTTTTGAGGTTCAACTAAAATAATACTCCCCATGTTTCCACCAAAATGTTCTAAAGCTCCGCTACCTTTTATAACTGTAATTTGATTAGCTGATAATGGATCAATTTCAGGAGCATGATCATTACCCCATTGTTGACCTGCTTGAGGTATACCATTATTTAAGATACTAAGCCGATTCCCATACATTCCATGTACAATTGGCTTAGCTGCCCCTCCATTTTTTATTAAACTCACACCATTTAAAGATTCTAATACCTCAGCTAATGTTTCTTTGGCTTGATCTATAATCTCTGATTCGTGAATATGTTCTTCTTTATGATTGGATTGATTATGATGTCCTTTAACTGTTACACTGTGCATTAGGTGAACACTGTGATCCATTGTAATATTTAAAACAGTATCTGAAAATACAGATACATGCAACATTTTAGGAGCACAACCAACATGACTTAAGATAAAATGATAATGACCAGGACAGAGACCATTACTTATAAAAAAACCTTTAGAGTCCGTTGCATAATAGGCATTTGTTTCTTTCACAAATACAGCAACGGCCTCTAAAGGTTTACCAGTTCCAGTATCAAATATATAGCCTTTTAGGTTCTTATTGCAGTTTTGTGCCCAAACCACCCCAGGTATAAATATTAATACAAATATAATTTTATTCAACCACCACATTAAAGATAACTTCGATATCACTTTCCCCACCTGCATTAGTTATGTCTCCTGCAGAAACACCTTCAGCCGTTTTATTGGGTTCGTGTCTCAAAATTACAGTAAAAGTACCAGTTCTAGCAGCTCCAGTTGTAATTGTTGAACTAATTCCAATTGGATTTCCATTAGCATCTGAATCTGCATACGCAATGGTCATATCAGTAATATTAGAAGAAAAGAAAAATTGGTGGTCTAATTCTTCTTCAGCAATTTCTAATGTAAGATTTTCCGCAGGTTCTTCTGTTTCATTTAAAATGGTAATTGCATTGGTATAAGTAGTATTTGCAGACAACTTTATAGTATCTTGAGTAGGCTCATTTCCACCATCACCATCTATATCTCTAAATGTAAAGCTTGAGGTATTTCCTTCAGCAGTCATGGCAATGGTGAGCGTTGTCATAAGTTCATGCTCATGATGATCGTGATCATGATCATGATCACTGTCCTTTTCACAAGAAACAAAAGTTAGTAACGTAAATACAATAAAATAAGAAAGTAGCTTTTTCATCAGTAATGATTTATGCGTTAAATAAATAAGTTGAATTAATATCTAATTTATTGATTACAGCAGCTGATCCTTCCTCATGATCATGGTCATCGTGGTCATCGTGGTCATGGTCATCTTTCTCACAAGAAACAAGCGTAATTGCCGAAGCAACTAATAGAAATGAAAAGAATTTTTTCATAATAATTGAATTTTAGTTTATTAATTAATGGGTCTAAACTAAAAATTAAATGCAACATAATTGCATTTAGAGTCGATTTTATGAAATTTACGGAACTACATTTTAACTTCAACACCTATAACTACAACATCATCAATTTGTTCAGTTTCTCCACGCCAATTTTCAAAATAGCTATCTAAATGCACTTTCTGATCCTCAAAAGCTTGTAAATGATGTTTACTTAACTGTAGTTTCAAGTTCTTAATCTTAATTCGGTCATCATTTTCACCCCCCATTTGATCTGGATATCCATCAGAGAAAGTATATATTCTATCTCCAGATTGAAGCGCATATTCATGCTTGGTAAATGGTGTCATTTTTTTGTGTAAACCTATAGGTTGTCTATCCCCTTTAATAACTTCAAGCTCACCTGACCTTATAACAAATAATGGATTACCTGCGCCGGAGAAACTTAGAATATTAGTATTTAAATCCCAACAACAAAGGGCTAAATCCATACCATTTCTCATTTTATTATCTTCCTCGCCTTCAAGTTCTTTATTAAGTGTTTTTATAACTTGATCTCTGAGTTCATTTAAAATCAAATCAGTTTCTTCAATTCCTTTCTCAATAACTATTTCATTGAAAAGTGAATTACCAATCATAGTCATAAAAGCTCCAGGAACACCATGACCTGTACAATCTGCTGCTACCCAAAACAGCTTGTTAGATTTTGTTTTGTGTGCCCAATAAAAATCACCACTAACTATATCTTTTGGTTTATACAAAACAAAATGATCTTTAAAGTTTTGCTTAAAAAATTCATCTGATGTTAATATTGCCTCCTGTATGGTTTTTGCATAATTAATACTACTAGTGATCAGCTCATTTTTTTCCTCAATTTCATTTTTTTGCTGAACTACTTCAGCAGTTCGCTCTCTTACAATACTTTCTAATTTAACATTGGCTGCTTTCAATCTTTTTACATTTAGATAAATGAGTAAATATACCAATGCGATACTAAGTAAAGCATAAGAAGTAAAGGCCCACCATGTTCTATACCAAGGAGGTAAAATTTCAAAAGCATAAACCGCCTCCTTAGAAATATTACCATATATATTTTTGGCCCGTACTTTGAATCGATAAGATCCCTCACTTAAATTGGTATAGTTCTTTTTAAAATCTTGGTTGAAATTTGACCAATTCTCATCAAAACCCTCTAACTGATATTGATGAAATAACTTTTCATCCTCCACAAAATAAGGGGTGGCATAATAAAAAGTGAGCTCATTATCATCGTATATTAATTTTGGAACAAAATCTGAAGTTTGCGTGTTGGAATAGGCACTATTTTGGCCCATATAATTGCCTTTAAAAATAATAGAATCTTGGCCAACCTGAACACTAGATATGGTAGTTTGATAACTTTGATCAAGCACTTTGATACTAGCTTTATCATATTTAAATAAACCTAAAGCACTAGAAAAGTAAGCTCCATCCTCAAAGGCATAAAAACTAAAATAATGTTTCCTAGGTGCTCTCTTTAAATAATTTGTATCTCTTACATAACCTGAATCTGTTTCTATATTGTGATTTAAACGAATAGTATTATCTCCATACACAGAATTCCAAAAATCATTTTTAGGTCCAGACTGAAAACGAAAAAGACCTAAACTATCTTGACACAAATAAGAACCTAAACCACATAATGGTAGGATAGAATCTTGCACCTCATCATAAGTATAACTTCCATATCTTGTTCCTATTACTACTTGATGATTAAAATTAAAAACAGCATTTAAGTTAGACATAGGTAATCCTCTATCAGTATTGAGAGGTTTTATATTTCCCTTAGCATCAATATTACCTATACCATGATTTTCTGAGGCATACCAAATATTACCATCAGTATCCTTAGCCAAAGATCTAACAGCACTCTCTGTTTGCAAGAGCCTGGTACTTTTTCGAGAATTTATATTAAATTTAAATACACCAGATTTAGCACCAATAATAAGATTCTGCTTATCTAACTCTAACAAATGATAACAAATTACCCTATCCAATATTTTTTGTGCTTTATGATTGCTTATTTCATATAAACCTTCTGAATTAGCTACAAATAATCTATTCTCAGAGTGTTTTAGTAATTGCCAAGATTCTGCTAAAATACCTTCTACCGTTTTGAAAAATCCATTTCTATTATATCTTACATTTTTGGAAGTAGCCACATAAATCTCTTTATTAAAAGAAATTACATCTTCTACAAATCCGCTAATACCATTGTTTTTACTCCATTTTAAAAAACCATTATTCATTTCAATCATAGCAATCCCTTTATCTGTTCCAGCCCAGAGATTTCCTAATCTATCACTGTATAGCCTATTAATAGAGTTATCTATCAAACCACTTTTTTGATCTATTATATTGATTAATTGTCCATCTTTAGAAAACAAATAAATACCAGCATAAATAGTTCCAATGGCGATATGGCCGTGAATAGTACGGGTTATACAATAGATATATTTACTTTGTAATTCATTAGCCCAGGCAAGTATAGGATGCTTATCACTATTTATGAGACCAGAAACCTTATTATAAGTTACCAGACCATCTTGGCCAGTTAACAAAAGAATTGACTCCTCATTTAATTTAATTCCGCCTTGAACAATAGTATTAGCAAAATAACTAGCCCCTTTAGCAGGCCTTACTTCATCATTTTCAATAATATGCAGACCTTTATCTTTAACATTGAAATATATTTTTTCGTCTATGTCAAATACTATAGGAAACGGCTTGTAAGGTATTGAGGTAAGTTCCTTATTGTGGTATTTAAATATACAGAGATCACTGGAGAAATAAACTCCATTATCATTAACAGCAATACTCCAAACTCTTCCAAAAGAACGTAGATTTTCAGGCAAAGAATCTACAAGAGATTGATAATAAATTCCTCCTAAGGAATCTATTTGCATACAACCAAACTCAGATTCAGCACCAATAAAAAGTGTTCCATCTAAGCCTTTGGCTAAAGTCAAAGGAGCCACATAACCTTTTACAGGAAAAGAAGTCCAGTTGCGGCCATCGTATCTAATTACTTTTCTACCTGCAGGAAAATACATAATACCTCTATCATCTTCCATTGCACCCCAGGTTTGGGCAGTTGCATTAGTTTCAGTGGTTGGATAATTTCTTATAAAATAATTTCCCATTTCCTGACTTAAAGCAAGATTGCAGCACAGAAAGAATATTATATTAAGATATAAGGCATTTAGCACTTCAAGGTATAATTTAAGGGTAATTTTAAACTAATTATTGATTGCATATGAAGTGTTATACTTCTCTTAGTTCATATTCAATTTCAACTAAATTTTTTGCTT
>Ga0181568_10004394_pt1 | contig 12577 bp, 7 predicted proteins | sample 101ome_20_FD_133758 | JGI IMG/M metagenome (GOLD analysis project Ga0181568, IMG submission 133758) | Coastal salt marsh microbial communities from the Groves Creek Marsh, Skidaway Island, Georgia - 101404AT metaG (megahit assembly) | ecosystem: Environmental > Aquatic > Marine > Intertidal zone... | reverse complement strand
TAGTCCCCATTTGTGAGCAAGATAGCCCTCCAGCTTCTGCCGGTCGGCAGTGGAAACAGACTTAACCATGATAAGCTCTGCAATTTTACCATCGTATGGTTCGCTGGAAGCTCCACGAATCGCAATCTGGTCAAAGGCAGTATCCCCTGCACCATCATCGTTTACACCTGATTGCTCGAAACTGCCGTTCAAAGAGTACTCCATCTCACTATTGAGAACATACGCAATAATCGAAGGACTCCCCGCACTGATCGTGCCAGTACTCAGAGGATTACCCGGATAAATTGTGTTACCTGCGGCGTAACGTATGCCGCCGGCGGCATCCAATCGTAACTGAACATTCACAGATGTATGGCTGAAAACCTGATGGGCACCTGAAAGGGTATCAGGTTGCACAACAGCCAGTGCCATCCCACGGGAAATACCGATCTGGGGGAAAGTCATCTTGTCTACATCAAAATCCATAGCTGGCTTTCCGTTGATAACATTGGAAGTCAATGCGGGCTGCGAACCGGCAGTCCCTTGTGTGGCGTGGTTGTTGTTTCCACTTTTGTCCTGCCATTGGCTGACGGAATTCGAACTGTGGGTGATGGTAGAAGCATCGTTGGCATCGAGCCATAGCTTGAGCTCGGGAAGGGCTGTGGGCAGGTATTCAGTCGGCATCTTGCTGGAGAGTTGGACGACCTGCTCCGTCCCGGCGGTCAGGTTCTTCAATTTCAGGGTACCCGTTCCATTGATCAACACCGGTTGGTCGAACTTGATCTCGACCTTCCCGTTCTCCGCCCAGGCATTGACTTCATCATCGGCGGGAAAGGTGGAGGCAATGGCCGGCGGGGTTACGCTGTTGAGCTCAAACCCGTTAAAATTCATGTGAGCCCCACCTGTTCGGGTCATTTTAAAGACAAAATCGCCATCGGTGATGGTAAAGTAATTGAGCGTGGTCAGGACGGAAGTCGGGTTGTTTGTCTTCGGCCCCTCCGTGAAACTGCCCAGGGAAACGTCCGTGCGGTTCGCATCGGTAATTTGGGCAGTCCAGATCCCCCCATTGTGGCCGTTACCGTTGTTATGGTAGGTCCTGATAAAGTAATCACCCGGCTTGAGGTCCGAGATGGTCAGGACCATGGTGCCGTTGGAATTACGTAGGGCCATGTCGCTGAGCAAATCCGATTGGCTCGCATAAGTCCCGATTACCTGGGAATAATCCCGCCAGTGGGTCATGCCCGACATGGTGACCTCAATCGTCCCGTCTGTCGCATCGGCACGGTTGTAAGCCTGTGTGACGGGGTTCCCATTGTCGGCACTCGTGGCTCCCCAAGGGGTGAAGGCCTCATAACCAGACTGCAGAGGAGCAGAGGTGTGCTGCCCGAAGTCGACAAACAAGACCGGAGCGGCCATGGCATTGACGGGGAGCAAGGACAGGGCCGCCACTCTGGATAGGGGGCGTAGGAGCTTAGCCAAGGGACGCCGGATGAAATTACGTAGGAAATGAGGCTTCATAGGTAAAAATTTGCTAATTGCAGAAGGGTGAAGTGCACACTCCATGGAATAGGGGGAATAAAAAAACTAAGGAGGAAAGTGATAGAAGGAACAGACCGACCTGGATCGGTGTGGTGAAAGTATATTAACATAAAGTTAGGGGATATTACGGTTGTTTTTGCATTTTTCAGCTTGAGCACCTAACCAATAACGGACAGGTCTTGATTCCATGCACAGCTTGAGTACCAATCCAAAAAGGGCGAGAGGTCATGGAACCATGCAGAAATTCCAACTCCTCTCCCCTTCCGAGCAGGTCGCACGTCACTTGAAATTATTGTTAAGTCAAGGACGCTGGACTGGATTGATGCCGGGCACCGGGACCCTGGCAAAGGAGCTGCCGGGCGCAGACCCCAAGGCGGTTGGCACTGCTCTTCGACAATTGGTCCAAGAGGGATGGCTGGAAGACCGGGGAGTAGGACGGCGGCGAAAAATCCTGAAACAAGCCGGAGCCAGGAAGCTCTTTCGTCTGGGATATCTGGATTATGCCAAAGACGGGGATGTCCGGCTGGAATGGAGAATGATTGAAAAATTTTTGACGAATAGTGAGGTCATCCTGGAAAAGTCACCGAAGTCGATGAGTGAATTAAAATGGGATGTCCCACAAATTGCCAGGATGGTGGAGTCCATGAATCAGGATGCGTGGATCGTTCCGGCAGGTTCGAAAGAGGTCCTGGAATGGTTTCAAAATACCGGGCTTCCTGTTTATGCGGTATTTGGACGCCATAGTAAATTGAAAATCGATGGCTTTTCATTTGAAATTAGTCAGTCATGGAAAACGTTGGCAGATCGCTTGGTGGAACTAAAGCATAAGAGGATCTCGGTTGTCCTAAGAAAAGAACGTCGCACACCTGCAATCGGGGAGGAAGAAAAGCTATTTTTTGAAAGGGTTTCTTCAATGGGAATCCGGCCAGACTCTTTTAGTTTACCAGACTGGGAAGAGACACCATCCGGATTTCATAGCTTACTGGATTCGTTGTTTCGCTTTACGCCGCCCACTGCTTTGATTTTGCCAGAGACTTATTTAGTTCATTCCGCATTTCAGTATTTTTCCAGCATGGGCATTAAGGTGCCCAAAGATGTTTCTCTGGTAAGCATGGAAGATTGTGAAGAATTTAAGTGGTCCTCCCCTCCAATTACACGAATTTCGAAGGATTTCAACCTACCCTGTCAGGCGGTCTCGAAATGGGTGGATGTCATCAGTGGAGGCAAACCTGCCCCAAAGCAAAAGACTGTATGCCCGGTAGAGTTCATTGAAGGTGGCACACTGGTCGGCTCCCGAGGATGATCCCCCCATCTGCCCATGTGCATTTTTTTAAGGCAAAAGGCAGAGAAAGCTAAATTAACGTTCTCATGCTGTTCCACTTTCAGTTCTTCCTCCTATCCCTCCTGCTGCAACTGTCCCTCTTAGGTCTAACAGCACTTTCGGCGAAACCTAACGAGGAGATCAGGCCTTTTTTGGAGAACTACTGTGTGAAGTGTCATGGTGGGGAGAAGGTGAAAGGGAAGATCGATTTTAAGCAATTGCTGGGGGAAGGACGGGAGATCACCAGAGATTTTAAAATCTGGGAGACGGTGCTGGATGTAGTGGAGCAGGAGGAGATGCCACCGGAGGAGGAAGAAGTGCAACCGGGGGACAGTGATGTGGAGGGTTTGAAAATCTGGTACCGGCGTACATTTGTGGAGTCGATTGAGGCAAAACCCGGGGTCTTGAAACCGAGGCGACTTTCGGCCATCGAGTTTCGCAAGAGCTTGGCGTCGTTGCTGGGTTTTGAATTGACGGTGGCGATCCGGGAAGCGGAGCAAACGGTGGCAGAGACCTCCCTTGTGATGAAACTTTTGCCGACCGATCCACCGGGAGCTTCGGGGTTTACCAATGATACGCATGGAAACCCGCTTTCGACAGTGGCGTGGCAGCAGTATGTATTCCTGGTTGATGCAGGGATCGGGCAACTCTTTACCAAGAAACGCCGGAAGCAATTGGAGATCTACACGGGAACGCTGGGGGAAGATGGAGAAATCCACCCGGAACATGCCAGAAGGATGTTGAAAAGATTTGTCCCGAAGGCATGGCGTAGACCCGTGCCAGAAGGACGACTGGCACCCTATTTGAAAGCCTTGGAAGGCAAGGAAGGGGATGCGTTATTGATCGCACTGAAGGGAGAGTTGCGGACTGCCTTGATGTCCCCTGGTTTTTTGTACCGTGGATTTTTGGCAACTGGCAAAGAAGGAACACAGCAGGCGGTCGATCCCTATGAACTGGCCGAACGGCTTTCGTACTTCCTCTGGGCAGACATGCCGGATGCGGAATTGATGGAGTTGGCGGAGGGAGAAAAGTTGGCAGATCCGGAGGTGCTTCAGGCCCAAGTCCACCGGATGCTCGATGCACCAAAATCCAGGAGCTTGGCCGAAGTGTTCGGAACACAATGGCTGGCACTGGACCAAATCGCCCAGAACGGCAGGAACCCGCCCTCGGATCACGCATTACAGACACAGCCGCTCGACTTCATCGACTACCTTTTCCGGGAAGACCGACCGTTGACGGAATTGATTGATTCCAAGGTCACCTTCGCCAATTCCTGGACTTCCGGTTTTTATCCCCAGGACCGAAAGAAGCTGGGGCGATTCGACAAACGCCGGGGTATCGAGCAAAAGAAATTCCCCAACCGGAAACTGGTCCTGGAGAAGACCCCGGACCGGGGCGGCATCCTGACCATTCCCGGCATACTTCAAATGAACAAGGGGCCAATCATCCGGGGCACGTGGATGCTGGAGCGAATCCTGGGCCAACATCTTGGGGAGCCTCCGCCGAATGTCGGCAACATCCCAGGTAATCCAAAAGGCAAGAAACTGACCTTTCGGGAGCGGTTCGAAATGCACCGGGAAAAAGCGGCATGTGCCGTTTGCCACAACAAGATCGACCCCCTCGGATTCGCCTTGCAAGCCTACGATGGCAAAGGTGCCTTCAAACCCAGCCCCCAAACCGATACATCCGGAAAACTTCCCACTGGAGAAGCCTTTGAAGACTATCAGGGCTTAAAGCAGATCCTGGTCACCAGCCGTAAACGTGACGTCGTCCGCAACCTTGTCGAACGCACCCTGGCCTATGCTCTTTGCCGGAAGCTGGAAATCCATGACCAGCCCACCATTGATTCCATCACCCAAAAACTCCTTACTGAAGATGGCACTTACAGGAAGCTTGTCCTTGAGGTAGCCAAGAGTTTACCCTTCCAGCAAGCCATCTTCCCGAACTCCTAATTTTTGAACACTATGCACACCAACGCCAAATCTTTCCGCATCCCCCGCCGCTCTTTCCTCCGAGGTGCCGGTGCTCTGCTCCCCCTCCCCTTCCTCAACATGATGGAAGGTTCCACCAAAGAGAAGGAGACTCCGCCGGTGCGTTTCATGACCTTGTTCAAACCCAATGGAGTACATCCGCCCTCCAGGAACATCAGCGGCGGCACGGAAAACGAATTCCGGATGTCTCCCCTCATGCAACCCTTTGCCAAGCACAAGGACGACCTCCTCATCCTCGACAACCTCGGGGACTTCGGCTTCTCCTCCCATGCCAACTCTACCCGCCGCTTCCTCTGTGGTCACCACAGGAACACCAAGTCCGCCTCCGCCGACCAACTCATTGCAGAAAAAATTAAGGGGGACACCCAACACCGCTCCCTCGAACTGACCACCGAAGGTCTCTTTCCTGGGCAGATCGGCTGTAGCTACATATCCTACGGCCCCAATGGTGAACTCCTGCCTCGTGAAAGTGACCCCATCCTCGTCTTTGACCGCCTCTTCCGCAACCCGATGAGCAACCCGGCCAAGCGGAAACAAATGGCCAGCCTGCTCGACCGCGTCTCCTCCGAAGCCAAGTTCCTCTCCCGCAAAGCCGGAACCGAAGACCGCGACACCCTCGACCAATACCTGACTGTCGTCCGGGAAACCGAACAACGCCTCGAAAATCTCCAAGGCTCCCCAGCCGGAAACGGCAAACTCGACTTCGCCAAAATCCGACGCCCCGACCACCCGTCCAATCTGGATGAGCAAGTGGAGACAATGATCGACCTGATCACCCTTGCCCTCTGGACCGATTCCACCCGCTGCGTCTCCTACATGCTCGGCAACTCCAACAGCCGCATGGTCTTTGATTTCCTCGGCATCCACGAGCAACACCACTACCTTTCCCACTTCTTCCGCAACTTCAGCCGAAGCAACCTCGACAGCCTCCTCAAGATCAGCCTCTGGCACATGGAGAAATTCGATTATCTGCTCAATCGGATGAAGTCTTACAAGGATCAACATGGCACATTGCTGGATCACAGTGTCGTCCTCTACGGCTCCGGCATGGGGCACAGCGACAACCACACCGCCACCCGCATCCCCATCGTCCTCGCCGGACAAGGGGGCGGACTTCTCAAGACCGGTCGCTACCTCCGCTACCACGAAAATCAGGAACTCGGCCGCCTCCACCTCAGCCTGCTCCAAATGTTCGGAGTGGATACAAAATCCTTTGCCAACGCTCAAAGGCCCCTCCCCGGGCTCGATGGCGGTCACTTCCAACCCTACACAGAAAAACCCTTTGAAAGCTGGTCCAAATTCGACAATGGGACCATCACCGTCCAAGGTCGACTCCGACTCTCCGACGACCTCAACGAAGCCAAGATTTTCTACGTCGATGTCGAAGGGGAAACCCCTGTCCGCATAGAAGTAGGCTTCCGGGATTTCCATGGTTTCAACCTGGCTTACCACTGCGGCAACCCCATTACCCTCACCGGCAAAGGAAACCAAAAGGAAGGCCAACTGATTCTGACCAAGGTCACCCAACTCGTCCCGCTCAACGGGAAGATCCCTGGCAAGCAAAACGGGTAAAGCCACAGCAGTTTCGGCATCACCGCTCTACCCTTTGGAATCATGCCCAAGACTCCCAGGATTGCGGTCCTCGGTTCGATCAACATGGATCTAGTGGTTCGTTGTGCCAAGTTGCCCATGCCCGGTGAAACTTTGCTGGCAGAATCCTCATCCGAAATCTGTGGAGGCAAAGGAGCGAACCAGGCAGTGGCTGCCGCCAGAGTTGGTGGTGATGTGCACATGATCGGGAGAGTTGGGAGCGATGCCTTTGCGGATAGACTTGTGGAGAACCTCAGGAATGAACGGATTGATTGCTCAAATGTGCAGACAACAGGAAACAGCTCCAGCGGATTGGCCATCGTCGGCGTAGAGGAAAGTGGGCAAAACTCGATCATGGTCGTGCCGGGAGCCAATGGTGAGCTGAGCCTGGAGGATGTGGAGAAAGCTCGTCCAGCCATTGAGTCTGCCGATGTGCTTCTGGTGCAATTGGAAGTGCCGGTGGATACAGTTCTGGCCTCAATCCAAGTGGCCCAAAAGGCTGGAGTGAAAGTGATTCTGGATCCTGCCCCCGCTCCGATGGACGTTCCTGAACCCTTGCTGGAAGTAGACCTTTTGTGCCCGAATGAATCCGAAGCGGAAGCGTTGACTGGCATCCATGTCAAATCGGAAACGGATGCCATCCAAGCCGCCGCGAAGTTACAAAGCTGTGGAGCGAAGTCGGTCGTCATCACCATGGGCGATCAGGGGGCATTGCTCCTGGATGAAGCGGGGAACCAGATGGTGAACCCATTTCCAGTCCAGGCCATTGACACCACGGCTGCGGGAGATGCCTTTGCTGGAGCCGTGGCAGTAAGCTGGGCACAAGGCAGACCCTTGCACGAAGCCATACGGTTTGGCAATGCCGCCGGGGCTTTGGCAGCCTCCCGGATGGGGGCACAACCGGGAATGGGCACACGAGAGGAAATTGAAAAGCTGCTCGAAACCCAGTAGCCCAGCCCGACCAACCGCCCCGCATGTCCTACAGAGTTTTGGGGCGGAGGATTACCCGATCATGCGTCGATCAATATCAGAATCAAAAACCAACGAAAACCCACGCAGTAATGGAACTGATTCTGGGAATTAATTATTTTACAAAATTCCTCCAGCCAGAGCTTGACAGGCATTCTTGGAAATACATTTTCAAGCGTTCCTCAAATTTTACAAATCCTGAACTAATCCATTGGATGGCGGGTCTCGACCCGCTTTTTTTATTTTTACCCAAGACAGACAACAAACCATGAGCAGCGAAATACTTTCCGTCCTCGAATACATGGAGAAGGAAAAGGGGATTGATCGAGCAGACATGATCGAGACCATCTCTTCGGCCCTGAAGAACGCAGCTCAACGAAGCATCAATGCTGGCCAGGAATTGCGAATTGAGATCAACCCAAAAACGGGAGGTGTCAATGCCTGGGTCCTGTTGAACGTCGTTGAATCGGTTGCCGATCCCCGTACTGAAATCCACATCGAGAAAGCCAAGCAATTCATGGATGAGCCTCGTGTGGGGCAGTTTGTGGAGCAGGAAGTGGACCCCAGTGCTCTGGGCCGCATCGCAGCGCAGACCGCACGTCAAGCCATCATGCAACGCATCCGCCAGCATGAAAAAGAGCGGATTCATGAAGATTTCAAGGATCAGGTGGGACAGATCGTTTCCGGGATTGTTCGCCGCCGTGAAAAGGGAGACCTGATCATCGAAGTGGGGAAAGCGGAAGCGATTTTGATGGGTCGGGACAAGATTCCCGGCGAAGAGTACTCCCCTGGTGAGCCCATTCGTTGCTTGCTGGCGGACCTGGACATCGCCAATCGTGGTCCGGAATTGATTTTAAGCCGCTCTCACATTCGTTTCGTGCAGCGTCTTTTCGAAACGGAAGTCACGGAAATCAAGGATGGCACTGTGGTGATTGAGAACATGGCTCGTGAGCCTGGCTATCGCACCAAAGTGGCCGTGACCAGTCGCGACCCCAAGGTTGATCCAGTAGGGGCGTGCGTAGGAGCCCGCGGAGCCCGTGTGAAGAGTATTGTAAGGGAATTGGGTGGAGAAAAGATCGACATTGTTCGCTACTACCCTGACCCACTGAAGTTTCTCGAAGAGTCCCTCAAGCCGGTTGTACCCAAAAACGTCCAAATCGACGAGAAGGGGAAACGGATTCACTTTGAAATCGCGGAAGACGACATGTCTCTGGCCATCGGCAAACGCGGGCAAAATGCAAAGCTGACCTCGAAGCTGATGGGATGGCGATTGAGCATTGCCAAGGAAGAAGCCGGAGCTCCAGGATTTGAACAACGGGTGGAAAGAGCCGTACAGGGTCTTCAGCAAATTGAAGGTATTTCCACAGCCTTGGCCGACCGCCTGGTCGCCATCGGTATCAACAGCCCGGCTGCATTTGAAGGGGTTACCGCACAAGACCTCATGGACGCAGAATTCTCCGAAGAAGACGCCAATTCCATCATTGCTGCCGTCAACGAGTTTCATAGCCGTTCCGCCTAAGTTTGTTTTTTCAACAGCCCAGACCCGTAATTACTAACCCGAAAGCCCCACAGTCCAGATCATGTCAGTTCGTATCCACACTATCGCCAAAGAGATTGGGATGGATAACAAGGAGTTGCTCAAGCTGCTGCAAGATCGGGAGTACGACGTAAAGACGGTTTCCAGCACGATTGACAACATCACCGCAGATAGCCTGCGGGAAGAATTCAAGGATTTGGGGGCTGAGACAAAATCGGAACCCGAAGCCGAGAAAAAGGAAACTCCCAAACCCAAGACCTTACCCGGAAGTTTTCTCCCAGCTGCCGCAGTTGTAAAGTCAGCTGTCGAAGTGGAGAAGGAACGTCAGGACAAGCTGGAGGCAGAAGGCAAGGCCAAGGCACCGGAAGTGAAAGCCATAGGTCCCAAGCCTATCGGCCCACAACCTGTTGGCCCTCAGCCAACGATACCGAAACCTGAAGCCAAAGCCGCTCCAGCAGCCCCAAGAATCCCAGCTGGGGCCGCTCCAAAACCTGCACCTCAACCTTCCGCACCTGCCGGAGCCGCTCCCAAACCAGCCCCCACTCCTCCTCCGGCAACAGAGAAGCCCGCTCCCGCACCTCAACCTGCCGGAGCTGCACCACAACCTGGACCAGCCCCCACGCCTCCACCAATTGCGGGAGCAGCCCCCAACCCGACCAAGATTGAGCTTCCCGACCTGGAGCCCAAAAGTACCGGTACCGGTCAGGGCCAGGTAATCGAATTAAAACCACCCATCGTCGTTCGTGAGTTTGCTTTGCAGATCGGGATGAAACCTTTCAAGCTGATCTCCGAGCTAATGGAGATGGGCATCTTCGGCTCCATGAACCAAGTTCTGGAGGAAGCCGTTGCCCAACTCATTGCTGAGAAACATGGCTATACGCTGGAGATCAAACATCGTGGTGAAAAAGTAGACCCCGAGGTTGCCAAGAAAAAGAAGAAGGAAGCCGAGAAAAAGGAGATTGCCGAATCCATGGAGGAGCGTCCTCCGGTAGTTTGTATTCTCGGGCACGTAGACCACGGAAAAACCACCCTTCTGGACACCATCCGCAAGGCCAATGTTGTGGAAGGGGAAGCCGGTGGCATCACCCAGCACGTCGCTGCCTATCAGGTGGAGCACAAGGGCAAACTCATCAGCTTTATTGACACCCCCGGTCACGCCGCGTTTTCCAAGATGCGGGAACGGGGTGCCAATGTTACCGACATCGCAATTTTAGTGGGCGCCGCAGATGACGGCTTCATGCCACAGACCGAGGAAGCTCTCCGATTCGCCCAAAAAGCTCAGGTCGAGCTGATCGTGGCCATCAACAAGTGTGACTCCAAAGGGGCTAATCCGGACCGTGTCCGTACCCAGATGCAGGAAAAAGGCATCCAGGCAGAAGACTGGGGAGGCCAAACCATTGCGGTCAACATTTCTGCTCTCAAAGGCGAGGGCATCCCGGAACTTCTGGAAATGATTCTGCTCTCCTCGGAGATGATGGAACTCCGTGCCTCTCCGAAAGCCAAAGTGGAGGGTGTCATCATCGAATCTCAAGTGGAGCAAGGTCGTGGACCCACTGCTTCCGTCATCATTCAATCCGGTACGCTGAAAACTGGCGACGTGTTGCTTTGTGGTTCCTGTTACTGTAAAGTCAGAGCCATCATTGACGACCATGGCAAAACCCTCAAATCTGCCGGCCCATCCAGCCCTGTGAAACTGATCGGGTGGACGGAAGCCCCGGAATCCGGAACTGAATTTAACCAGGTCAAAAACGAAAAGGCTGCCCGCCGTGCGGTGGAAGAGTACATGGAAGACCTCAAGAAGCAGGCTTCAGACGAAGCCGCATTAGGAGAAGGCGGCGGAGCCACACTGGAAAGCCTGTTTGAAGCGATTGAAAGCACACAGCGTAAAGTGCTGCGTGTGATCATTCGTGCGGATGTCCGTGGATCTGTGGAAGCCTTGGTCACTTCGCTGGAAGAAATCAAGAGCGACAAAGTGGACCTGGAGATCGTCAACACCGGGGTGGGCCAGATCAACAAGTCCGACGTGGAAGTAGCCCAAACCGCGAATGCCATCATTCTTGGTTTCAGTGTCGGAATGGAAAATGGGGTTCGCGGACTGGCCAAACACCATGGGGTCGACATCTACCAGAACAACATCATCTACGAGATGATTGATTTGGTGAAGGACTCCATGACCGACCTCCTTGAACCGGAACTGAAAGAAAAGAAGGTGGGTGGAGCCGAAATTCGCCAGATCTTCCCTATTGGCAAATCTCTCACTGTCGCAGGTTGCATGATTACCGACGGTCGCATTCTTCGCGATCGCAAAGCACGTCTTGTTCGGAAAGGTAAAATCCTCATCGAAAGCCGCGTAGAAACCTTGAAACGCTTCAAGGACGATGTAAACGAAGTCAAAGCCGGATACGAATGCGGTATTCGACTTGCCGGATATAATGATTACGAGGAAGGCGATCTGATCGAGTGTATCGAAGTTGAGAAGATCCGTCCTAAACTTTGATCTGCGAAGCTGACTTTCCAGCATAGATCCACCTTTCCACAACGGAGGTCGATCCTTTAAAATTCCTTTCGGAAACTTCAGATGGCCAAGCGAAAAATTCGTGTGAATGAACTCCTCAAACGGGAGATCAGCGATATTCTCCACACTCGCTATCGTGCAGAGTCCGTCTACATCACCATTACAGACGTGGACATTTCTCCAGACCTGCGGGCAGGCTGTGTGTTTTACTCCGTACTGGGGGATGAGAACCGGAAGCTGGAATGCGAAGGGTTTCTCCGCTCCATACAAGATGAGATTGCCCGGGAAATTCCCCGCCGGGTCATTTTAAAATATTTTCCCAAACTAACCTATGCTTACGATGATTCTCTCGAAAAAGGCCACCGGGTCATTGAGTTGATGGAATCCTTGGATGAAGAACAGGAAGATTGATTGATGAATACACCTTATTTTCCAGAAGAAACCGCCTTGTTCAGCAAGGTCTGGCAAGAGCAGCTCAAAGGCAGGAAAGTCGCTGTGCTGGGGCACCGTCGCCCGGATGGTGACTGTATTGGTTCGCAGGTTGCTTTGTGCCTGTGGCTACGGGATAACGGCGTGGACGCAGTTTGTGTCAATGAAGATAAGCCAACTCGTGTGCTCGAACATCTTGTGCCCGATGAAGTTCCTTTTTCTCAGGCGAAGGATTTCAACCCGGAAGGCTACATCGCAGTAACCGTCGATTGTGCGGACCTGACCCGAATCGGAAAAGTGTTGGCAGAAATGTTCCCCTTGCCCGTCCTCAACATCGATCACCACATCTCCAACACGCTTTACGCAGAGCACAACATTCTGGTAGCTGATGCTTGTGCAACTGGTGAAATCCTGGCCGGCATGTTCATGGACATGAAACAGGAGCACAACATTGAGATTGCCCACTCTCTGGTCGCCCAGGGTTGCTACATCGGGATTGCGACCGATACCGGGCAGTTCTGCTATGCCGCCGATTATCCGAGAGTCTTTCAACTCTGTAGCCAACTCTTCGAAGCCGGAGCCCGTCCATCGGAAGCGGCCAAAAACCTTTACGAGCAGGAGAGTTTCTCCCGGCTCAAACTCCTCCAGCGTTTCTTCGACAGCCTCACCATGGAGTGCGACAACAAGGTCTGCATCGGCGTGGTCAG
>Ga0181568_10004393_pt1 | contig 12577 bp, 9 predicted proteins | sample 101ome_20_FD_133758 | JGI IMG/M metagenome (GOLD analysis project Ga0181568, IMG submission 133758) | Coastal salt marsh microbial communities from the Groves Creek Marsh, Skidaway Island, Georgia - 101404AT metaG (megahit assembly) | ecosystem: Environmental > Aquatic > Marine > Intertidal zone... | reverse complement strand
CAAGAAGGTCTTGGCGGTATAAGAGATGTGATTCTTGGAGGATTACAAATGGTATTTGTTCAAAATTTTAAAGAGTCAGAAATACCAATGAGAAAGGCATATGCCAGAATAAATATTCTTAGCATGAGCCCAAGATATTTAATTGAATCATTAGGCATGATACTCATTGCATGCATGGCTTTTTATCTAGCCAATCAAGCCCAAGGACTAACTTCAGCAATACCAATGCTTGGTGCATTTGCTCTCGGTGCTCAAAGACTTTTACCAGTCTTACAACAGGGATATGGTGGATGGCAAACTATGCGAGGCGGTAAAGCTCAATTTAATGATGCTATGGATTTGCTTAACCAACCTCTACCAAATTATTTACTTGAAAGAGATTTCAAAAAGATCGATATAGCCTTTAACAACAAAATTGAATTAAAAAATATTTCATTCAGATATACAGAAGATTCAGAAGATGTTCTTAAGAATGTTTCTCTAAAGATATACAAAGGTCAAAAAATAGGTTTTATTGGAACTACTGGAAGTGGAAAAAGTACCTTGCTTGATATAATTATGGGACTTTTAAACCCTTCAGAGGGAAATTTAATTGTTGATGACATTAATATTAAAAAAGAAACACAAAGGTTCTGGCATAAGAATATAGCTCATGTACCTCAATCTATTTTTTTGACTGATGCAACAATAAAAGAAAACATCGCTTTTGGCGTTTATGATAAATTTATAAATATTGATCAAGTTAAAAGGGCAGCTAAATATGCCCAAATATCTCAAACTATAGAAAGTTTAGATATGAAATATGAATCAAAAGTTGGAGAGAGAGGTATAAAATTATCGGGTGGACAGAGGCAGAGAATTGGTATTGCTAGAGCAATATATAAGATGGCAAATGTTATAGTTTTAGATGAAGCAACCAGTGCCCTCGACAACAAAACTGAAGAACTTTTAATTTCTGAAATTGATAAACTACCAAATAAGCCAACTATAATTATGGTTGCTCATAGAATTTCTACATTGAAGCAATGTGACGTGATTTATACTTTAGAAAATGGAAGTATAAAATCCGCTAATACTTATGATGAACTGCAAAACTAGTAATGAAAACTTTTAAAAAATGTCTGTAAAATTTAATAATATTTCTTTCATAAAATATAGAGGTTATGGAACTTTCTTAGAAAATTATTTCATCAATTTTTTTTCTGACAAATTTTATATATTTAGAGACTTTACTAAAAGACAAATACTAACAAAATCTGGAAACTACAGCTATCCCAATTATAAGGAAACATACTTAGAGGTGTGCAAAGACTTAGATGTTTTTTATAAGCACCTAAATAAGGAAAAACTGACATATAAAAATGTAAATATCTTAGAGATTGCAAAAAGAAACCTTAATCAAAAACTTATTGAATTTAAAAATAATATTCATCAACTGAAAGAATTTCAGAAAGAAAAGCAATGCATTTATAAAGTTGAATACAAATTATTTGAATTATTAAAAATTCACAATGTGAATTGTAAGATATCAGTAACTTTAACAATATTGTATTTTATTTTAGATCTTGCTTACTTCGCATACTCTAAATTAAGAATTTTGAATGAAATCAAATTAGATAAAATTTTATATGAAAGAAAAAATAGTGAGCTTGGTATTAATATTTTTGCTGCTGACGAAAGGTTCTTAAAATTACTTAAACATTTAGACAGTTCTTTTAATCCATTTTTGTTGATGCAAGAAAAATCAAATATTATTGATTCTAAATGGTCTCAAAAAAACTATAAGAAATCTAAAAATTTACAAAAAAAGATTATTTATAAAAGATATAAAAGCCTATCTACAAATTTTAAAAAAAATTGCTTAACAATTGATAGCGGAAATTTATTTAAATTCAACATAAATAACTTAGACGAGCAAATTACTCAAAATATTTCAAATTATCTTCTGATGATAGATACTTATGATGATGTCTATTCTGAAATTAAGCCCACCGCTACAATTGTTGGTATTAATTCAGTTTGGATTAACAATATACTTATTCAATTAGCTGAATTTCACAAATCTAAAATAATTTATTTTCAAGATTTCTTTCATTTCGAAGATTATTTTTTTGATGGATTAGGCGCAATCTTCACATCTTCAAAAACATATAAGAAAGATTTAATTAAATATTTTGGTAAAAAAGATGATGAAATTCATGTTTCATATAATATAAATAATTTTTTAGCTAATAGTCCTATTGATTTAATTAAATCTGCTGAACAATTTTCATATGAAGAAAAGATAGAGTTCAAAAATAAATATGGAATAGACGAAGAAAAAAAAATAGTGCTCATCGCAGCAGACCCTGGAGATACTGTAAATTCAAAAGAGCATAAATTTATTTCAGAATATTATTCATTATTAGAGATAAGAGATTGTAAAGACTATCAAACAATCATAAAACTTCATCCACAAGACAAAACTTTAATTTCAAAGCTTGCTCAGAGATATGCAGATAATAAAAATGTAATAGTTTCATCAGATATAGATATATATAAATGTTTAATTTTGAGTGATATTGTTATTTCTAAATATTCCACTGTTGTTTGGGAGGCCCTTACATTGAAAAAGTTTGTTATTCTTACAAACTTTGAAGATGCTAACTATTACAAACAAGCTGTAAAATATAAAGTTGCTCATTTTGCTAACAGACCTAACGACATAAAAAAATTGATTTTAGATTTAGAAACTTTAATGAATAATTTTGATCATAAATTAAATACATATCTTTCTGAAGTTTATTCATCTAATTCTGATGTAATTGACTTAAACAAGTCATTTAAAAAAGTAATTAATAATGATATTAAATTAATTAATTAAGGCAGATCTAAATGAGTGCGAAATATATAATTAGGCTTGATGATGCATGTGAAACAATGAATCATCACAATTGGAAATATTTGGAAGAAATGCTTGATAGCTTAAACATTAAGCCTATCGTTGCTGTAGTGCCACAGAATGTCGATGAAACTCTCAAATGCAATAACGCAGATCCCTTATTTTGGAATAAGGTTCTGTCTTGGCAGAAAAAAAATTGGACTATAGGACTTCATGGTTATAAACATGATATGCATAAGACTCATGCAAAACAAATATTGCCTATTTATAAGAGAAGTGAGTTTAGTGGTTTATCTTTTTCAGAACAATCAATAAAATTAAAAAAAGGTTACAAAATACTTAAAGACAAGGGAATACTTCCCAAAGTTTGGGTAGCACCGGCTCATTGTTTCGACAGAGTTACTTTGAAGGCGCTTGAGGCAGAGACTCCTGTAAGGGTCGTAAGCGATGGCATTGCTTTTAGTCAATACTATGAGTTTAATTTTTATTGGATACCCCAACAATTATGGCACCTTACTTTTAAAAAAAAGGGTCTTTGGACAGTGTGTTTACATCCAAATAGTATGAGCAGTAAAGATCTTTCTCAATTAAAAAAAGAACTCATTAGGTATAAGGATAAAATTATTTCTTTTGACGAATTAAAACTTGAGAAAAGAAAAAAATCTCTTGGAGATATAATGTTCAGTAAATTTTTTTGGTACAGGTATAGAATTACAACTATTATCAATAAAATAAAATCATAGATAATATTAAAAATGGATAAGAATTTAATAACTTTTGATATGTCCTTTACACATAATATTATTCTTGAAAGAAATTTAACTAAAGCGCTTGAGTCTAGATGCTTGGATGATTATTTTTCTAATGTAATATCCGTTCACCCACTGGCTGGTTTATTTGAGGTTTCTGAAGAAAAATATGGGATACCAAAAATAATAAACATTTCTTCAAATCATATCCTTGTTGAAGGCAAGGTAGGTATAACAAAATGGCTTGCCTGGATTCCTCCACTAAACCTTATAATTGCTCAATTTTTTTTAATAAACAAATTAATTAAGATCTCAAAAAAAGAAAAAGTGTCAGTAATTAAAATTGGCGATCCTTATTATTTAGGAATTATTGGACTTATAATGAAGTTTTTTCTAAAAGTCCCGTTAGTTATTAGAGTGTGTTTTAGATATGATGAGATATTTAAAAAAACTGGTAGAGCTGTTATGCCAAATCTTTTTAGATTTAGATGGATTGAAAAAAAGATTGAAAGATTTGTATTAAAAAGATGTGATCTCATTGCAGGTGCAAATGAAGATAATATGAAATACGGAATAGAAAATGGTGCGCCAGAAGAAAAGTGTACAGTTTTTCGATATGGTAATTTGATAGATTCTTCACATTGGGTAGATCCATCAAAAAGAGATAATGTAGATGAACAAATTGATAATCTTGGTTTAAAAAACAAGACTTTTTTAACAACTATTTCAAGGCTTGAACCTATGAAATATATTGAGCACGTAATATATACAGTTGAGGAGTTAAGAAATAGACATATCGATGTCTATGGACTAATAATAGGAGATGGAAGTCTTAGAAAAGAGTTTGAAGATTTGGCCATATCAAAAGATGTCTCAGACTATATAAAATTTGCAGGTAATTGTAAGCAAGAATTTATAGCAAATATTCTTCCTCATTCGTCTGTCATACTTTCACCTCATATGGGAAGAGGGCTTACAGAAGCTGCTCTTTCTGGAGTACCAATAGTTGGATATGACTATGACTGGCAAAGAGAGGTTATTATTAGTAATAAAACTGGATATCTTATAGAGCATGAAAACTGGTTAGCAATGGCAGATGCAGTTGAGCATCTAGTTAGTAACAAAAAAGTAGCTAAAAAATTAGGTAAAAACGCAAGGGATCATGTAGCAGAAATGATGAATCCAGAAGTTTTGAATAATCATGAAAAAAATTGCTATAGCAGCATAATTCAGAGTAACTTATAATGTCTGTCTCTAAAAAAAATGGTCAACAAAATGAATATACATGAACATGACGAAATTAATTTTAAGGATATACTTAATTCATTAGTAGTATCAAAAATACTCATATTACTTATTGTAATAACTTTTGCAATTGGCTCTGTAGCATATTCACTAATGCTCACGAATAAATTTACTTCATCTAGTACATTAATGGTTATTAATGAGAGTGGTGCAACAAGTCAGCGTAGTTCAAGTCTTGACATGATAAGTTCAATTGCAGGAATTAATTTATCTGGTCCAGGTTCATCAAAATCAGAATTTGTAATTGCAACTATTACTTCAAGAGATTTTTTAAGACATTTATTGACTTTTGAGAATATCAAGCCAACATTAGCAGCGTTTAAGAGTTATGATAAAATTAATAAAAAAATCATTTTTAATGAAAGTATTTATGATATCAAAACTAAATTATTTACAAACGATTTACAAAAATTACCAACTTTCCAAAAGGTATATAGTAAATACACCAATATTGTTTCTGTAAGCAAATTAAAATCTGGATTTATTCAAATTTCTGTAACTCATGAATCACCAGAGTTTGCATATGACTTCTTGTCTCTAATTATTAATGAAATAAATGCTCTTTCAAGAAAAAAAGATTTAATTGAATCACAAGATTCTTTAAGCTATCTATATTCTGGATTAGCCAAAACACAACAGATTGAGATTAAAGATTCAATTAATCAGTTAATATTATCAGAACTTAGAAGGCAAATGTTTGCTGAAGTAAGAACAAATTATCTTATCAACCCTTTAGATCAAGCTTTTTTACCTGAGTTAAAATCTAGTCCTAATAGAGCTAGAATAAGTATATTTGGAACTATTCTTGGATTCTTTCTAGGTATATTAATTGCACTAGTTAGATATTTTGGCTTTAGAGATAATTCGCAATCTTAATTTTAGTATGAATCAATTATCTGGTAACCTTAAAATTGCAGTAATTGGTCTTGGCTACGTAGGCCTGCCTCTAGCAGTCGAGTTTTCAAAAAAATATAACGTCACTGGTTATGATATAAACAAACTTAGAATCAAAGAATTGCGTTCAGGAATTGATAGAACACTTGAGCTAAACAAAACAGAACTTGAGAAAGCAACTAACTTAAATTTTACATCTGATATTAATGAAATTTCTGAATGCAGTATTTATATAATTGGCGTTCCAACTCCTGTAACCGAAAATAACGAACCAGACTTTACTAATCTTATTGCAGCTAGCAAAAATATAGGAACAATTCTTAAAAAAGATGACATAGTTATATATGAATCTACTGTATATCCAGGCGCTACTGAAGAAATTTGTGTACCTGAATTAGCTAATAATTCAAATTTAACTTTTAATGAAGATTTTTATGTTGGCTATAGTCCTGAAAGAATCAATCCTGGAGACAAGTCACATAGATTGATCGACATTACAAAAGTAACATCCGGATCTACTCCAGAAGCTGCCGAATTTGTTGATGATTTATATGGCTCAATTATTTTAGCCGGAACTTATAAAGCTAGTTCCATAAAAGTTGCTGAGGCCGCTAAAGTTATTGAGAATACTCAAAGAGATGTAAATATTGGCTTAATAAACGAGTTAGCCATTATTTTTAATAAATTATCAATAGATACTGAAGAAGTCCTAAAGGCTGCAGGCACAAAATGGAATTTTTTGCCTTTCAGACCTGGTCTTGTTGGAGGACACTGTATTGGTGTTGATCCATACTATTTAAGTTATAAATCTCAATCATTAGGCTATCAGCCTGAAATTATTCTTGCCGGAAGAAGAATTAATGATGGAATGAGTAAATATGTTGCCCTTGAGTTAGTAAAAAAAATGACAAAAAAAAATATCTCAATACAAAAGTCTAAAATTTTGATCATGGGCGTAACATTTAAGGAAGATTGTCCTGATACCAGAAATACTAAAGTATTAAATCTAGTAGATGAACTTATAGATCTTGGTGCAAGTGTTGAGACCTATGATCCCTGGGTAAGTAAAAATGACATATCTATAAATTATCAATCAATACATAAAGATAATTTAAATAGCAAAAAATACGACGCAGTTGTTTTTGCTGTTGCACATCAAAAATTTAAAAATATGAAATATGATGATATTAAGGCTTTATGTAAATCGAATCATGTTATTTATGATCTAAAGTATGTGTTTTCATCAGATTGTACAGATTTGAGGTTATGAATATTCTAAATATTTAATAAGCTTCTTATAAATTTTATTACTTGAAATTGAAAAAATGCTTAAAAACTCAATAGCTAAAACCTTCTATAAAAAAACTATTCCACATTTGTGGGGCTATCATAGTCTATGTTTATTCTTAAAAATTCTTTTTCCCTCTACTATATATAATTGGATAAATAGAATTCCTGTTAAGCCGGGATTAATAGTTAATGTAAAAAGCAGTATTGGAAACATTTTATTGACTAGTCCAGAAAGATGTAGCATTGCTAAGAAATTTTTTTGGACTAATGGCCAAATTCAACCAAAAGAAGATGAGATTGCAATTGAATGCTTTATAAAGCTTTCCCAAAAATCAAAATTTATAATCGATATTGGCTCAAATTCTGGAATATTTTCATTAATATCAGCTAAAGCTAGTCCAAATGCAAAAGTTTTTTCATATGATATTTTGCCTGAAGCATTTAACATATTAACTGATAATATCTTTGTCAATGATTTACGAGATAGAGTAACACCATTGTTAAAAGGTGTCGGAAAAAATTCTATTTTCCATGCACCAATTACAAATATAACAAGTGAAATGCCAACTAGTTTAAAATTAGATCAAAATTTTAAAGGTAATAATTCCATTGAAGTAGAAATAAAAACCCTTGATGATATATTTCTTGAATTATGTATTAAAGACCAAACTTGCATAAAAATAGACGTTGAAGGATTTGAGGGCGATATTTTTGAAAATGCTAAAATTGTATTAGAAAATCATAGGCCCTATTTTTTATGTGAGGTGCTAACAACAACTTCTAATTATTTAGATTATAATTATTTGCTTTCAAACTATAATTACAATAAATATCTTGTGACCGATGAGGGCATAATAAAGTATGAGAATATAAATCCTAATATTAAATTTAAAGACTGGTTGTTTATACCAAAAGAAAAATCAGAAAATATTGTTGATTATCTTTTTTAGTATAGAAACATTTTAAGTTTATATCTAGAAATATGGAGAGCTAATGGATATTGAAAAAAATATAAAGTTGCACAATAAGATTGCAAAAAAATATGAGGCAACCCATACAGAAATATATAATGATATTGAACAGACAAGGTTAGTTAATGATTTAGAGAAATCACTATCTTTTATTAATAAATCAAATATCACTGCATTGGATTTAGGTTGTGGTGCTGGTAACTTAACTAATCATCTTTTAAATATGGGGTGTAGTGTTATTGCCGCAGACGTGTCCACAGGATTTCTTGAGCTTATTAAAGATAAATTTTCCGGTAGAAATATATCAACATTTCAACTAAATGGAGAGAATCTTAATGGGATAGAGGATAATAGTGTTGATTTTATAGCTACCTATTCAGTCCTTCATCACATACCAGATTATATTATGACAATAAATGAAATGATAAGGGTATGTGCACCTGGCGGAGTAATTTATATCGATCATGAACAAAATAATGAATATTGGGAATCGAATCCAAAGTATCAGGAATTTAAGAGAACTGTTAGCAAGATTAATATAAAAAAGTTTTTTGAATTAACAAATTATATTGGCAAGTTTAAACGGATATTCAATCCAAGGTATGCTAATGAAGGAGATATTCATGTTTGGGAAGACGATCATATAGAATGGGATAAAATTGATTCTATAATGTTAGCAGCCAATTTTGATAAAGTTTTACAAAATGACTTTCTCTTGTACAACAGCAATTATAAGGATGAAATTTATAGCAAATACAATGGTATATGTTCTGATATGAGAGTAACCGCATATCAGAAAAATATATAATATTCTTGTGAAAAAAGTTATACACCTTATTCCTTTTGACGGAATTGGAGGTGTGGAGTCTGCTGCTCAAACCATGAGTAATATTTCAAATGCAAATATTGAATTTGAAATTTTTTATATTTTTAAAAAACATGTAAGTAAAAAAAATTTTTTAAGTTCCTTGAGTTTAAAGAGAATCTTATACAGCGTTTTTCAGCTTTATAAAAAAAAACCAGATTTAGTGATTGTTTCATTATGGAGATCATGTGTTGTTGCAATTCTTTTAAAGGTAATCACACCTAAAACTAAAATTGTATTATTCTTGCATTATCCTCATCATTATCATCTTGTTGATATGTTTTTTACTAAAATTGCATTATTTATTTGTGATAATGTTTGGGCTGATTCAAGAGATACATTAAATTCAAGAGCACCTGGATATCCGCATGAAAAATCAGATGTTATATCTTTTATTGCAAGAAGACTTAGCGCAAAGGAGTATACTGATGATCCAATGCCAAATTTTATTTTTTGGGGAAGACTTCATGAGCAAAAATGCATTCATAGAGCAATAGAAATATTTTCATCAATTAAATCTCATTTTGAAAATGCTACCTATACTGTAATTGGTCCAGATGGAGGGGAATTATCTTTTTTAATGCAACAAGTTGAAAAACTTGGTATTAAAAATTCTGTAAGTTTTTTAGGGCCTAAAGACTTAGAAAAAATTATACATCTTTCAGAAAATGCATCTTTTTATCTTCAAACAAGTAAATTGGAAGGTATGGCGATGTCGGTTGTTGAAGCAATGCAATTGGGCATAATACCAATAGTTACTCCAGTGGGAGAAATAAAAAATTATTGTGTTAATGGACTAAATTCAATATTAATATCTGAAAATGATTCGGCTGTCTCTTCAATTCTCAATTTGTTAAATAATAAGAATTTATATTTAAACATAAGAAATAACTGTATTAAAAAGTGGCAGAATCATGAAATATATTCAGAGTCAGTAATTAGAGCAACAAAAAAAATACTTAAAATAGATAACTAATATGTGTGGCATAACAGGTTTTATTTCAAATACTCGTTTAACAAAAAATAGTATGCAGTCAATTATAGAAAATATGACCGCTACTTTGAATCATAGGGGTCCAGATGATACTGGTGTTTGGTATGATTTAGAATCTCAAATAGCTCTTGGTCATAAAAGACTTTCTATTTTAGATCTATCTCACGCTGGCCATCAGCCAATGATTTCATCTAATAAAAATTTTATAATAGTTTTTAATGGAGAGATTTACAATCATCTTGATTTAAGAAAAGAAGTTAACAATTATGCAACTTTAGAAAATCTTAAGATATGTTGGAATGGTGCCTCTGATACAGAAACTTTACTAACTTGCATAGAGATATGGGGATTTGAGAAAACAATTTCAAAATTAGTTGGTATGTTTTCAATATGTTTTTTTGATAAAAGTCAAAAAATTATAAAGCTTGCTAGAGATAGGATTGGAGAAAAACCACTGTATTATGGATACGTTGGAAATTCTTTTGTATTTGCATCCGAATTAAAAGCCATTAAAAAAATTCCAAACTTTAATAATCAAATAAATCGTCAAGCATTAAAGAAATATTTCAAACTCATGTATATTCCGTGCCCCGACAGCATTTATGAAAATATTTATAAACTTGAACCTGGCCATATTCTTTCACTAAGTATTGAGAAAATTAATCATTTAGTATCTTTACAAGATAATATCAAGCCTTATTGGAGCTTGAGAGATTTGATAAAAAGAAATCGTGAACATATTAGAACTCTTGATGAAAAAGAGTATCTAAATAAACTAGAAATGCATTTACAGAAAGCCATTGATATCCAGTCAGTTGCCGATGTGCCATTAGGAGCTTTTTTAAGTGGAGGCATAGACTCATCAATTATTACTGCACTTATGCAAAAAAATTCCTCAATACCAGTAAAGACTTTTACTATTGGTTTCTCAGAGTCCAATTTTGATGAATCATCATACGCTAAAAAGGTTGCAACTCATCTAGGCACTGAACATTATGAATTATTTATTTCTAATTCTAAAACTAGAGATATAATTTCACTCTTACCAAATGTTTACGATGAGCCTTTTGCAGATTCATCTCAAATACCTACATATATGGTATGCAAGGCTGCATCGATGCATGTAAAAGTAGCATTATCTGGTGATGCAGGAGATGAGTTATTTGGTGGATATAATAGATATTTTTGGGCACCAAGATTATGGAATAAAGTCTCCTGGATGCCTTTTAAAATGAGAGTTTTTTTAGGCCATGTTTTAGAGTCTATGCCTGCATCAGGTTTACATAAACTTGAGAGGAATCTCAACAATATACTACCCTCTAAAAAACATTTAATTAATTTAAGCAATAAAGTTGAAAAATTAAGCAAGGGTTTAAAAAATTCAAATAGTATTGATGATTTCTATATAAGCTTAATTTCTGAATGGAATGATGCATCTGAAATTGTTCTAGATGATGGCAAAAATGAGGAAGATATCTCAATTAGACATCATATTGATATTTTCAAAGAGAATTTTTTTAGTAATAAAAGTTTAGATATGATGTTCAAAGATTCTCTTACTTATTTACCTGATGATATTTTATGCAAAGTAGACAGGGCTGCTATGTCTAACAGTCTTGAAACAAGAGTACCGTTTCTTGATCACAGGGTTGTAGAATATGCATGGAGTATGCCAGTTAAGATGAAAATCAGGAACAACAAAGGTAAATGGGCATTGCGTCAAATCTTAAATAAATATGTTCCATCTGATTTAATTGATAGACCTAAATCAGGTTTTGCTATTCCTATAGGAGAGTGGTTAAGAGGGCCCTTAAAAGAATGGGCGGAAGACCTTATAGATGAAAATAAAATTATTAAACAAGGATACTTAAATCATAAAAATGTATCTAAAATATGGGAATTACACATGAGTGGTAATGCAGACCATACAGCAAGAATATGGAGTATTCTCATGTTTCAATCTTGGCTTGAGCAGAACATTTAAATAATGATAGTTTATTGGCTTTTTTTTATTTTTCCGGCAGTTCTGGCAATGTCAGGACAAGCTCGAACCCCAAACCTATTAACAAATTATCAATTCTTAAATATTGGTAAATTATGGTGGTTATTTATTTTTGCATTAACAATTTTAATTGGTCTTCGTCATGAAGTGGGCGGAGATTGGGATAATTACATAAGAATATTTAGTGGAGAGTCCAGCATAAATAGTTTAAATCAAATTCATTTTAGTAGAGATCCAGGATACCAATTTATAAATTATTTATCAGGTATTCTTGGTTTAGGAATATATGGCGTAAATATAATTTGTGGTGCAATCTTTTCTATAGGATTAGCATTATTTTGTAGAAACTTACCTAGGCCACTTTTAGCATTAACTGTTGCAATTCCATATTTAATAATTGTTGTTTCAATGGGTTATTCACGTCAAGCAGTGGCACTTGGTATTGCAATGATTGGTCTTGTTTGTCTTGGAAGAAACAAAAAAATTACATTTATTTTGTTAATATTTTTTGCTGCAATGATGCATAAATCTGCAATATTGTTAATACCTATAGCAATTCTTTCATCAACAAAAAATAGATTAATAGGATTTTTTTGGATGGGCGTGATTGGAATAAGTTTTTATTT
>Ga0181568_10004387_pt1 | contig 12588 bp, 8 predicted proteins | sample 101ome_20_FD_133758 | JGI IMG/M metagenome (GOLD analysis project Ga0181568, IMG submission 133758) | Coastal salt marsh microbial communities from the Groves Creek Marsh, Skidaway Island, Georgia - 101404AT metaG (megahit assembly) | ecosystem: Environmental > Aquatic > Marine > Intertidal zone... | reverse complement strand
TTTTGAGGAAGCTTTACCTGCCTTCTCCACTGGACAGTGGTTGAGCATGCCTTTTATCGCTTTTGGCCTCATCACTTTGGCCTTGTCGTTTCGAAAAAAAACAGCATAATTTAACACTTATGACGGATGTAGTACTCGAAAAATTAAAGTATCCCGTAGGACGTTTCCTTTGGGTAGAGAGACTGAGTCACGAGGAAATTAAGTCGCTTACTGAAGAAATAAGGTCTTTTCCCGCTGAGTTAAAAGCCGAGATCCAAGACTATAAGCCAGAGGATTTTCAAAAAACTTACCGACCAGGAGCTTGGCAAATCGGACAATTGATTCACCATCTGGCCGACAGCCATATCCATGTCTATACGAGATTTAAACTCGCCTTGACCCAAGATACCCCAACCGTACTGGATTACGACCACGACCAATGGGCCGAGATGTCTGACGCCTTGGATACCAATGTCAAAAGTAGTTTAATGATCCTTGAGGGGATACACTACCGATGGGCCGCGTTGATCGAAACCCTCGATTCCCATCAATGGGAAAAACAATACTACCACCCTGCAAGAGATAAATTTTACCCACTAGCAACCGTTTTAGCCCTTTATGCTTGGCATGGAAAGCATCACCTTGCCCATATCAAAAATACACCCTAAACTTGAGGTTTCCTCCTCAAAAGAAAATAAGTGTCTTATAATCAACGGTTTGAATTGATTTTAAGTGCTTTTTTTTACCATTATTAATTATATTTGAGTATCTAAAGCCCTGATGGTATGAAAATATTAACCCTTCTTACCGAAAAGCATTTTCTATATAAATTACTCTTTCCAGCAATTATTAAAGACTTGATAAAAATGATAATATTGACATTTCTGACTGGAAAAAGAAACAAGGGTAAGAATAAAAAAACGTGAAGTAAACAGTAGCTTTACCCTACATTTATCTCTCTTCTTCGAGTCCTTTCCCTATTTGGGTATCAAACATGACTGGGGTTGCTATAAAAACTGAAGAATAGGTCCCAACGATCACCCCAATAATCAGGGCAAACATAAACCCTCTGATGGACTCCCCTCCAAAAATAAAAATGGCTAAAAGTACAATTAAAGTGGTCAATGAAGTGTTAAGCGTTCGGCTTAGGGTACTGTTTAGGGCAGCATTGACCGTATCGGTAAACTTCCATTTGGTGTGTTCTCCTATATATTCTCGAATGCGGTCAAAGACAACAACCGTATCGTTAAGTGAATAACCGATAACGGTTAGTACCGCAGCAATAAAGGCCTGATTGATTTCCATATTAAATGGCATAATCTTATAGGTCAAGGAAAATATCCCCAAAACAATCAAGACATCATGGAATACGGCGACTACGGCTCCCAAAGAAAACTGCCATTTTCTGAATCGCAAAAGGATGTATAGAAAAACAACAATCAGTGATCCGATAACGGCCAAAAAGGAGTTTTTCTTGATGTCGTCGGCGATGGTAGGTCCTACTTTCATGGACGACATGATCCCAACCTGCTTATCTTCTGCTCCATTAACAAAATTATCATAGGTCATTCCGTCGGGAAGAAAAGACTGAAGTGACTCAAACAAAATATTTTGAATTTCATTATCTACGGCCAGGCCTTCAACATCCACTTTGTAATTGGTGGTGATTTTCAATTGGTTTTCTTCTCCAAAGGTTTTGACTTCTGCACTTCCTAAGGAAGGGATCAAACTGGATTGTATCACAGACGGGCTGATGATCTTATCAAACCGAACCGTGTAGGAACGTCCTCCAACAAAATCGACCCCTTGATTCAAGCCTTGAAAGGAAAGTGATAGCAGACTAACGGTAACGAAAATACCTGAGACTATATAGGCGAATTTTCTTTTTTGTAAAAAACTTATGTTGATGTTGGTAAATAAGGATTGTGTCAATCGTGTACCAAAAGCAACGGATTTTCCTTTTTCGTTTCGTGCGTCGATAAAAAAACGAGTAATAAAAATGGCTGTGAAGAGCGAAGTTCCGATTCCAATCAATAAGGTCGTTGCAAATCCTTTGATGGGTCCAGTTCCAAATACAAAAAGGATTAATGCCGTTAGTCCAGTAGTGATATTGGCATCCAAAATAGAGGATAACGCATTGTTGAATCCGTCGGAAACGGATTTTCTAAGCCCTTTGCCTTTTTTGAGTTCCTCTCTCACCCTTTCAAAAATCAATACATTGGCATCAACCGATATACCAATGGTTAATACAATACCAGCAATACCGGGTAATGTCAATACAGCACCCAATCCTGCAAGTATACCAAAAATAAGGAGTATGTTAAGTACCAAAGCAACATCGGCAAATATACCAGCGGTTCCGTAATAGAAAACCATCCAGACCAACACCAATATTAAAGCTATGATAAAGGAGTACACCCCACTTTGAATGGCCTCTCTACCTAGAGAAGGTCCTACGATTTCGGATTGTATGATCTCTGCGGCAGCAGGAAGTTTACCTGCTCGCAGAACATTAGCCAAGTCAATGGCTTCATTGAGGGAAAAATTTCCGGTAATCTCAGATCGTCCTCCAGAAATCGCACCATTGGATACACCAGGTGCAGAATAGACAATATCATCCAATACGATGGCAATGTTGGTTGATTCGCGAAAAGCTTTCCCGGTCATGTTTTCCCATGTTCTTGCACCCTGGGTATTCATTTGCATGGACACAGCGGGGTTGCCCATCATGTCATAGGTTTGCATGGCATCGACTACTACACCACCGCTAAGCGGTGCCATGTCATCTCGATTGGACTTAAGGGCATAAAGATCGATCACCTCACTGTCAGGAGCAGGCTTGCCCCAGGCAAAACGAATATATCGCAGATCTCTAGGTAATAACTTTCTAACCTCAGGCCTGTCTAAATACCCAATAACTGCTTCGGCATCCTTAGCCGCAAACTGAGCCAAAACCGGTCCTCCCTGAGAACCAGACCCAACTATCAAATCTAACAATGGATTGGCGGGGGCAACACTGATGGAATCTTGAGCCTCTACATCGGCCAACAGATCGTCTATAGAAGAATCATCGGTGGCAGGCTTCACTTCGGGAGCAGAAGTTTGAACAGTGGTTTTAAGGTATTCGTTGGCGGCGGACAAAAAGCCAAACAATTGATCGTTTTTATAAGTTTCCCAAAATTCGAGTTGGGCAGTACTTTGTAATAGATTTTTTACCCGATCCACATCTTTGGCTCCAGGCAATTCTACCAAAATTCTCCCGGAAGTTCCCAGTCTTTGGATGTTGGGTTGCGTAACTCCAAACTTATCAATACGCTTTCTCAAAACTTCAAAAGCAGAAATGATGGACTCGTCCACCTTACGCCTTAAAATAGGCTGTACCTCGGTATCCGACATCTGAAAAGTAATTTCATCACTCAGCGTGCGGTTGGCAAAAATATCGGGTGTAGCCAATTGCAAGTCTCCTTTTACGGATTCGAATGCAATGAAAAAAGATTCTATGTAGGGATCGTTGCTACTGACCTGCAAAACATCGGCTTGATCCAACGCCTTGTTGAATGCCGGGTTTTTTGAGTTTTCTGCCAATCCCTTGAGAATGTCTTTGACCGATATTTGGAGGATGACGTTGATCCCTCCTTTAAGGTCCAATCCTTTGTTGAGTTCTTTGCCTTTGGCATCGTTGTAGGAGGTGAATCCAAAAATGGGTGCATTACCGATAGAATCAAGGTAATCGACCACAGCGCGATCCCTCAATTCGATGTAATCCTCTAAATCTTCTGCATACTGATCGGTAGCGAAGGCCTTGGCTTGAGATTCTTTCTGACTGGTAATGAATGTAAACGAAAGTTGGTAGATACTCACCAATCCAAAAAGGATCGCAAAGAGTCTTATGAGTCCGTTATTTTGCATTTTGGTTTTTGTTTACTCTAAATAAGCGTGCAAATATAAAGTTTAGGGAATGATTTAGCAACTTTAAAGCGTATTAAACCCCTAATCAAACAGCGGTCAAGGCAAATGCCTTATTTCAATACGTCCTTTAGTGCTTCATTCATGGTTTTGACCGCCGAAGCGCTTTGGTTGAATTTTTCTTGTTCCGCCTCATTGAGTTGAACATCTACGATGGATTCCAAACCGTTTTTTCCAATGATACAAGGTACTCCAATACAGAGATCTTCCTGTTGGTATTCTCCATCGAGGAAAACCGAACAGGGGATCATTCTCTTTTGATCATTGACAATACTGTCCACCAAATAGGCTACGGAAGCACCAGGTGCATACCAAGCAGAAGTCCCCAATAATTTGGTAAGGGTGGCACCTCCTACCATAGTAGAAGCGGCTACTTGCTCCAAATCCTCATCAGTAAGATGCTGAGAAACCGGTATGCCGTTATAACTGGCCAATCGGGTTAAAGGGATCATAGTGGTGTCCCCATGACCACCAATGACCATCCCTTGGATGTCGTTGGCGGGTTTGTCTAAAGCCAAGGAAAGATAGGTTTTAAACCTGGAGCTGTCCAAAGCTCCTCCCATACCAATGACACGATTTTTGGGCAATCCCGTCGCCTTGAGTGTCAAATAGGTCATGGTATCCATAGGGTTGGAGACCACTACGATAACGGTATTGGGAGAATGTTCCAAGATGCTGCTGGCAACCGATTGCACGATCCCGGCATTGATACCAATCAATTCTTCACGGGTCATTCCAGGTTTTCTCGGTACTCCAGAAGTGATTACGACCACATCGCTGTCTTTGGTAGCGGAATAATCGTTGGTCACCCCTGTGATGCGGGAATTAAACCCTAAGGTGGTGGCGGTTTGCATCAAATCCAGTGCCTTGCCTTCGGCAAAACCTTCTTTGATGTCTAACAATACTACTTCACTGGCAATCGACTTGATGGCGATATATTCTGCACAAGAGGCCCCTACATTTCCGGCGCCAACAATGGTTACTTTCATGCGTTTAAGTCTATTTTAACTAGCTGATATTAAATTATTTACTTCTATTGAGAAATTTATCTTTGTTGTTTAAATCCCTCTATGAGGGTTTAAATTCTAAAATCCTTCAAAATTAATAGATTTTGAGGGAGTGGAGCCATAGAAATCCTGAAATTTACGCATCAATATTGGCGTAGATGGCATTGTTTTCGATGAATTCTCTTCGAGGAGGAACTTCGTCTCCCATCAGCATAGAAAAAATACGATCTGCTTCTCCACCATTGTCGATGGTTACCCTCCGGAGTGTACGCATTTCGGGGTTCATGGTGGTATCCCAAAGTTGTTCTGCATTCATCTCTCCCAATCCTTTATAGCGTTGTACGCTGGATCCCGATCCGAATTCTTGTTGCAATCGATCCCGCTGGTCGTCGTCCCAAGCATAGCTTTTCTTTGCACCTTTTTTGACTAAATACAAGGGTGGAGTGGCGATATAAACATAACCGGACTCTATCAATTCCCTCATATATCGGAAGAAAAAGGTAAGGATCAAGGTAGAGATATGACTTCCGTCAACGTCGGCATCACACATGATTACAATTTTGTGGTAGCGCAGTTTTTCCAGGTTTAGGGCTTTACTGTCCTCTTCTGTTCCGATGGTTACACCTAAGGCGGTGTATATGTTTCGGATTTCTTCATTTTCAAAAACCTTGTGTTGCATGGCCTTCTCTACATTGAGGATTTTTCCTCTCAAAGGGAGTATGGCCTGAAAATTCCGGTCCCTGCCTTGCTTAGCAGTTCCCCCTGCAGAGTCTCCCTCAACTAGAAACACTTCACATAAAGAGGGATCTTGTTCGGAACAGTCGGATAGCTTACCGGGCAGACCCCCACCGGTCATTACGGTTTTTCGCTGAACCATCTCTCTTGCTTTGCGGGCCGCATGACGCGCCTGAGCGGCAAGGATAACCTTTTGAACGATGGTTTTGGCATCGTTGGGATGCTCTTCCAAATAGTTTTCCAACATCTCAGAAACCGCTTGAGAAACAGCGGCACTCACCTCGCGATTCCCCAACTTGGTTTTGGTTTGCCCCTCAAATTGTGGTTCGGCTACCTTTACGGAAACTATGGCGGTCAATCCCTCTCTAAAATCGTCTCCGGCAATCTCAAACTTGAGTTTATCGAGGAGCCCGGAGGCGTCGGCGTATTTTTTTAAGGTAGTAGTCAGTCCCCGCCGGAAACCCGATAAGTGGGTCCCACCCTCGTGGGTATTGATGTTGTTGACGTAGGAGTGTAAGTTTTCGTTAAAGGAGGTGTTGTAAATCATAGCCACCTCTACAGGTATTTCATTTTTTTCCCCCTCCATAGAAATAACTTCCTGAATAATAGCCTCTCTGTTACTATCCAAAAAACGAATATATTCTTTTAAACCTTCATCAGAGTGAAATATTTCTTGTATAAAATTCCCTTGCTCATCTTTTCTTCTTTTGTCGTTGAGCTTGATGGTGATGCCTTTATTGAGGAAAGAAAGTTCGCGCATACGTTGCGCTAAGGTATCGTAGTTATATTCCAATACCTGCTGAAAAATTTGTGGGTCAGGTTTAAAAGTAACTAAAGTGCCTTTTTTATCAGAGTTCCCTATGGCTTGAACAGGAGCTATAGGCTTTCCTCTTTCGTATGTCTGTTCCCAAACTTTACCATCGCGATAAACTGTCGCTTTTAGATGTTCGGACAAGGCATTGACACAAGAGACACCTACTCCATGGAGTCCTCCGGAAACCTTGTAGGAGTCCTTGTCAAATTTCCCTCCTGCACCAATCTTAGTCATGACCACTTCCAAAGCAGATACCCCTTCTTTTTTGTGGATGCCCACAGGGATTCCCCTTCCATTGTCCTCGGTAGTAATGGAATTGTCTTCATTAATGATGACGGTAATGGTGTCACAATGACCTGCCAAGGCTTCGTCTATGGAGTTGTCCACCACCTCGTAAACGAGATGATGGAGTCCTCTGACTCCCACATCTCCAATGTACATTGAGGGTCGCATTCTTACGTGCTCCATACCCTCAAGGGCCTGAATACTGTCTGCGGAATATTGCGGATTTTGGTTAGCTTCACTCATGAAATAAAAGCTTGTTTTTTTATGTTTTTTCGCAATAACAAATTTACTTAAAATACCAGTAAATATGCAGGATAAAAGAATATTATACCCACTAAGTTATCAACACAAAATGTGAAAAAAAATTAGCGAAAAATCTACCGTATATTAACGACAAAATTAGTGTTAATAGGCATCGTCATGAACCTTGGCTACTGCCCTACCACTTGGATCATTTTGATTCTTAAACGCCTCGTCCCACTCCAGCGCAATTGGGGTGCTACAAGCTACCGATGGCACGGAGGGTACACTCAATGCGGCTGCATCACTGGGGAAGTGTTCTTCGAAAATAGTGCGGTAGTAAAATTCCTCCTTATTTTGTGGAGTTTGTAATGGAAATCTAAAGTGAGCATTTTTGATTTGTTCATCGCTCACTTCTGCTTCGACTACTTCTTTGAGGGTATCGATCCAACTATAGCCGACCCCATCTGAAAACTGTTCTTTTTGTCGCCAAGCTACACTTTTAGGCAGGTAGTCCTCAAATGCTTTGCGAACTACCCATTTTTCCATGCGTTGCTTATTAATCATTTTGTCTTGTGGATTGATGCGCATAGCAACATCTATAAATTCCTTGTCCAAAAAAGGTACTCGACCTTCTATTCCCCATGCAGCTAACGATTTATTGGCTCTGAGGCAGTCGTACTGATGCAGTTTTTCAAGTTTTCTGACGGTTTCTTTGTGGAATTCCTCGGCCGAAGGGGCTTTATGAAAATACAAATAGCCTCCAAAAAGCTCATCGGCGCCTTCTCCGGAAAGTACCATTTTGATGCCGTGAGATTTGATGCTTCGCGCCATTAAAAACATAGGGGTAGAAGCCCTAACGGTAGTTATGTCATAGGTTTCCAAGTGGTAAATGACGTCTCTAATGGCATCCAGACCTTCTTGAATGGTAAAAATAACTTCGTGATGAATCGAACCGATGTGTTCAGAAACTTTTTTGGCAGCAGCCAAGTCAGGGGAACCATCCAGTCCTACCGAAAAGGAATGTAATTGTGGCCACCAGGCATCTTGAGTGTCTTCAGATTCTATACGTTTAGAAGAAAACTTTTTGGCTAATGCGGAGGTAATAGATGAATCCAACCCTCCGGATAATAGAACTCCGTATGGCACATCACTCATTAGTTGTCTGTGAACTGCATCAGAAAGTGCATCGTGTAAATCTTCTATGCTGGTGGGGTTGCTTTTTACTTTTTCAAAATCAACCCAGTCTCTTTTGTACCATCGGGTTGGGGCTTGGTCACCACTTTTCAAATAATGACCGGGAGGAAAAAGTTCTATTTGGCTACAAACTCCCTCCAAAGCTTTCAACTCCGAGGCCACATAAAAAGTGCCGTGTTTGTCCCAGCCCATGTACAATGGAATGATTCCCATGTGATCACGCGCAATAAAAAAACAGTCGTTTTTTTTGTCATAAATGGCAAAGGCAAATATACCATTGAGATCGTCTACAAAATCAGCTCCTTTTTCGTTATAAAGCGGCAAAATGACTTCACAATCAGATTCGGTCATAAATTGATATTTACCTTTAAATTGTTTCCTTAACTCAAGGTGGTTATATATTTCTCCGTTAGCTGCCAAAACGATGGTACCATCTTCACTATATAGTGGTTGCTTTCCCGATGCCGGGTCAACGATAGCTAGTCTTTCATGACCCAAAATGGCATTTTTGCTATTGTAAATACCACTCCAATCCGGACCTCTGTGTCTAATGCGTTTTGACATTTCTAATATTTGAGGTCTAAGAGTTTCTGAATCTTGCTTCAGTTCAAAGGCACAAACAATTCCGCACATGATTAAATATTTTAAACAAAACTATGTAAATATTTCAATATATATGTAAAAAATAGTAATACTATATATATTTTAAATATTTTTATCAATATTTGTTTATTTTATAAATAAAAAAAGAAGAATTATCAATATTAGTTAAACTCTTCAGCCAAAGAAAGGTTAAAGGCGATTACTAAATACAATTTTTCCATTGAGGATGGTGGCCACAATTCTGGTTTTCAGAACACTTTCAATATTGACCTCCATAATGTCTTGATCCAGAATTATAAAATCAGCGAATTTTCCAACCTCAATACTACCTTTTTCTTCTTCCTCAAAGTTGGCATATGCAGCCCATCGTGTCATACCAAGAAGAGCTTCATATCTAGATAGGGCGTTTTTGGGCTGAAAAGGTATTGACAATGAATCACCGGGTTTTTTTCTGGCAACTGCAGCATAAAAAGTTCCAAAAGGGTTGATGTCTTCAACGGGAAAATCAGTACCTAAGGCCAAAACACCCGACCAGTCAAGCATATCCTTATATGCATAAGAGCTTTTTAATCGCTCTTTTCCCAGTCGGTCCAAGGCCCAATCAAAATCACTCGTAGCATGGGTAGGCTGAATCGAAGGAATGATTTTAACGTTAAATCTTTGGAAGTCTTTGGGGTCAACAAATTGTGCGTGTTCTATTCTCCAACGGGGATCTTTTTTTTGAAGTAGTACTTGGTTGTAAACCTCTAATACCAATTGATTTGCGGCATCACCAATGGCATGAGTATTCATTTGAAAAGATTTTTCTGCCAAAAGTTTTGCCAAACGCGTCAGGGAATCTCTTGAGATTAACAAACTGCTTTTATATCCCTTTTGGTCACTATAGTCTTCGATTAATGCTGCGCCTCTAGAACCCAATGCACCATCTGCATATACCTTTACAGAGCTGACATTCAAAAGTTCCGTTTTGAGTTTACCTCTCTCAATAAAATGATTAATGGCATCGGGCTTATTTTCAATCATTGCATATACCCTCAGTTTGAGTACTTTTTTTCTTTGTAAGCTGTCTATCAAATAAATATCCTTTTTAGATATTCCCGCCTGATCAACAGTGGTTAAACCATTTTCAAAACAAATTTCCTGAGCTTTGATCAATGATTTAATTTTATTATTGGTAGAAAATTCAGGGATGATTTTATTAATCAACTGTTTTGCATGGTCTACCAACATGCCGCTAAGTTTTCCGTTTCGTTTTATTATTTGCCCACCTTCTACCTCAGTGTCTTTATTAATACGAGCCATTTCAATCGCTTTTTGGTTAACCAAAAAAGCATGCCCATCGATACGCTCCAAAACTACTGGAACATTGGGAAAAGCTGCATTAAGCTTTTGATTATCGGGAAGAGAGGGGTCTTCCCATTGATTTTGGTCCCAACCCACTCCTATAATTACCTTCTGATCGTTTTTAGCCTGGTGCTTTTTGACTTTTTCAATGAGTTGATCCATACTCTTCACGTCTCTCAAATCGGCCTTAAAATGATTTAAACCCAATGACATAAGATGGCCATGTGCATCAATAAACCCTGGTAAGATGGACAAACCTCTAGCGTCAACGGTATTGGCAGGACTGTATTCTTTCAGCAATTCTTCCCCTCCTACAGCGACAAATTTTCCTTTATCTACAACAAAAGCCGATACTATATCAAAATTGGCATTTACGGTGTAGATTTTTGCATTGTGAACCAATAGATCAACACGCTGCGTACATCCAACAGCAAGGTAAAAAATGATCAGAAAAAAAAGGGGGTTTTTATTCATCTGATAAATATGACCACAAAATTAAACTAAAAAAGATACTGTTAAAATATTTAGCGATTAGATTCGGCTTTCATTAAAGATTTATATCAAACTTGTGTCTTATCCCAACAAAATGAAGCTGACTTTGATTCTTATAATAAGCCCAACGAGATGTATTTTCACTGAGAATCATTTTGCCCTCATAGAATAAATCCCATTGAGCATTGATTTTCCATGTTAGGGAAGTTGATATTCCAAAGACCGATCCTAAAGATTCTGTGATTTGGATTTTTCCATCGCTATTTTCTGATGGAGCTACAATCAAATTTTTAATAGAATCTCTATCCCCAATATAATGTCCGATGAATTGAAAAAATATTTTTTGACCCAATCTAAAGTTGGCATTCAGGTCAATACTGAGCGAGGGTAAGTTCCAAACTTTTTCATCTTTATTTCTTTTGTATTCGAAATATCCGGTTTCCAGATTAATCTTATTGTATTCACTGAATCGCATTTCGATACGGGTGACGATTCCTATTTTTTCAACACTGTCATAAACAATTTCATAAGCATTTGCCAAACGATAGGCCATATCATCATTTTTATGGTCGTAAGGCAAACGTTTGAAAATGGGGAAGTTGTCGGATTGACTGTAATGGGCATTTAATTTGAATGAGAATCCCGATCCTGGGTAGGCATTTAACCCTATGTCTCCGAAATGATTTACTTGGGTGGGTTTGATGACCAATGTAGGGGAGACATAAGGGTTTTGAAGAGAGAAAGAAGTAAAATTATTAAGGTCGTAGCTTCCATAATAATTTAGAAAAGGAACCAATTTTCCGTTGTCAGACTTGAAGGAAATATCTACTTTAGGGTAAACAAAAAATGAATGATCTTCCTCCTCTGTATCTCCAAAAGGATAAATTCCTTTGGCACCCAATCTAAGTTTTAATTTTCTTCCGACGTTTAAAAACTGGAGCTCAAGTTGACCCAATCCCTTTTTATAATTCAATCCTTCCTCACTCAGATAGCCCCTAAAAAAATTGGTATTGACCATTTCTACCTTGGGGGTCAATTCCAAATACTGACTGAAAAGAGGAATTCTCATATGAGTATTAATATTGATAATGTGTTCTGTAGTGTCAAATGAATCGGTGGTTATATGTGTATTGAAATTGACTTTATTTAAAATACTGTCATACCATTGCCAACGGGATCTAATAGACAAATAATTAAGATTTTGGGAAGGGTCTAGCAGATTGGGTCTAAAAGAGGGTATATTTTCCCAATTTGTATTGTAAAGTCCAAAAAAATTGTGTCCTTGACGGTCAAAACGCAAATCCGAATCTACTCGCATATTGTTTTGTTTGTATTGATATATAAACCCTAAGATTGTTCTATTTTGGTCGCTATTAAGGAGGGTTTGATCAATGTCTCCTATCCTATTGTAAAGGAAATTAAAACCAATGGATTGCACCCGATCTAGTGGAACCATTGTGGAAAAGTTGAGTCCAAGATAGGAATGATTTCCAACCCCACCCATTACATGGGAATTGTGAAAAAAAGAGCTTTCTTGACGCTGAAGTTTTAGCGGAGAGGCTTTATTGGGAACAAAAGTGGACATCACGGGAATGGGTTCAAATGTATATTCGACTTTTATTTTATTTTGAACAAGAGAATCTTCAATGCTGGGGTTGGTTCGAATTTTAAAAACACTTTTTAGGCTGGGGCTATAGGATTTTACTACAGTAACTTCTTGTATACCCAAATCATCGGTCTCCACCTCTTGTGCTTCAGCCATTAAGGATAGGTTTATTAGCAACCATAAAAAGAAAAAAATCTTATTGTACTTCATGGTTCGTGTCGGTTTGGGTCAGACTGGCATTCTTCTGAGCCTGTTCTTGTTTTATTTGATTGAGTAGAGTCTTTCCCTCCTGGGAAATTTCGGGAAACTGATCGTAGTTG
>Ga0181568_10004382_pt1 | contig 12596 bp, 14 predicted proteins | sample 101ome_20_FD_133758 | JGI IMG/M metagenome (GOLD analysis project Ga0181568, IMG submission 133758) | Coastal salt marsh microbial communities from the Groves Creek Marsh, Skidaway Island, Georgia - 101404AT metaG (megahit assembly) | ecosystem: Environmental > Aquatic > Marine > Intertidal... | reverse complement strand
TTATCAAAATCAATTTTTTTCTTTTTTAGAAAATCATATAATCGAGGACATTTTTTACAATCGTAATCAAATGAAAAGCTCATAATAATTTTGATTTATAATAATATTTTATTAATTTTTCATTATATGTCAAAAATTTTAGCTACAGAAATTAGAATTGGTAACATCCTTGAATTTGATAAAAAAATTTGGAAGGTTGTTAAGTCTCACCACGTTCATGTGGGTGGACGTGGAGGTGCTTACATGCAAGTTGAAATGAAAGGCATTGAATCTGGAACAAAAAAAAATGAAAGAATAAGAACCGATGAAAAGGTTGAAAAGGTGTATCTTGATTCAATAGAAATGCAATTTTTATTTGCGGATAATTCTAATTATACCTTTATGAATACATCTGATTATGAGCAAATAACAATTGATAAAGAAGTAATCCTAGAGGCTTCCGACTTTTTGCTACCAAATACTGTTGTACAAATTATTTTTTATGATTCTAAACCTATTGGTATTACATTACCGCCTTCAGTAATACTTGAAGTTGTTGAAACTGAACCATATGTAAAAAATGCGACTTCAACTGGTTCATTCAAACAAGCAAAACTTGAGAACGGAATTTCTATTTTGGTGCCTCAATTCATTGAAAATAATCAAAAGATTAAAGTTAACACTGATACAAGAGAATATATGGAAAGAGTGTAATTTATTTAAAATTCGATTCAATATTTAATTTAGCAACTTCATAAATTTCTTTTTCATTTTTTGAAAATTCTTTACTTTTTCTCAATTCACTAATTCTAGAATTTTGAAAAATTTTTGAATCAAATTTTTCTAATTCATTCAGTAAATTGGGTATTTCATCATAAAAATTACATACTAAAGCCAAGTCGCAACCAGTTTCAAGGCAATCAATGACTCTTTGATGAACACTTTTTCCTATATCTGCACCCTTCATTAATAAATCATCAGATATTATTAACCCTTTAAAATTTAAGCTCTTCCTTAATATCGAATTAATCCAATAGTCAGAGTAACAGACTGGATTAGCGTCAACACTTTTATATATTATATGTGCTGTCATTACCGCATCAATTTTATTGATATTTTTAATATAAGGCTTCAAATCCATTAAGTTTTGGTCAATTTTCCTATTATCTATTGGTAGATCAATATGAGAATCAGCTTCTACAAAACCATGACCAGGAAAATGTTTGGCAACATTTTTAAACCCCATTTCATCTAATCCTTTAATTAACTCCAGGGATAAACTTGAAACCACTTTGTGAGAGTGATGAAAAGATCTATCAGAAATAACTTTTGATTTACCGTAATCTAAATCCAGAACAGGAGTAAAACTTAAATCAATATTTAAAGTTCCAAGTTCATAAGCAATAATATTCCCAACCATTTTTGAAAAAGTTTTAGCTTCCTCTGGGGATGAATCATATCTTTTACCTAATAAACTCATTGATGGTAGTTTTGTGAATCCATCACGGAACCTTTGAATTCTTCCTCCTTCATAATCAACGAAAATAATTATCTCTTCATCCTTAATTGCTTTAATACTTTTACACAAATTATGTAATTGATTTTTATTTTCAAAATTTCTTGTAAATAAAATTACTCCTCCAATAAGATCATGTGATAAGTATTTTTTTTCTATTTGGTTTAACTCTGTTCCAGCAATATCAACTATAAGTTTTCCAAGCATAATTAATTTTCCAAAATTACATTCGCAATTGCATATTTTTTTTCATGAGAAATAGATAGATGTATATGCTTAATTTCATGATCTTCGAGATATTGATTTAGTTTTGAATCTAGATAAATATAAGGCTTCCCATAATCATTAGATCTTATCCAAATCTTTTTATAAGAAAATGGCTCTCTAAAGCCTAAACCTACTGCTTTTACAAACGCTTCTTTAGCAGCAAATCTTGAAGCCAAAAAAGTACAAGTAATTTCTTTTGGTACAGTTTCATTATCAATATTAATAATTCTATTAATAAATTTATCTCTGCGCTTAGCAAATATTTTTTTTATCCTATCAATTTCAACAATGTCAATGCCAGAGCTATAAATCATAATTATTTATTTTTTTAAAACCTTTAGGTAATCATTAATAGTTTTTTTATAACCATAAGTTAAGGCGTCAACTATTATTGCGTGACCTATTGAGACTTCATCAATATTTTTGACTTTTTTAATCAGGACAGGTAAGTTTTTCAGATCAAGATCATGTCCACAATTTACACCAATTTCATTTTTTTTTGCTAATTCGACAATTTTTTTTATTTTTTCTAGATCTTTTTGATAGTTATTAAGTAAAAATTTTTTTGCAAATGGGCCTGTAAATATTTCAATTCTATCAAAACCAATTTCTTTTATTAGAGGAATAAATTTAATTGTCGGATTAATAAAAATGGATTTTCTTGAATTTTTTGGAAATAATTTAATAACCCTCATCAAATCAGATTTATATTTTTTAACATCCCATCCATGATTTGAGGTTAAATAATTATTATGATCAGGAACAAAGGTAAATTGTGTTGCATTTATAGAAAAAAATTTATTGTTACAGAGTAATGGGTTTAACTCAATATTAAGTTCAAATGGAGGCTTAATGTTTTTTTTTAATTGTAAAGCATCTTTAAGTGTAATATGCCTTTCATCAGGTCTAGGGTGAATAGTTATACCTTTTGCACCATAAGTTATTATTTTTTTACAAAAATCATATAAATTAGGTGAGTTTGAACCCCTGCTATTTCTAATAAGTGCTATTTTATTTACGTTAACGCTTAGATTTATCATTATAAAAAAAATTTACTAATTCTCTAGAATATACTTTTTTGTATCCTATTATATTATTTATGATTTCTCTAAATAATAATTTAGCGTCGTTTAAAACTTTCATATCTTTCCAATTTCTGTTTTTAATTTTTATTAATGAATCACCAGAGAATACTAGTTTTCCATCAGAAACTTGTACTTGTTTTGGTCCTGAATCTAGCACATATTGGTAATGCAAATGTTCTGAAATAGGTTTGTTATTATCAATTTCAGTTTCTAATCTAGGCTTATATCCAAGATAATCAAGAAAAGAATATTCGTAATTTCTCAAAATAGGTATTGAGTTTTCGGTGTTAGATAAAAGTATTAAAGTATCGTTATATAGGTTAAAAATATTAATATTTTCCTCAGCTTTAGGAAGTAATTTAAATAATAACTCATTCAAATAATAGGCATTAATTAATTGATGGCCAGTGAAAATTTTATTTTTACCTGTCCAATCTAAATTATATAATGTGAAAAGATCGCCCTTTCCCCCCCAATCTAGTTCAAGGGTTTGAAAGTAAATAATTTTACCTTTGTATTTGGAAGATTCTCTTCTAGCACCTTTAGCAACAAGTGAAATTCTTCCATAATTCTTGGTAAATACATCTAAGATTAGACTTGTCTCTTTATAAAAATAATAATTTAAAATTATGCCTAAACTTGAGCTATTCATTCTTATGGTTTGAAATTTTAATTGTGCAATCGATAAAAATTTTTCGCTTGAATAACTTTTCTAATTTAATTCTTGAATGAGTTAAAATTTTTTTCAATTTATTTCCAGATGAACCAAGTAGGATTAATTTTTGTGAATTTCTTTTAACCCAAATGTATGCATTTAAATAAATTAATCTTCCTCTGTATTTTAATTCAATTATCTCAACTTTTGAAACATAAGGTAGCTCATAATTACAAAATCTAAATATTTCACCTCTAATAATTTCTGCTGAAATTTTTTTATTAGATGCATTAATATACTTTTTTTCAGCAAACTCATGGTCATTAAAAGGTAGATGTTTTTTTAGTAAAGTTAAAAGTGAAATTTTATAATCTGAATTTAATAAATTGACTGGAAAAATTTCCATAAATTCATACTTTTTACTCAAATCATCAACTAGTTTATATAATAAGCTTTTATCAATAACCAAATCAATTTTAGAAATTATCCAAATTATTTTTTTTTTTTTAAATTTATTAATTATTTCAATGTCATCATTATTGATCTTAAATGAAGTTAAAAATAAAATAATGTCAGCACTATCTACTTGTTGATTCAAAGACTTATTTGACTTAACTTCTGACCTGTAATTTTTTTCATATCCGTATCCAGGGTTGTCATAAAAACAAAATTGACAATTTTGAAAAGTTAAAATACCAAACAAACTTTCTCTAGTAGTGTGTCTTTTGTTAGAAATTGCGCTGTAGTTATTACCAAAAATTTTATTAAATAAGGTTGATTTCCCGACATTAGGTTTACCAACTAGTGATATATAACCAAACTTATTTTTAATCAAAATATACTTTTAATTGTTCCAACATCATTTCTGCGGCAGACTGATGAGAGTTTTTTTTTGTAGTGCCTTTGCCGTAACCATAATTTTTGATTCCATTAATAGAACAAACTGTTTCAAATGTATTAATTTTATCCTTAACTTCAGTTGTATTGTAATTAGGAAGAGGAAGGAATTTACCTTGACAATACTCTTGCAAAAGTGACTTAGGATCTTTATTATTTTTTATTAAATTTGCATTAGTTAATAAATCACCATAAATATTTTTAATATAATTGAATACCTCATCCAAGTTTGAATCAAGATAAATAGCCCCTATTAGGGCCTCAAATGTATTTGATAATATCGATTTTTTTTCTCTTCCATTTGTTTTTTCTTCACCCGCACTTAATTTAATATTTTTTTGTAGTTCTAAATTTTTGGATAATGAACTCAAGGTTTCTTGGTTAACAAGATTGGATCTAACCCTAGACATTTTGCCTTCATCTAATTCAGGATAGTTTTCAAAAAGGTACTTAGTAATGACTAAATTTAAAACAGAATCACCAAGAAATTCTAGTCTTTCATTGTTTATTTTACTGTATGAACTATGTGTAAATGCGAGATCTAAAAGTGCCTTATTTTTAAATTCATAATCAATAATTAGAATTTTATTCACTTGATTGCTGTTCCAATTCTATTCAAGTTACTAAAATTCATCCAGACAAAAAAAGCTTTACCAACCAATTCTTTTTCAGACACAAAACCCCAGTACCTACTGTCAGAACTAGAATCTCGATTATCACCTAGCACAAAATAATAATTTTCAGGGACTTTGCAAACAAAGCCACTTTTACTAAAACTACAATTAGAATTGTTTTCAAAATTTCTAACGCTGAATAAATGAATTGATGGAGCATTTTTACTAAATTGGATCTGATATTGTTTATCATCTAAAGTTTCTAAAAACTGTAGATGTGTTTCAAGATTGTAGTCAACTTCTGTAAGAAAATCTCTCTCAACCTCTACATTATTAATGAAAAGTCTTTTATTCTGATATTTTACTTCATCACCTGGCAAGCCAACCATTCGTTTTATGTAATCCAATTTATTATCCATTGGATACTTAAATACAACAACGTCACCTCTCGATGGTTTAGCAACATCAATGATGGAATTATTCAAAATCGGCAAACGAATACCATAAGAAAATTTATTAACTAAGATAAAGTCACCAATTTCTAATGTTGGAATCATAGAACCTGAGGGAATTTTAAAAGGCTCAACAATAAAAGATCTAATTACAAAAACTATGAGAATTATCGGGAAAAAACTCTTGGAATATTCAACCCACCAAGGATCCTTTTTCTCTGGGTCTTTTTTTTTAAGAAATAAAATATCAATTAGGCAGACAATACCAGTAATTGATAAAAGTGTTAACATAAAAATTGCAAAATTCAAATTAATACTCCTAAATTTATTTTTCCATTGTTAGTACAGCTAGAAATGCTTCTTTGGGTATATCAATATTACCAATTTGTCTCATTTTCTTTTTACCTTCTTTTTGTCTTTCAAGAAGTTTTTTCTTTCTAGTTATGTCTCCGCCATAACATTTTGCTGTGACATTTTTTCTTAATGCTTTTACATTTTCTCTTGCTATAATATTTGATCCAATAGATGCCTGAACGGCAACATCGAATAATTGTCTAGGAATTAATTCCTTTATTTTTGAAATTAAGGATTTTCCTTTTGAAACTGAGTCTGATCTGTGGGTAATAAGTGACATAGCATCAACTCTTTCTTTATTAATTAAAACATCAACCTTTACTAGATCAGATACTCTAAATTCTTTAAAATCATAGTCAAATGAGGCATAACCTTTTGAAACGGACTTTAATTTATCAAAGAAATCTAAAACTATTTCATTAAGCGGTAACTCATAGGTTAATATAACTTGTTGAGCAGAATAGCTAATGTTTTTTTGAATACCTCTTTTTTTTGTACATAAAGTTATCACTGGTCCAACGTATTGATGAGGCAAAAGAATAGTAGCATCAACCATTGGTTCTAAAAATGCATCAATTTTGGAACTATCAGGTAACTTTGAAGGATTTTCAAGATCAACTAATTCACCATTTTTCATTTGTATTTTATAAATGACATTTGGTGCAGATACAATCAAATCAACACCATATTCCCTATCTATTCTTTCTTGGATAATGTCCATATGTAATAAACCTAAAAAGCCACATCTAAAACCAAATCCAAGAGCACTTGAAACATCTGGTTCAAAAAATAAAGAAGCATCATTCAGTTTTAACTTTTCAATTGATTGTCTAAGCATTTCATAATCACTTCCATCTACAGGATAGATACTTGCATATACTTGTGGTTTGGATTCTTTGAATCCTTGAAGAGGTATTTTAGATGGATTATTAAATTTGGTGATTGTGTCACCAACTTTAGCATTTGTTATGTCTTTCATTCCTGTAACAATAAAACCAACTTGACCTGATTCAAGTGACTCTAAATTTTCAGCCTTGGGAGTAAAAACTCCTAATTGGTCTACAACGAAAGATTCGCCAATAGACATCATAACAATTTTTTCTTTTAGATTAATTGTCCCATCAAAGACTCTTACAAGCATAACAACACCAACATAATTATCAAACCAAGAATCAATAACTAAAGCTTTTAAATGCTGATTGTTGTCTCCAGATGGGGGTGGTATCGATTTTATAATATTCTCAATTAAATCATCGATTCCTATGTCGCTTTTAGCACTAACTTGAAAAGCAGATTTTGCATCAATACCAATAATTTCCTCAATTTCATTTTCAACACGGCTTGGATCTGATGATGGAAGATCAATTTTATTTAGCACTGGGATTACATTAAGATTTAAATCAATAGCCTTATAGCAGTTGGCAACAGTTTGAGCCTCAACACCTTGAGAGGCATCAACTACTAGCAAGGCGCCTTCACATGCAGATAAAGAACGCGAGACCTCATAGCTAAAATCAACATGACCAGGAGTGTCAATAAGAATTAAAGTATAGTCATTACCATCATTACTTTTATAAATTATGGTCGCAGTCTGCGCTTTAATAGTTATTCCTCTTTCCCTTTCTAAATCCATACTGTCCAACATTTGCTCAGACGATTTTCGGTCTTTAAAAAGCTTTGATCTTTGAATAAATCGGTCAGCTAGTGTAGATTTTCCATGATCAATGTGTGCAATTATTGAGAAATTTCTAGTAAAATTTTTATTTTTCACAGAATAACTTTATCTTTTAATCCTGATTGGTATATAAACAGAACCTGACTTTCTTTTGATTAATAGAGCAACACTTCTGGAATCAGCAAAGTCATCCAAAATTTTCATTAAGTCATTAACATCTTTGATCTGAATATTATTAATTGCAAGAAGAATATCACCTGATTTGACACCTGATTCTATTGCTGGTGATTCAACTTTCGTTATTAAAATACCACCTGATGTATTTTCAGAATCCAGGTTTGATACAAATATCCCCAAAATTTCAACCTTATTACTAGATTGTTGTTCTGTTTTTGGTTTTTCCGCTTTCTTAGTATTATTTTCAATTAAAGAACCAACCGTAATTTTTAAGGTTTTTGGTTTTCCTTTTCGCCAAACCTCAATTTCTACTACATCTCCCGGCTTTGTAGAGGCAACAACTTTTGGTAAGTCTCCAACGTTTTCGATAAGTTTATTTCCAAATCTTAAAATAATATCAGAAGTTTCAATACCAGCTAAATCAGCAGGTCCTCCAGGCTCAACAGAATTAACAAGTGCTCCAACCGCCTTCCTTAAACCAAAAGATTCAGCTAATTCATTTGTGATTTCTTGAATAACAACACCAATCCTACCTCTTTTAACAACACCAGTTTCTTTTAATTGGTTAGCTATGTCCATTGCAACATCGATTGGAATGGCAAAAGACAAACCCATAAAACCTCCGGTTCTACTATAAATTTGTGAATTTATACCCACCACTTCACCTTTAAGATTAAAAAGTGGACCACCTGAATTGCCCGGGTTAATTGCTACATCAGTTTGGATAAAAGGCACATAGTTTTCTTGTGGCAATGATCTACCCTTTGCACTTACAATCCCTGCTGTAACTGTATTCTCAAAACCAAAAGGCGATCCAATTGCTAAGACCCATTCTCCGACTTCAAGCTTTGAAGGGTCACCAATTGCTACTGCTGGTAAATTATTTGTTTCAATTTTAATAATTGCAACATCAGTTCTTATGTCAGAACCAATTACTTTTGCGCTGAATTCTCTTTTATCGTTTAGTTTCACAGTAACATCATCTGAGTCACCAACAACATGTGCATTGGTTAAAATATAGCCATCGTTGGAAATTATGAAACCAGAACCTCTAGCACGAGACTCATACTCTTTCGGTCCTTGTGGTGGGCCAAATCTTCTGAAGAAATCATAAAAGGGATCATCTTCAGGTATATTGGGTCCTGAATTATCAACAGACTTTGAAGCGCTAATGTTAACAACCTTATTTCCATTATCTTTTACAAGTTCAATAAAAGATGGCAAAGTTTGCGAAAAAGAATAATTTATTAAAATAACAAAGAATGCAAAAAACTTTAAAGAAGAGTACATATAAATTCCAAAAATTTGAATAATAACTCTATTATATACTTAGGTAGTAATACTTTTGATTAATTAATTAGTTAATTTATGATTAGATTAGATTATTTAACGATTGTTGAAATATCAGGTGAAGATTCACAGAATTTTCTAGAAAACCTCCTCACAATTAAAACAAATATAGAAGTAAGTAACGCATTCTCGCATCCATTCAACATTTGTGATGCAAAAGGGTTCATTTTATTTAACGGGCTATTTTTAAAAAGTAAAAGTAACAGTTTTTATTTAATAATTCACAAAAACTTGGAAGATAAGTGCGTAGTGCACCTTAAAAGGCTTGTATTTAGATCAAAAGTAAGGATTGAGGTTTCTTCAAATATTATATATGGATTATATTCATCAGATAGTGAAAGTATCAAATTTTTTGATAAAAGATTCATAAAATTTAGTGATAGCCTCTTGGATAATCCAGATAATGAAAAAACAATTACCGATTGGCTTTTAGATGATTTATTTGAAAAAATTTTCTTTTTAGATACTCAGGAAATTAAAGTTATTCCATTTTCTTTAAAATTTTTTGGAGAAATTGGTGTGGATTTAAAAAAGGGCTGCTTTCCAGGTCAAGAAATTTTTTCTAGGATTTATTTTCGTGGAAAATATAAAAAAACAATTACTATTCTTAAAAACTCTTCTCATTTTTTTGAAGTTAGTGAAAAAATTAAATCGATAGGACAAAGTAACTCTTCAGGTTGTGTAATAAAATGTTTAAAAACTAACGAATTTAACTATTACATGGCTGAAATCAATAGTGATGTAATTGGTGAAAAGAAATTTGAGACTCAAAATAACTTAATTCTAGAAACCGTTAGCTAAATGTGTACAGCTCTTTTGTCATTTAATCAAAATAAGAAATTTCCTATTATTTTATCCTTTAATCGCGATGAGTATTATGACAGGGAGTCAATTCCAATTAAATTATATAAAAATAAAAAAAAAAATATTATTTTTGGGCGCGATAATCTTAGTAAAGGTTCATGGTTAGGATGCAACAATCTTGGAAAAATTGCATTTATATTAAACCTTAGAACTAAATTGAATAGTGATTTAAAAAAAGAATCAAGAGGTTTAATAATAACCAAATACCTAAATGTTAAAAACAATAATCTATTTCACTCAAAGCTTAATAAAACAGCTAACCTTTATAATCCTTTTAAATTTGTATGCTTCGAAAACAATAGATTTGTTGAATATAACTCAACAAATAACTCTAAATTTATTTATGAAAAAGGAATTTTTTCATTCACGAACACCACTAATTTAATTAAGTGGGACAAACAAAAAATAGGTGAAACCTTTTTTAAAAGTTTATTAAATATCTATAATGTAGAAATACTCAAAAATAAAATTTTTGATTTTTTTGATCAGCAATTTTCATTAAAGAATACAAAAAAAAAATATAGAAAGAAAACTTTAATCATCAAGGAAAATGATTATGGTACTAAAACAATTTCACTTATTATAAAAAACAGCAAAAAAACTTATTTTTTTGAAAAAAATCTTATAAGTAATGAAATCAAAAAAATAACTATGTTATCGAAACTTTAGTTCCAACTAAAACTAAATCAGACAATTCTATGATATCAATATTTTTCATCCTTATACATCCAATAGAAGCTGGGGTTCCAATTTCATTTTCATAAGGTGTTCCATGTATATAAATATATCTAGACATTGTATCTCTTTCACCTAATCTATTAAAACCAATTTCAAGCCCTGATAGCCATATGATTCTTGAAGTGATTGGATCTTTATCAATTGTGTTTTTTTCTACAACCCTTCTTCCGATAAAATGAGTATTGATAGGACAATTATGACCTATCATAGCTCGAATAATATGCATTCCTCTTGGAGTGCAAAAAGAATTTTTTTCCTCACCTAGACCAAATCTCGAAGTTGAAACTTTATATGATTTTATATGAGGTTCTCTATCATCAAACCCTGAAAAAAGTAATAAATCTTGAGTTTTACTTACAATTTTTATGAACATGTCTTTTATTTTTAAAAAAATCATTTAACAATTTTTTTGAATCTTCTGCCATGAGACCACATTCGAATTGTATTTTATGATTCACTTTAAAATCATTAAAATCAAGTATGGGGTCAAATACGGTACGAAATCTTGAGTCTTTTGTGGCGAAGTATATTTTTTTTACTCTGGCATTAACTGCAGCTCCTAAACACATTAGACATGGTTCAAGTGTGACGAACATTTCACTATCAATTAATCTGTAGTTATTTACAAAACTGGACATTTCTCTAATAACATTTATTTCAGCATGTGAAGTCGGATCAATTTTTGAAACTGATGTATTATGAGAAAAAACTATTTTTTTATTTAATACTAAAACTGCACCAACTGGAACCTCTCCTTTTTTTGATGCAAGTTCTGCTTGCTCTAGTGCAAGAGTCATATATTTAATTTTTTGATTTATTAGGTCTCCCAAGTGATTTAAGATATTTAGTTTTTAATCAATATTTTATACAGTTAATAATTAAATATTAAAATATTTAAAATTTATTTATTTTAATATTGTTTATTAACTACAATAAAAGATAAAACTAACTAGAAAAAATTATTTAAAATAAGATGGCAAATTTTACTAGAGAGACAATCCAAACATTTGAAGATATTAAATTATTTGAAAGTTCAAAACCATTAAATCAAAGGTTACCCGAATCAAGCATTCTAGATGTCTTTGAAAATAGAGCCAAAGAAAACCCTAACTCTATCGCTATTACAATGTTAATGTCTGGTGAAAAAAATGAACAACCTCGACGCATAACTTACAATGAATTAAATAAAAGTATAAAACGTGCAGCTAATTTATTTAGTACCCTTGCAGATACTGCACCAGGTGTAGCTTACATGCTACCCTCACTTATCGAAACACATATTACTTTGTGGGGAGCAGAGACAGCTGGGTACGCAGTTCCAATTAATTTTCTCTTGAATTCTGAAAGCATTGCTGAGTTAATAAAAGCTTCAAAGGCAAATATTTTAGTCGCTTTAGGACCTCATCCAAAATTAGATATTTGGGAAAAAGCTCTTGAAGTGCAAAAAAAAATACCTAACCTTAAATTAATAAGAGTGTCACCACCAATCGAAACTAGTCAAAATGATATTATTGACTTTAATACTGCCCTCAAGTCTCAACCAGATGATCACCTTATTTTTGGTAAAGCCCGATGTGGTAAAGAGATATCAGCATATTTTCATACTGGTGGCACGACTGCTCTTCCAAAATTAGTTGCGCATACCCATCGTGGTCAACTTGTAGCTTCTTTTGGTGGTGCCTCACTGTGTGGATATAAATCAACAGACATTTTAACTGGTACTCTTCCTTTATTTCATGTTGCTGGAACAATTGTAGGTGGTCTTAGCGCTTTTATGGCAGGTCTAGAAATATTAATTATGTCTCCTGCTGGATTGAGAAATCCTGTCATAGTAAATGATTTTTGGCGTATTGTATCAGACCATAAAGTAACAATCATCGCTGGTGTCCCAACCGCGCTAGGTGCAGTTTTACAAATACCTGTTGGTGATAATGATATAAGTAGCGTTCGTAAAGGTTTTACTGGAGCTGCAT
>Ga0181568_10004375_pt1 | contig 12608 bp, 4 predicted proteins | sample 101ome_20_FD_133758 | JGI IMG/M metagenome (GOLD analysis project Ga0181568, IMG submission 133758) | Coastal salt marsh microbial communities from the Groves Creek Marsh, Skidaway Island, Georgia - 101404AT metaG (megahit assembly) | ecosystem: Environmental > Aquatic > Marine > Intertidal zone... | reverse complement strand
TTCTTAATATATTTTTTACAAAAATAGTACATGTCTTATTCTTTTTTATTTTTTTAAAACTTATCCTTTTATTTTTTATTTTATATAATATGTACTTTTTTTTAACAAAAAAAAATTTCCTTACAAACTTTTTACAAAAAAAATCCACTTATAAACTTTTTACTTAAATCTTTTATTCTTAATATATTTTTTACAAAAATAGTACATGTCTTATTCTTTTTTATTTTTTTAAAACTTATCCTTTTATTTTTTATTTTATATAATATGTACTTTTTTTTAACAAAAAAATTTCCGTTATAAACTTTTTACAAAAAAAATCCACTTATAAACTTTTTACTTAAATATTTTCTTCTTAAAATATTTTTTATAAAAATAGTACATGTTTTATTCTTTTTTATTTTTTTTTAAATTTATCCTTTTATTTTTTATTTTATATAATATGTACTTTTTTTTTAACAAATAAAATTTCCGTTATAAACTTTTTACTTAAAATTGTAAACCTTTAATCTTTTTTATTAATAATATGTTATTTTTATCGTTTTACCCACAGATAAAAAAACTATGTTTGTCACCACATGCTATTTCCCTAACATTACTAACGTTAGTAATTAATGTAGGTCGGATATGATATGGAGTATTACTTCTCCATTCCAGTCCATCATTAGGGTCATCTTCCCAATTTCCACTATCAAAACCTAATTGTCCATCATAATTTTCTCCACAACTATAAACACGACCGTTACTAGTTAAAAATAAACTATGAGTGCCATTAACTAATATTTTAGTTATTATAATATCAGTATAATTAATTGTTTCAAAATTACTATACTGATATTTTCTGATTAATGTAGGTGTCTTTTTATTATTCTCATTAGAATCTAAACCAAGTTGCCCATACCAATTATTTCCACAACTATAAACATGACCTTCCCTAGTTAAAAATAAACTATAACTAGGACCTGATGATATTTCAGTAACATTACTTAAACTATTAATTAATGTAGGTGCAGATTTGTTGCTACCGGACCTAGAGGTACCTAAACCAAGTTGTCCAAACCAATTATCTCCACAACTATAAACATGACCTTCCCTAGTTAGAAATAAACTATGGTTAGAACCTGATGATATTTTAGTTATCATAATATTACTATAATTATGTCTTACAGAGCTACTATCATGATATGTTTTAATTAATGTAGGCGTAGATTTGTCGCTATCATCACCAGATGTACCTAAACCTAATTGTCCTTTATAATTATGTCCACAACTATAAACACGACCGTCACTAGTTAAAAATAAACTATGATTTTGACCACCTGATATTTCAGTTATTGTAATCATATCATAATTATGACTTGCAAAAATACTATCATAATATGTTCTAATTAATGTAGGTGTTTTTTTTCGTGAATCTGTAGAATTTAAACCAAGTTGTCTCTTTTGATTCCATCCACAACTATAAACATGACCTTCCCTAGTTAAAAATAAACTATGGAAGAAACCAGATGATATTTTATCTATTTTAATACTACTATTATAAAATGTTTCGATTAAAACGGGTCTTGTGTGATATGGTTTATATTGATTTTCCCAGTATTGCCCATCTTCATCAGACTGGTCATCTTCCCTATTTCCACTATCAAAACCAAGTTGTCCATACTGATTATGTCCACAACTATAAACACGACTTTCACTAGTTAAAAATAAACTATGTTTATTACCAGCTGATATTTTTTTTATTATAATCTTATGATAATTATGACTTACAGAATCACTATCATAATATGTTTCGATTAATGTAGGTGTTTTTTTTTGTAAATCTGTAGAATCTAAACCTAATTGTCCGAATTCATTCCATCCACAACTATAAACTTTTGGTCTCACATATATAAATAAACTATAAGCGTCACCACCAGCTGATATTTCTGTAACATTACTTAAACCGGTAATTAATGTAGGTGTAGATTTGTCTTTTCCGGACTCAGATGTACCTAAACCAAGTTGTCCTAACAAATTATTTCCACAACTATAAACATGACCGTCGCTAGTTAGAAATAAATTATGATCGCTTTTTGTTGATATTTTAGTTATCATAATACTATCATAATTATGACTTACATAATCACTATCAAAATATGTTCTTATTAATGTAGGTGTAGATTCGTCTTTATCGGACCCAGATGTACCTAAACCAAGTTGTCCGTATTTATTCCATCCACAACTATAAACATGTCCTTCACTTGTTAAAAATAAATTATGAGAATCACCAGCTGATATTTCAGTAACATTACTTAAACCAGTAATTAACGTAGGTGTAGATTTGTCTTCGCCAGACCCAAATGTACCTAAACCAAGTTGTCCATTACTATTCAATCCACAACTATAAACACGACCGTCACTAGTTAAAAATAAACTATGATAGCAACATGATATTTTAGTTATTCTAATACTATCATAATTATGACTTACATAATTACTATCATAATATGTTCTAATTAATGTAGGTGTAAATTTGTCTTCACCGGACCCAGATGTATCTAAACCAAGTTGTCCAAACATATTATATCCACAACTATAAACACGACCTTCACTAGTTAACAATAAAATATGAGAATGACCAGATGATATTTCAGTTATTTTAATCCTTTTATAAGTTATTGATTTTGAATCACTATCATAATATGTTGTAATTAATGTTGGTGTTTTTATTGATTCATCTAACGAATCTAAACCAAGAGTTCCGTATTTATTCCTTCCACAACTATAAACATGACCTTCCCTAGTTAAAAATAAACTATGATTATAACCACATGATATTTTATCTATTTTAATATTACTATAATCATGTCTTGCGTCTAATGTAATGTCATAATATTCTTTGATTAAAACGGGTCTTGTATGATAAGGGTAATCTCGTCCGTCCCATTCCTTCCCATCATTATCATCTCTGTCTTCTTCCTTAGAACCACTATCAAAACCAAGTTGTCCGAACCTATTATATCCGCAACTATAAACATGACCTTCACTAGTTAAAAATAAACTATGAAAACCACCAACTGATATTTTATCAATTTGAATTTCAGTATAAGTTATTGGTTCTTCACTATCATAATATTTTTCGATTAATGTTGGTGTTTTTTTTTGTAAATCTGTAGAATCCAAACCAAGTTGTCCATGATAATTATTTCCACAACTATAAACACCATTTTCTGGAATTTTTAATCTAATAATTACAATTCCAGAACCTCCCGCTCCTCCATTGTAACGTTTAGTAGTACTTAATTCTCCTACAGCCCCCTCGCCTCCCTCGCCAGTATTTTCTTTTCCATTATTTCCAGCCTTCCCCACACCACTACCTAGTTGTCCACCGGCTCCATAATGCACAACTTGATTGGTAATATTAACATCTCTTCCTATACCCGAAGAAGAACCAGCACCTCCTCCATTTCCCCCAGACCTGTTATAACCACCATAATCATATTCTGCTCCGTCCCAAAATGTTAAACCCTGACTGCCTTTATCTCTCCCCCCTCCCGCCCCTCCCAAATTACCTGTTGGTTTCCCTCCCCCTTTACCTATTAATTCAATTCCATCGATTATAATTTGTGAATTATCTGAATTTTTAATATTACTGTCTTTTCCATCATTAGATGAAGGTAAACCACCTCTACCAACATTTATTTTATATGTACCAGCATTTAATTTTTTATTAATAATATATACAACTCCTCCGCCACCACCACCTCCTCCACGATTTGGACTACCGCCAATCACACCAGCACTAGCACTAGCACCAGAAGCTCCTCCTCCAACAATTAATATATCACATAAAACATCAGCATATAAATTTAAAGTATATATTCTTTCATCACCCGAACCATTATATATAAATCTTAAATAATGATAATCGCCACTTTGTTGTCCTAATATACTATTATCTGAAATACGAAATGGTTTGTCATAATAACATTGAATCCCATAATTCCCATAGGCAAACTTTTCAACCTTTTTAAAGTGATGTCGTACTATTATAACTATAATAACTAAAATTAATATTGTAATTAATAAATATAATATAGGTTTTATCATTAATTATATATAATATAATTAATTATTGCCTTTTTCATATTACTTTAATATTTTTGTATTTATTGCCTCCAATATGTAAGTTTTTAGTTGCACTACTAAGATTTTATGGTCTTACTGAACGCTTATCTGGATGATGAACGTACCATGTTTGGATTTGTGGCATGGGGCCCGTCCTGAATGGCAACTGCGCACACCAGGGGCCTATAATAGTTCCATCTGATAATACATAACTATACATAGCATAACCTTCTTCACAAGTGCATCCACCTGTGCTACTCGCAATCTGTCCCTGTCCACACCAAGTACAATCCCCGGCACCAGTATTATCTTTGTGATACCCATTAGTACAAACTTTACATTCCCCTGGGCTCGCGCCTTCACATTTAACACGCTCTTCATTTATAGGACAACCTGCACAACTAGTACAAATATGTTCGCCAGGAGATGATTTATATTTTCCGTCACCACATAATGTACATGTACCACTATTAGTTCCGCTACACCCTGTTTTTTCTTTCCCTGCTGGACAGTAATAGTTACAATCTTGACAGGTTCCTCGGGTATAGTGACTACACCCAGAACGCCATTGGCCTACCATAGGGCAAGCGTATAGGGAACATAATTCGCAACGATTATTAATATAATGATAACCAGAACTACAATACCAACCATCTTTGTCATAATTTGGTGTTGCGCCAGTGGGCACTGCTGTGCATAAGTGATTACCATAATCTGACTTATATGTTCCAGAACCACATGGACTACAGTAACCTGCGCCCAGTCCGAAACCGTCGGGAAAACAACCTGTTCTTTGCTGTCCCGGTCCACAAGAAGTACAAATGTTACAGTTTGGACCAGATTTATAAAAATTTTCGTGACATATAAAACTAATATTTCTTTCATATTCATTTTTTATTATATTTGAATATGTAGGCGCCCAAATACATGAATCAGTGCCATAGGATGACTTATAATATCTATCGGGGCAGTCTACACATGTACCACTACTAGTTCCCCCACAACCTTGTCTATCTTGTCCCGCAGGACAACCTACACATGCTGAACATGCTCCTCCCATCCCCCATGTGCCAGATGAACAAGAAACACAACTAGTTTTTTCTCTATTTGGTTCTTCTCCATCAGGACATTGATTACATCGACCGTTAATACCAGCATAACGATAAGGACATACCTCACATTGAGTTTTCTCTTGATTTGGTTGCTCTCCGTCTGGACATTGATTACATTGACCGTTAATACCAGCTGTACCCTCGGGACATACCTCACAATCAGTTTTCTGTTGATTTGGTTGCTCTCCATTTGGACATTGATTACATGATGTATTTCCTGTACCAATAGCAATTTTACCCGCTTCGCAAGATAGACAAGAATCTGAACCTATTATATTTTTATACGTTCCTGCCCGACATGCTGTACACTGACCTCCATCAGAACCCGAAAAACCCTTATCACATTTACAATCAGTTCGTGCCTCACTTCCTGCCAGACTTGTACTATTAGTAGGACAATCTGTACAATCGAAATCACCAATTACATCTTTATACTTTCCTGACTCGCATATAGTGCAAGTCCCACCATCCGGACCTACAAAACCCCTATCGCATTGACAATCTTCGACACTATCACTTCCAGATGGACTATTACTATTTGTAGGACAACTTATACAATCAGAATCACCAATTACATCTTTATACTTTCCTGACTCACATATAGTGCAAATGTCTCCATTAGGACCCGTATAACCCTTATCGCATTTACAATCAGTTATATTTATACTCCCTGAACTACTTGTTATACTATATTGAGGACAAGAAGAACAATCACCTATTCCTGCGTTAGGTTTATATTTCCCTATGTCACATTCTTCACAATGACCTGAACCAGTGCTATTTTTAAACGTACCTGCCTGACATATAGTACACGGACCTCCATTATTACCCTCATAACCTGCATTACATAGACAATCAGTTTGGTCCATACTTCCTGGCTGACTTGTACTATTAGATGGGCAATCAGCACACCGGTAACCATATTTTGTTGTTGTTGTAAAGTAATCATATTGCTTAAAATATATTTTAGTTACTATTAAAGTAATTAAAATATAAATTAAAATAATTAAAATTATCTTCATATTAATATATTATTAGATAATAAATATTACATAGCAATCATATAAATATATTAAATAAAAATAAAAAACAACTAAATTAATAATTGGTTAAAACATTTTCATTTCCTATTAACTTTTTATTTAAATAGTATATTTTTTAGATATATTTATAGGGTACAGACGTTGTTTTTATATATCTAGAAAATAATTATCTTAATTCTATATTTAAATTTGCAGAAAATATTGATCTATGAGCTTGTATACGAAATATATCACCTTCATTATAATTATACCAGTCTGTTGTTTCGGTTTCTGACAAACCTGTTTGCCTGCTTATTTCAATGCCTCCAATTAGTACTTTAACAAAACCTCTATTATAATCATAAACATTTCTATATGTAACACTTATTTGACTATATCCGCTCGGTAATTGTAATTCAAAAAAGCGAACGCCCCCCCCACCAACGCCATGTTCTCTACCAGCAGTTTCTAGATGTGACCAATAATAAGAAACATTAGTCGAACCCCCAGGTATTCCATTAGCATAACTTGTCCATTCTGTTAAACTAGTTTTTGATGAGAAATCATATATTAAATTAGTATTATAAGTTAATTCTAACCTCAAATTAGCAGAAAATATTGCTTGATTAATTTCTTCAATTTTAAAATTGGTACCATCACTATAACTAAACCACGGAGTTGTTTCGGTTTCTGACAAACCTTGTTTTTCTCTTATAATCTCGTCCCCAAGATATAACCTAACAAAACCCTGCATATTATTATAAACATTTCTATATGTAATTCTTATCTTATTACATTCATTTGGTAATGTAAATTGAAAATTACCATTGTCCACCCCACCTTTGCAAACACCCGGTTCTCCACCATGAGGCGCTTGTAACTGATTAGATGTGTAATAAACATTAATATTAGTTTCTCCCTGAGGTATTTGTTTTGCATAATTTTTCCATTCTTGTAAACTGGTTGCTTCTGAGAAATCATATACTAAGTTATCTAGACATGATGTATTTCCTGTACCAGAAGCATATGTACCCTCTTCACATTCTATACATATTCCTTCCATTCCAGCTGTACCAGCGGGACATACCTCACATTCAGTTTTCTGTTGATTTGGTTGTGCTCCATCTGGACATTGATTACATTCTCCTATTCTTCCAGCTGTACCCGCGGGACATACCTCACATCCAGTTTTAGAACTATTTGGTTGTTCTCCATTACCACATGGCGTGCATTGTCCTTCCATTCTAATCGTATTATCAGGGCATACATCCCAATCACCATAACTTTCTAAAAATAAACTATGGTTTCCTCCACATGATATTTCAGTAATTTCACTATCACTAGTAATTTCGATTAATCTAGGGGTTATTTGTGTATTTGCATTACCTAAACCAAGTTGTCCCTGTCCATTAAATCCACAACTAAAAACTTGATTGTTACTAGTTAAAAATAAATTATGATAATGACCGCTTGAAATTTTAGTTATTATAATACTACTATAATTATCTGATTCTGAATCACTATAATAATATTTTTGGATTAATCTGGGTGTAGATTCGTTGCTATCATCACCAGTGGTACCTAAACCAAGTTGTCCCGAAAAATTATCTCCACACGTATAAACTTGACCGTTACTAGTTAAAAATAAACTATGACTTTCGCCAGTTGATATTTCAGTTATTGTAATCTTATCATAATTATGTCTTACAGAATCACTATTATAATATGTTGTGATTAATTTAGGACTTGATTCGTTGCTACCATCACCAGAGGTACCTAAACCTAATTGTCCATACGAATTATATCCACAACTATAAACGTGACCGTCTATACTTAAAAATAAACTATGATTTACGCCAGCACTTATTTTACTTATTTTAATCTTTCCATAACTATACTGTGCTGTATCATTATAATATATTCTGATTAATGTAGGTGTTGATTCGTTGCTATTGAGCCCAGAGGTACCTAAACCAAGTTGTCCCGAATAATTTAATCCACAACTATAAACCCTTCCTTTACCTTTTAAAAATAAACTATGATATGTACCTGCAGAAACTCCCCAAACATTATGCAAAGCGCTAATTAATCTAGGTGTTTTTTTTACTAAATCTGCAGAATTTAAACCAAGTCGACCATATTCATTCGATCCACAACTATAAACATTTTTATCATTAGTTAAAAATAAACTATGTATGTAACCAGCTGATATTTCAGTTATTGTAATCCTATCATAATTTATTGCTTCTGAATCACTATTATAATATGTTGTGATTAAAACGGGTCTGATATGATAAGGGTAATGATATGAGTCCCATTCCCGTCCATCAGTAAGGTCAGTGTCTTGTGTCTTAGAACCACTATCAAAACCAAGTTGTCCATACCGATTCCATCCACAACTATAAACATGACCTTGACTAGTTAAAAACAAACTATGTCTGTAATCAGCTGATATTTTAGTTATTTTAATGTTATTAAACATATTATTTTGAATTCCGACTTTTATTAGTTCTCTTTCAGACTCTGTACTATTAATACCAAGTTGTCCATAATTATTCCACCCACAACTGGTAACGCCCCAGTTATCTATACACTCACCAGCATTTACCCCTCCACAACCAACTATATATTGATCCACTCCACAACGAGAATCACATGAATTACATGTTTGACTACCCGGTTCATCTTGATATTTACCCTCTTCGCAAGGCTGACAAGAACCATCTCCAGTGCTATCTTTATAAAATCCTGCTTCACATGCTATACACGAACCTCCATCAGGACCTGAATAACCCGCTGTACATTGACAATTATGGACACTATCACTCCCAGTGGGACTTATCATATTACTTGGACACGGTTGGCATGTACCCTTCCCTATATTGTCTTTAAACGTACCTGCCTGACAAGGTGCACAAGTACCATTTCCTACATCAGTTTTATAAAATCCTTCCTGACATATAGTACACGGACCTCCATCAGGACCTGAATAACCCTCTTCGCATTTACAATCATCGATACTTTTACTCCCAGGGGAACTTGTACTATTACTTGGACAATGTTTACATTCAAATTTACCCGACTCATTTTGATATTTATTATCTTCACATGGGTTGCATGTTCCAGAATAATCTCCACCACAACCATTTAAATATTTACCCGCTTCACAGTTAGAAACACATTGCTCACATGTTTGACTACCTGTATTATCTTGATATTCGTTTGGTGGACAAGTTGCACAAGTACCCCCCCCTGTATATTCTTTAAACGTGCCTGTTGGACATGGTGTACATAGACCTCCATCTGGACCTGAATAACCCGCATTGCATCTACAATCGGTTTGTTTCATGCTTCCTGATGGACTTGTCATATTGGGAGGGCAATTAGCACACCGGTAACCATATTTTGTTGTAAAGTAATCATATTGTTTAAAATATATTTTAGTTACTATTAAAGTAATTAAAATATAAATTAAAATAATTAAAATTACCTTCATATTAATATTTTATAAGATTTTAGTTTTAAAAAATACATAGCAAAATTAAATATAAAATCAGATAAGTTATTTATTATATGTTTAAATAATGATTTTGATAAAGTTGCCATATTGCACCTGTCTCCCATGCTGATGTTCCACCCATGTCGACTCCTTGTAAATTTGTTCGGAATACAACACAATCTCCATAAGTTCCACTACCTAAATTTTCAATAAATCTCTGCCACGTAATCCCAATAGCATCCGCCCTAGGATATAAATAGTATTTTTGCAGTGCATCATTATCATCGTAATATTGAAAACCCCATGTTCCGTTACTATCAGGTTGTCCTTCCCATTTATTTACTCGTATTTCTATATATTGATGTCGAAAAGTTCTAACCAATCTTATTTCCATTTTAATCTCATAATTACGATTATCCAACATTTGACGTTCATGATGTACTATAAATCTTTTAATAGAATAATATGGTAATGTTTCTACATCAAATTCTACTAATTTAACTAGCGGTCGCCATCTGCTCTCTCCAAGTAAAAACTTTATATTTAATCTATCACCAAAAATCAACTCCTGATTTATAGACCAGTAAATTTTATTATTATTACCATAATTAACATTATTTACATAAAAATCAAAATTTGTTGTATCAAGTTCATACATATTGTTTGAGTCTATAACAATTGAGTTACCATCAGTTTCATCCATATTAGCTAAATGATTATTATTAACACTATCACTATAATGAGTCAAATAATTATATAATACACAGTCATTAGTAGGTACGTGTAAATGATATAGTTGTTGAAAATCACAACTAAAACCTATATTTTCTCCCTCTGGTGATTGAATAATTGTCGATCCAACAGGTTTATCTAAACAAGGAGTATTATCAATTGTGCTTTTATATTTATTACCTTCACATCTTTGACATTCATTATTAATTAATTCATATCCAGCATTACAACTAGTACAATATGAATCACCGTGTGTAGGACAATCGGATAGCCTTGTAATGGGTCCGTTACTACAATTGCATACTTTCTCATCACATGTATGAGGATTATTTTGAATATTTTTATAATATCCATTTAAACATCTGATATATTTGTTATATAGTAAAACTTCTGCATTATCTGGTACAGGAGTACATTGTGAATCACCTATAACTGATTTATATGTACCATATGGACATATCGAACAATCAAAATCACCATCCGGACCACTGTTTCCTCTATCACATTTGCAACTACTTATATCCTGTTGACCGGTATCAGATGTTTTTTTTCCAAATGGACATCTGGTACATTCAAGACTATAATCAGTATTATCTTTATAAGTATTCCTTGGGCATTCTTTACACTCACCTTTTTCTGGTAATCTTTCAAAATATAAATGTCCAGAAGGAACATAAACCCCATAGGGACCCCACACAGTTGTTTTATTATATGTTCCTACTGGACATTTACAGTCTATTACATCAAAAGAATTTCCATCTCTAACACTACCTTCCCAGGGACAATTAAGACACTGATATCCATATTTTGTAAATTCTTCTTTTACATAATTATTTAATAAAATTATAATAATTATTAGTATTATAACTAATAATAAATTTTTCATATACACTTAATAATAATTTAATATTTTTAAAACTTAAATTTAATTATAAATAAATATGAAGATAAGTTTAATTATTTTAAATATTACTATCTCAATAATAAAAGTTACTTTTCTTTTTTTCCTTATAATTGCGATACATAAGTTTGTTATTTTTCTAAAAGGTTTATTGATTTCTAACACATGTATAACCGTCTTTTACATAACCAGAATTACATACAAAACCAATATTAAGAGTTTCTCCGTTTTTGACCCTTGTTAGTGGGGTAGAATGTTGCGGTAGTTCTCTGCAACTTTCTCTATTATAATCCATTTTCCACATAGTATCAGGGCATGGACTACATGTTCCTCTTCCACCATCTACATTACAACCTGTTAATTCAAATCCACTTTCACATCTTGCGCATGGAATACATATGCCACCACTTTGATATTCACCATCCGGACATCCATCTGGTATACATGATTCTCCACGTAATATATAACCTTCATCACATTCAATTCCAATATTTAATCCATCATCATTCTGTATTATCTGAGAATTTGGTGGTCTTTCTTTGCAAATTCCTCTATCATATCCGGATTTCCACATAGTATCATGGCATGGTGCACAGAAACCCGGGTGGTCATCTCCACATCCCATTAATTCTTTTCCAGATTCACATGCAATACATAGTTCACAACTTTCTTTATTTCCAGTTACTTTAAGATAAAAATTATCTTTACAAACCCAATCATAATTAACAAGTACCCCATTACTCATCTTTTGCTTTGCACGCGATCTAGGAGGTAGTGTTTTACAAGGTGCTTTACGAGGAAAATCGTTGTAATAATCGCCTTGGCATGCTGTACAAGTACCAGAACCATTTGAGCCATCTATATTACAATCTGTTAATCCCCAACCTTCTTCACATGTTCTACAATGGGGACATGAATCTCCAGATTTATAAAAACCATCGCGACAAATAAAATCTGTTTTATCCTCATTTATGTCAGCATTTGATGGTTTTGGTTTACATAAATCCCCAGATTTATAATAATCATTCCGACAAATAAAATCTGTATTATCATCATTAGAATCTGAATTACTTGGTAAATCCTCACATTGACCTGAAGGCGCCAAATACTGTGTTGGTCCGCAAGATTGACAAGGACCAGGTCCTATTTCATCTTTATAATGACCTGGTTGACAAGCAGTACATTCTGCTTCTGATAAACTCTCATAACCTACATCACACACGCACTCTCTACTT
>Ga0181568_10004372_pt1 | contig 12611 bp, 19 predicted proteins | sample 101ome_20_FD_133758 | JGI IMG/M metagenome (GOLD analysis project Ga0181568, IMG submission 133758) | Coastal salt marsh microbial communities from the Groves Creek Marsh, Skidaway Island, Georgia - 101404AT metaG (megahit assembly) | ecosystem: Environmental > Aquatic > Marine > Intertidal... | reverse complement strand
TAAACATTGCCATGTTCTAGCACAATAGGAAGTTGGTTGTCTAACTGTAACTTCCAGTTAGAGCCTTGCAATACACGAACTTCTCTGTCTTGCTTATCGCGATGCCAGCATAGTTCTTCATCATCAACTTCGTGTAGAAATCTTCTATGTATTGTGTTTGATGATGTATATACCTCTGCATAAGGTACGTACTTTGCTACCACCACTGCCCGCCTTTGACGCCTAATGCTTTATAACGAGGTGTGCGGCATGCCCAATAACCTGCTTTAGTTCTGTCGTTCTTTTGTTTGCATTTATGACGTGCTACAAATGAACGTACTGCGCCGCGATTTTTTGCTTTCACGCTGAGGCCTGTTGTATCGCCCCAACTAATCTTTTTGCAATTACCGCTTGGAGTATTTACATATACATAAAACTTTTTAGGACCGCCACGCTTTGGAGAGTTAGGCTTTACACCCTTGTCACCACACGACTGTTCGTCTAGTGCTTCTTCTTTGTGGGCGATAAAGTCTTTAATCATATCAAGATCCATCTCATGTAGTTTCTTCCAATCTGGGTCATCTGCCCATTTAATACCGGCTTCTTTGTCAGCGGCAATCTCGCCTTCACCAAGCGCCTGCTTTTTTTCGTAGCAATCACAATGTGAGCAATTTGGACCACATGAACATTCTGTTATAGGCTTACCGCAACATTCTGTTGAACACATTTCAACTGCTTCTACTAATTCAATTGCATCAACTGTAACAGCTAAGTCACCTTGCGCCATAGTAACTTTGTCGCCTCGTTTATATAGGAAAAAATTAACACGGCCTGGGTGTGCTGGATTAATTAAAGTAATTTTTTCTAGGTTATACTTTTTACTTCTGCTCTTGCTTTTTACTTGGAGTGTTATCTCTCCGCTTGACATAGCAGAACTAAAGTTAACATTTAGCATATCGCCTTTGCGTAAAGAATTAAATAAGTCTGGAGATACTGCTTCTTCTGCGATTTCAATAGGAACATCTAGCGGAACACGCTCGCCATTTATGACAATACATTCTCCAATATCTGTCTCTAGCAGTTCTGCGTCCTGCCAATCAACTTCAATCTTACCTTCAGCATAAAGTTGTTTTACTCTGCGATAAAACTCTGTAAAAGCATGAGAGCCGGGGCGAAACATACACTCAGTAAAAGGAACGCCTTGTTTAATGTGCTCATCAATGGCTTTTGTTACTGCATCGTCTTTATAAAATTCTTGTAAACGCATGATTAAAAACCCTTTTTAGTATTTATACTACTTACCTTTGTAAATGAATTTTAAAATCCATAAATATTTACATGCTTTCAGCAAAGTTCTCTAGCATTTTAAAAATAAAACATTCTAGTAAATTACCCTGTCATTATGCCCTCAGCGGAATAAACTACAAAAATGGGTTTGTTACTACATGCGCTGTTCAAACCGATTACCTACATCACTATAAAAAAACAAAAAACTCTACTGTTCTGCCATCACAATTTATCAATAATCCAAACTTTAAGCAGTTTAGATTACAATTAGATAAAGGAGAATGGCCAGAGGGTTGTCGTATGTGTATGGATGTTGAGAAACAAAATAGTGGCAAATCAATGAGGCTAGATTACGCCTATGACGATACACATTATAATAATGAAACAGGCGAGATTGATTTTAAAAGTATTAAAATAATAGAACTAAGATTTAGTAACAGTTGTAATATGTCATGCTTACATTGTAGCCAAGTATATTCATCCGGATGGATTTCAAAACTAAAACACTACACCCCAACGCATGAGGATCATGAACATCATTTAGATCAAATTACAGGACATATGCATAGACGAGATCCAAACGAAAATCTTAACATTGAACTAACAGTTGAAGATATAAAAGAAATTGTTACAGATTTAAACAATCATTTTCCGTCACTGGAACGAATAGAGTTTGCAGGAGGCGAAGTATTGCATCAAAAACAATTCTTTCCTTGTTTAGAATTACTTGCACAGCATCCAAATGCTAAGAACATTTTTATTTCTTTTCACTCTAACTTTAATGCTAACTTTGACCCTATAGAACTATCTAAACTTTTAGAGCCGTTTGGCGAGTCGTTAATACACATGTCAATTGACTCTGGGAAAAACATCTATCCTTATTTTAGAGATGGCAACTGGGAAACATTAGTAAACAACATTAATACATTTAGATCAGCAAATAATTTTACAAGGCTAGGAGCTGTATGCACAACATCTATATATCAAATTATGGATATTGAAGATGTATTCAAATCTATCCTATCTTTAGATATTAACGAATTTCATGCGTCAATTGTATATACCCCCGAGTATCTTAACCCTTCAATCTTAATGACTCGGTTTGGAAAAGAGATATTAGAAGATATTGAAAAAACAGAGAAGTGGATTGAAAGAACTACGCAGGCGAACGCAAAACTAAAAGAACAAGGCAAAGATGGATTAGAAAAAATAAAAAAATATATTACAACACACGAGCCACTAAAAAGTAAGAAGTGGCCAGCTGGGGGAGCTGATCACTATAATGCTTTTTTACATTATATAAAAGTAACAGATAATCTATGGAAGCAAGACTTTAACCAGTATATAACAAACTATAAATATGAAAATAACTCTATCGAGAGAATAAAATAATGTGGAATATACAAATAGAAGATGTTCAAGCAATTGATTTAGAAAGCACTACTTTCTGTAACTTGCATTGCCCAGAATGTCACAGAGAAGTAGATAAAGTTTGGATGGAAGGAATTTTAAATACTACCCACATGACTAAAAACAATATTGAAGATTGGCTAAAACTTGAGGAACTTACTAGTTTAAGAGAACTTAAATTCTGCGGGGCAATAGACGAGCCGGCTGCAAATCCACATTTATTTGATATACTCGAGTATATAAATGCTACGTTTGTAAATCGAGATAGAGATTTTTTTATAGATATACGAACCAATGGGTCTTTGAAAACAACAACCTGGTGGGAAAACTTAGCCAAACTCCTACCGCGTAATCATCGTGTTGTATTTGGGATTGATGGATCTGACGAAGTTTCGGAAATTTATAGAATAGGGTCAAGTTTTCAAAAGGTTATTGACAATGCTGTTGCGTTTATTAATGCAGGAGGAATAGCGGCGTGGCAATTTATAGAATTCAAACATAACCAACATCAAATACAAGATGCACATAATAAATCTGTAGAGTTGGGATTTAGAGCGTTTAGTGTAATGTCCTCCTCTAGAGATGATCAAAGTGGCGAAATTGAACATGTTCACTTAGAAGAAGACGAAAAGCCTGCCGGTTCAGCAAACACATTTAATGTTAGAGTAAACGCAACACAAAAAACAACTATAAAAATAATGTGCGAGAATCAGGGTCTTAAATCTGACGTTGCCAACGGGAATAGAATTTTAATTAATAGTTTAGGGATTGTTACTCCGTGTTGCTTTCTTAATGGTTTTGTACATATGCCCATTGCGTATAATAAAAATAAATCTGCTGAAGACCCGCCATTTCGGTTTGAGCAGGAACCAGAATGGGATGCTATTTGGCAAAAACACACCGAACGCAAAATTTCTTTGCATCATTATACTTTAAAAGAAATACTTGCTGGAGAGTTTTTTAGTGATATACAAGATTCATGGAAGTCTGATAAACCCATTGGACGATGTAGAGATGTTTGCGGGAAACATGTTGTTGATGTTACTAAGTTTTGGACTCAAAATAAATAAAAATACTATGCTATTTAAAACAACACAAGACACAATTGAAATAAACATACACAAAGATTATGTCAATATAGGTATTAAAATGTCAGGCGGCACTGACAGTACTATACTAGCATATATGCTTGCATTATATAAACGAGATGAACGACACGATGTAAACTTAATACCTATTACACTAGTGGAAAGTACTAAACCGTTCCAATTTATGTATACAACAATGTCTTTGGCAAAAATTACAGAATTAACTGGTGTAGCATTTGGCGAACATTATTTTAATATGGTGCATACACATTTAATATGCGAAGGGCAAGACGAACTTGTAATGTCATTATATGACAAAGAAATAATAGACGCGCAGTTTTATGGGGTTACTTTAAATCCACCAATTGATGCATTTCCTAATCAGAATTTGCGAGATCCAGATCGAGATCCTCTACCTGGAGGAGAACGGCATCCTGTTGTAACAGAAAAAAATAACTGGCACCCATTTTCTAACATTGACAAGAGGGGAGTATACGAACTGTATCAATCACTTGGTGTGTTAGAAGACTTGTTTCCTCTTACACATAGTTGCGAAATGGTTCACGGTGATCATTTACTGCAACTTGACCTATCTAAGCATTGCGGCCAGGATAATTGCTGGTGGTGTCAAGAACGACTTTGGGGATTTGGGAAACTAGACTAATGCGTATTATAACTTTTAACTGTCCGGGTAATTTTGATATTAATATGTTTGGCGAGTTTGATTTATTCTTTATTCAACGTATGCCTCGCAACATGCTATGGGAAATCGCACCATATGAATATCACACGTCGTATATTAACAACTATGAGAGCAGAGGATTGGGTATTGTAAGTAAAAATTTGTTGTTAGAAAATAATATTAAATTTAGCAAGTTCTCAGTCTATGCCGAAAACGCGCTCGAATGCCAAGGAAAGTACTGGCAGATACTTAACATAGACACACGCTTTTATGGACTTGGCACTATGCCAATTAAAATTATAAATGCATTACCAAGTTTCCCAGAAGAAGAAAGCGACACTACAGATGTTCATCGCATAGCACAAACAGCAGAACTGCTAGACATGATCGACGACAATACAGTATTAGTTGGCGACTTTCATTCAACTGATGAAAATTTAGAACTTGAGTTAAAATTGGAAAGCAGGAATCTAATTAATTACATCAAAGATTATACATTTACGTGCGAGGACGGTACCACTGACAGTTTAGATAAAATAATAACAACTAACACAAGTTCTATAAGAATCTCAAATGTTTCTGTTATTACAAACTACCTCAGAGACCATATACAAGGACATTGGCCTATCGCATTTGACTTGGAGATATAATGAAAATAATAGTAACAGACAGAAACGGTGTTGAACATGAAATACCTTTTATGGAAGGTGATACAGTTAAAGATGTAATTGAAGATGAAATTGGTCCTGATAACTTTGCACTATGCGGAGGATGTGTTGCTTGTAGCACATGCCATGTTTATGTTGTAACAGGAATGTATCCTGTTATGCGAAAGTCCGAAGGAGAAACATTACATAATATTGCAGAGAACATAGAAGATAATTCTCGTTTAGGTTGTTGCTTAACACTTACTGCTAACAACGACGGTGACAAATTTATTATAGTATAATGCTATCATATGTGTTTTTTACATCTGTATACACTTCGGGTAAGTAATCTTTAATGTGCTGATTACGCACAATGTCAAATGCTTTTGTGCGTTTAGCAAAATCGTAGTTTGATATTTCCGTACTATCGTTTTTTAAGATTTGTAAACTTTCTTTAAGATTTGAATTTACTATCCAAGGTGAAAGAAAATTAATTGTTTTTAAGTAAGTGTCTACATAATAATCTCTAAAATTTTTACTTAAATTATTACACGCTAAATTGCTAGGTTGATCTAATAAACTAAACTGTGCATCTAACCGGCCGTGTTTTTCATTTATATTGTTTAACCATTGTGTAACTTGTTGTATATAAGGTAAGTTATATGCTTGTATTGTAAAGTTAAGTTGGCATAGATGTTTTTGTAAATAATCTTTAAGGTTATTTTCCACAGCATTAAAGTTACTTGGAAATCGAATATATTCATTAACTTTTCCAACTCCGTCAAAACTTACAGTAAATACAACATTATCAAATTGGTTAATCAGAGATTTAAATTTTTCGTTTTGATTTGTACAATTAGTTGTTATTAGTAAGTGTACAGCATTGTTTCCAATGTGTCTGTTATTATTAATAAACTGTTGTAAGAATTCTTCTACCTCTGGCATAATAGTTGGTTCGCCGCCAGCCACTTTAATATAATTGATGTTTTTAATATTATCTATTATTTCATTAAAGTTTTCTCTAGACATAAACGTCGTTGTTGACAACCGACTACTATACTCGCCTAAAAGATTTTTATTAGCAGTGATCTCTTTCTCAATTTGAGAACTTAAACCATCATGACACATTCTACATTTTAAATTACACAAATTGCTAAACCGTATGTCCAAGTCAATTGGAAAATCATGTTTTCTTTTTAATATAGCATTACCGTGTCTTTCTTTGAATATAATACGTGCACTTGTTCCTTTTGCCTTTTCCATTGCATAACATCGTCTACATTCATCTCTGGGCACATTGTTAAGCATGTCGCGGCGAACAGCATTCATGTACTTGCCATCCCAGTAATCCCAAAAAGCAGGATTACTAGTAGTAGTCATTCCTGTCTTGTCTCCTGTAGTAGTAGGAGAATCACAGCACAAGTGCGGCCGGCCGGAGATAGTAATATAAGAATGTAAAAAGGGAACCTGGCAAAATATATTGTTTTTATCTTGCTGAAAAAATCTATATCTTAACAGTAACCAGTTTTTAACTTTTGTTAGAAACCGTACCATAAATGTATTCCTCGTACTCTATATCTTTTATACTTTCTACCAATGACGTTGCATAAAAGTTTTGCAATTCCTGCATATATTTTTCTGCTTGTTCTTTTGTTTCAAAGTCCCAAAGCACTTCAGTACCGTAATGCCAGGTATAACTAAGTTTATATCTACTCAGCCCTACTACGTCCGGCTTTGCATCTAATTGTTTTATTAGGTCTGCGTTTTGTTCTATTAGGTCTGCATTTTCTTCTCTGAGTGTGAGATACTTTTTTATAAACTGTTGCAACTTGTTCTCAAGTTCCCATACTTCCTCTTCTTGTTTGTCTCGTATAATAATAGGATCTTTGGCTTCTAACTCTGGTGGAAACTTTCTTTCCCACTCTTTGCGGGTATAACAAACAGCATTAGGCGGCAAGTCAACATTGCCAGGTGAATCTGCTATAAGAATATAGCGAGGAGGTTTAGACTTTTGTTGTGTAGAAACGTTTATATAACCAACATGTTTGTGGTTGTCGTCGCTAACTACTTCCCAAATGTTTGGATCAAGCAGTTTATAATTTTTCCTGTGGCAGGTAACATAAGACATTAGTGTAAACGTTGCGATTGTTTTTCTTTTACTGCCATTGCAACATCTAATCCAGTTGGTGTTAGTTCAACGTAGTCGTCATACATATCAGCAGAAATAAATTCTTCTTCTACACCTAATAACAGCATTAGTGAGCCAATAGACATTTCTGTAATGCCCTGGTCTCTGCAAGACAATAATACTTTGAGGATTAACTCTTCTGCTTCAGCATCCTCACCTAGTAACGGTAACTTCTCCATATAGTCTGGTAAGTCTTCCATATTAATATTTATATCAATCAGTAATAACTCGTTTTGATATAATGTGTCGAGCAGGAACTTCAACATGAGCATTAAACTCGTCGATACTCATGTTGTTTACGCCTTCGTAATGTATGCAATAGTGCATATTATAATCTTTTGAAAACCAAGCAATTGCTTCTTCCCACACGGTTGTTTGAAAAACAATACTGCTTTTTGGATTTCCAGTTTCGGTTACTTTATAGGTTATTGTCATTATTATCTTGAGTCCATTTTTCAAAGCCCCTATACAACCTTCCAATTTGATTTCTGAAATCTTCAAACTCTACTTCACGTCGTAAGTTGGCTAACAAATATTTACCTGACGGATCAGGGCCATATCCGTTTGCACCAAAGTTTATCCACGCATCGGGCTGAGTTGGCGCAAGATATGCACCGCCGGAACGTTCCGACCAAAACAATATCATTGCTGATGCATTGTAGCCTTGTGCTATGTCTTCTTTAACAATGTTATTATACGAGTCTAAAAACGATTTGTCGCAGGTTACATATTCGCGATATTCTGGATCTATTTCTGTATATCCACGTTTTCTTTTAGCGTCAATATAAATACGCTCTCGCTCATCATTACGGTTTGTTAATCTAAAGTCAGGATGCTTGTTGTTTCCCCGCTTATATACACCAAAACCCAAGATGTCTTGAACATGTTCTACTTTGTAATCTGGGTAGGCATGAGGTAAAACTTCCATTACATAGTTTTCCCACATACGACCGTATTTTAGTTGCTCGTAGAAACGTGAGTCTACGTCTTCTATTGTTTCCCACGGCCGTCGTAGCATTTTACATTTACGCCTTTGGCAAACAGGCTCTAGGCAAATACTTCGCAGGCACCGGCGTCATACCGCCAATGCTAACGGCTGGGCAAGTCCATCTAATAGTGCCGCCTGTTGCTTCGGGTTTAAGTAAAACAGTTTTATCGGCAATTTCTGCAGGAACACCTTGAGAGGTATACTTTAACTCAACTAGTATACTTCCTCGATATCCGGGGGTACCAATTGCAGGGTTTATTATTCTAATTAGATCAGTGGCGTATGCCGCGCCGTACGGAACAGGTAAATCGCCACCAAGCGAAGTTACAGAAACACCAAACTGTCTATTTGTATGATAGTATTCTTCTTGGGCTAGTTTAATGCTTCTTGTTACTACCATTACTTCTGCTAATTTTGCTCTTGTTGTATAGTTTGTAAGGATACTTGTAGCCAACGACGCAAGCACACCAACAATTGCTATTACAATCATTAGTTCAATTAGTGTGAACCCTTGTTGCTTTTTCATCGTCTTATGCAAGTGTCTGAGGTAATGTAGATTCATCCATTACAATTTCACTATATTCAAGATCAAGTTGATCCGCCGCTTTGTTTGGCTTTATTCCTATTGAAATTAGTTCAGTCCATAATAAAAAGGTTTCTTCTCGTTCCTGCTCTAGTTGCCATTTATCCATTTTATGCTACCAATTGTTCAGGTGTAAAGTTCATAAGTTTTGCTTCCATAAACAAATCACTGCTGGCAAGATTCTTTGCTTTTGCTTCAACCATAATGTCAGCATAGTCCCAGAATGTTAGTGCCCATTCGTTAACAGCGGTATTCCACATATAGTCCGAATGTGCTCTAAGTTTTTGTTTTTTAAATCCGCTCATTAATAGCATTTGATGATCAGGCAACACACTTTCAGGCCATGCGTCTTGCAAGTAGTCCTCACGACTTACCGAATAGTGTATTACCGGTCTTACGCCTCGCCAACTGTCAAGCATACGCTGAAATCTACGATCGGTTGGCTGTATGTACTCACCTGTTGCGACCCAATGGTGGTGTATATCAAGAACAAGAGCAACGTCGTTTACTAGTTCTAAACTAGCATCAATGCCCCACGACATTTCATCGTTTTCGATTGTAATCGTGTTTCGTGCTTCGGGAGACAGTTTAGGCAATACTGCTTTAATACCATCCGGGCCTCGTCTACCAGATATATGTACATTGATCTTAAAGTCTTGAAACTCTCTGCCGTATCCCATCCATCTTGCCATGTCAACATGGTATTCAAATTCTTCTATACTGTTTTGTACAATGCTGTCATTGTCGCTTGCTAATACAGTAAACTGGCCAGGATGCATAGATAACCTAACACCAAGACTTCTTGCTAACTCGCCCACTTTAAAAAATTGTCGTTCGCAATAATCTTGTATGTCTGTTTGCTGATAAAAGTATTTCCAATTTGGATGTGTATAAACAGGCAACGCATCGCTACCAAGTCTAACCATACGCAGTTCTTCTGGCAAACTGCCCACATACTCTACAAGATTATAAAATGCGTGTATGTTATGTTGCGTAATTTCCCATAGCCGGGTTTCAGCATCTTCACGGGTTTGTCTATCAAGCCAAGCAACAGTAGTTGCTTTTGTGTTTAGCGGCCGTTGGATTTCTTCTAGCAGTTTCTTTTTCTGCGACTGGTCTGGATGCAGATACTTACAGGCAAAACCTATTCGATTAGTCATAGTTTGTCAAGTAGTTGTTGTATACCTATCGGTATACCGTTGTCGTATTCTGGGTGTAATTCAAACTTGTCATTACTTGCTGTATCATAACAACCTGCTCTTACCCAGTCGTATTTTAAATCTGTTTCGTGTAAAAATCGTATTATAATATCTGACACGTTAGGAAAGCCTGTTGTGTTTTCCGTTAGTGTAACAATACAATTTTCTATTGTATCAAAGTTATATTTTAAATTAAATGTCTTGCTTGTGTCAAGTGGCGTTGCGCCCATAACATACGCAAAAATAACTAATTTAATCACGGTTATACGCCGGTGTGTCCAAAGCCGCCTTGTCTGTTTGTTTTTTGTGTAGGCGCTGTATTAGTTTCTTCCATTACAGTAACGGAATCTTTTACAACTTCTATTTGAGCAATGCGATCACCGTCGTTCATAACAAAAGAATAACCGCTGTGATTGATTAACATAATAAAAGTTTCATGATAATAATCGCTATCAACTACCCCTTCACAGTTGGCAACAGTAACACCTTCCTTCCATGCTATCCCGCTACGAGGATGAATACGCACACTATATCCTTCTGGAATATCAAATATTAACCCAGTAGGAATCAAACAACGATGTCGTGGTTCAAGAGAAACATGCTTGTAGTTTTTAGGTTGGCCGCCGTATGATGAGTACCATGCGTCTAACTCTACTGGCCTATTAAGGGAATCACGAGCCTTTACATATCTTTCGTGGAAACATGCATGTACATCGTAACACGCCGCAAAGTCTGTGCCTTTAACAGGTGCTTTAGCACTTTCGTCTATCTTGAAATACTTTACTACTGGTTCAGTCATCTGGTTTTTTTCCTTGCCATTTATCTCCAAACAATTCATGCAACGGTATTGCCTGGTGTTCATCTCTGGACATAGCCCAACTAGGTCCTTTTAAGAAGCGTTGCCATTGTATATGCTTCTCATCGTATTCTTTTTTCCACTCTTTCTTTTCTTGTTCTAACCGTTCAGGTAGACTATCTAATATTATAGCAATGTCTTTGAGATTGTCAATCATATCCTGATCACAACGAGATATGTAATATTTTGGGAGTTTATTTAAACTTTCCAAACATTCGTTGACTAATTCGTTTGCTTCTTGTATTTTATCTTTCATAATCATAAACTATTAATAGTTTAACACACTATACATAACTGTCAATCATAAAAAAGTGGTATTTCCTTTTTACATTCATTGTTGAATAATTCTGCACCTTTTTGTACATTGGAGGTCCAATCAAGTTCGGCATCTCTATTGGCATAATCGCTTACATATTTCCAACTTCTAAAAGGTATTTTATATTGCTGGCAAACATACGCCAATGCCCAGCCTTCCATGTCTACAATGTCTATATCGTTTGTTACATACCAAACATCTGGTTTTGTAACAAAACTATCTCCAGTTCCGCAAATAACTTGAGTATTTGATTGACTGGTTTTGATACCGTTTGTTGTACTAAATGGAATAGTGCCTCTTGGTGCTAATGGTTCTCCAATCATGTCTCTTTGAACAAAATTATCAACTTGTACTAGTCCTTGTACTGTATAATTAAGTCCACCTGCTGTTCCATAGTTCCAAACTTCCACAGGCCGCATTTTTTCTATTTCTTTTAGTAGAGAAACTGCGGCTTGTACTTTGCCTACACCTGTATAGATTACGTGAAATCCAGGTGGTGGTTGTGGCAATTCTTCCTTAAGTGCTACACATAAAAATTTAATTGTTCAACTCCTTTTACTTTTATACGTTTAATATTTCCCATATATTTTGCTTAGTATAGAAAACAGTAGCATCTCTTTCTAGCAGTCGAGCCATGCCACGTGCTTCAAATGTTCTAGCAATAGCACGGTTGGTGCGTACAGAATTAGCATCGCCTGTTGAGTCGGAGTTTGTTGTAAAGATAAGACGTTTAGCACCAAGACTTCTTGCATGCTCTACTTGATACGGCAAAATGCAACCCCAGTTAAAATCGTTCTTCATATATTTTATATTGCCAGGTGCTCGTCCTCTGTATTCATCTAGTGTAGCCGTGCGTACCATTAAACGCCAACACGACTGCTCATACTCGGGATAACTGTGACAGCCAGAGATACTTATTATTGCATTATCAACCCATGTGGTATGCCATGCTTCCTCTCCCCAACGTCCTATCTTCATTGCTTCTATAGACGCATTGTTTTTTAAGCCTTGTGCTTTGCATTTGTCTGCAAAAATAAATAGTTCTGGCGGGAGATTGTTAATGTTTAGTGATTTAATTTCAAAGTCAGTTATACGAGACAACATAAACATACTTATACCTACGGAAAAGAAGCACAAAGAACTTATATTAATAAGTCACGGCTCTGGGGGGATAGGTAGTGCAGAATATAATGTTGCAAGATATTTTATATCAAGAGGATACTCTGTAGGCATACTCGATTATTTTTCCAAGTACGGTATTGATAAAATCATCTGGAGAGCAGAGCCAGAAGAACTTACCGACGAGTACGATGTTACTTTTTACCAAATGCTAACAGACATACAATGGCCCGATGAACCAATTATACACATTGGATTTAGTTTAGGTG
>Ga0181568_10004369_pt1 | contig 12620 bp, 10 predicted proteins | sample 101ome_20_FD_133758 | JGI IMG/M metagenome (GOLD analysis project Ga0181568, IMG submission 133758) | Coastal salt marsh microbial communities from the Groves Creek Marsh, Skidaway Island, Georgia - 101404AT metaG (megahit assembly) | ecosystem: Environmental > Aquatic > Marine > Intertidal... | reverse complement strand
GCTTTCTGGGGAAGGGCTGAAATATCCAGATTCTAAATTGATAAACTTTACATTCTGATGGTACATGTCAGCTACTTTCTTCCAGTAGTTTTCATCTTTATTTCTTTCTTTTAGATTATGAGATTCTTTCTTGAAATTCATAGAAAATAAAGGAAATAATGTTCCTGCTGCAATAGAATTATGAATAAAACTCCTTCTTGATACTGACATACTTACAATTTATTAAAAAAAAAAGGCTAACAAAATGTTAGCCTTTAATTTAACTATAAAATTTGAATAATTTTAGTCAACAGTTACCGGGAATCCAGGTCCTGGTGCATCTGCTGGGTTACCTTCTGGAACAGTAGCTCCAAATGTTTCATTAATGGCTGCAATATACTTATTAGCCATTAATGTATAACCTCTGCCGTTAGGTAGTAAACCATCAGCCGACCACATTCCTGTAGGCGGAGCAAAGTCATAAGTGATTATAGAATTATTCATTGTAAATGGACTCGCTCCAGCTAAAGACTGGAAAAACCCATCAAAGTCTGCTACTGCAACTCTTCCATCTCCATGTGTAGCAACTGCAGCCTTTATAGCTCCATTGAATAATGCTCTTTGAGTTTCAATGTGTACTAATTCAGCACCAGTTAAAAACGCCACATCTGGCATTGGTAAAGTTATTCCTAGTACTAGAGTAGGATCAGCTGTTGGAGTAGTTCCAATCATTGTACCACCAAGTAGGTGAATTATTTCTCCTGATCTAGCCATTCTAGCTTGCTCGTAAGGAACAAGTTGTGCTCTCTGTGCAGCATCCATACCACCTTGAGCTTCAACAGCATCAAAGAATGGACCTAAGTCAGTTAATGACTCGTCCTCTACAAGTAATGGATTAACTCCAGCACTCCAACCTAATGTTCTACCAGCAGATTCTTCTGCAGTAATAAACTGTGAAGCTACTGCTTGATCCAAAAGTATATTTACACCTCCAGATAGCTGAGCTAAAAGACCAATAGTAGCTGCGTCATCAGTAGCGTCTAGTGGAACTAGAGCACTCGGATCACCTACCATTTGAAAAAATGGAGAAGCAAGTACATCAGGTACAGTTCCCACAACACCTTTCCATGTTGGGTTATTAGTCATCATAGACTGAAGAGCTGTCTCAAACTGAGGTCCGTACGATGCAGCAGTTGGTTCAGGGAATACGTTAGGGTCACCACCTCTAGCATAGTGTGCTAAGAAATCGTAAGTTCCTAACTGAGCCATAAAAAATGAACTTCCTGTCCCAATCATCTGTGCTAATGCACTAACAGTACCACCTGATGCATCAAACCTTGCATACCAAGGATTTAGAGGTGCAACTGAACCGTCATTAGGGATAAAAAATTGTCCCATTGTCTGCTTACCAACGGCAAAGTTTTGAATTTTTGTCATATCTCCAGCATAAGGAGTAGTTACTGATGCGAAATCACCTTCGGCTCTTCCAACACCAATAGCTCCAGTAGAGGCACTTATGGTAAGATACCATCTTCCTTGGTCATCAGCTGTACCATCAACACCATCAGGACCAGGTCCAAAATAACCATTTGCTGAATTGATATCAGGTTGAACGAATGTTGATGAACCACCAGCTTTTGCTAGTTGAACTGCAACCATTCTACCAAGAGAGTAAGGCTGTAGACCATCATGTAAGAGGCCACCGTCTCCAAAACCAGCTACATAAGCACCACCAATTGATACAAACTTACTAAAGTCCGCACTACCACTTTGTCCAGTAGGAGATGATGGGTTATAAACATATGGTTTAAACTCAGCTACTTCCTGCTCACAAGCAAAAAACACAAGTGAAAGAGCGGCTGTTAAAATTATTGATTTAAACTTTTTCATATTTATTTATTTATTAGTTTAAAAATTCGTCAAATGTTAGAGATACATAGAATAGTTTTCCAACGAATGGACCACCAGGTCTAGATCTGTAATCATTATTATCAATTCCAATATGGTTTCCACCAACTTTAAGGATAGTCTTAAGACTCTCAATTTTATAACTTACTTGAGCATCAAAAGTTCCGTAAGCAGGAATCATCATATTAGCAAATGTACTTTCATATAAGAAGTCGTCTTGGAATCTAAGGCTAGCCGAGAAACCAAAGTTTTTAAATACTTCTCTATTAGAGAAACTGAAAGAATACATGTTTTCTGGAGTATTAAAATATGAGATGAAATCACTCTCTCCTGGAGCCATTCCATTAATCTCTAAATTTTTATAATTGTAGTTACCAGATAATTTGTATCCCATTCCAACGTCAAGAGTTAATCCTAAGCCAAATCCCCATGATCTAACGTCGTCGTCAGAATTACTATCTAACGCCCAACCATAACCAGCAGGAATAGCTTGACCTTTATGTGAAGAAGCAAATTTTGCATTTACATTTTGACCACCTTCAAAGTCTTCGTAGTTAGTATTGTAATAGTTAACATCAGCTAATAATACATCACCAATTACACCTTTGTATCCAAATTCAATGGATGATAATCTTTCAGGTTTAATATAATCTACATAAGCTTCTTTAAGAAGACCTGGGTTACCACCGATTGGGTCACCAGTTGCAGGGTCAAGACTTCCACCAGATAATAAGTACTGTTGGTATGAAGCACTCGTCCATGCATTACCTTCCATTACACCATATCTCTCAGCATTTTCTCTAGCTGTCCCAAGTAGTGTTGAAGTACCAGTAGGGAAGAATATAAATTGAGACTGAGTATCAGGATTTCTGAAACCTGTTTGATAACTTAATCTTAAATTATGTTTCTCAGCAAAAGAATATACTGCAGCAACTCTTGGAGTTACTCTACCTTCATAGTTTTGATTCTTATCATATCTTAATGATCCGATAAATCTAAAACCATCAAATACTTCAGTATTAACTTGAGCAAAAGCTCCATATTCTCCTATGTTGATTCTTTCATTAACACCGTCTCCATCAGGATCTTCGTTAAAGATTGTACCATCAGTAAAAATACCATAGTTTCTATAATTAGCACCTAATAATAACCAGTCAGTAGCTTCGTAAGTTATGTCGGCATGCGTAAGTTTAGAGTTATCATAAAAACTTGCACCTGGTGCATTTGGGTCTTGAAATCTATTTTTCATGACCTGATCTCTAACTCCCATCCATTCTGCAGAACCTACAGCAGGAATTCCTGCATCAGCTTGTTGTCTAGCAATATTATGAGCATAATGTATATCTCCAGCAGGCACGCCAGGAATATATCCTTGCATCGCAGTAATATATGTCTGTAGATAAGCTGGTGCCCACTGCGCTGCAGATGGACTAAATACTTCATTCATTATTGCACCTAAAGCTCCTATGTTATAAGAGTCTCCAGCGTCAGTAATAGACTGATAAATTTTAAATTTCATTTTAGAACTTTCTAGTCCAAGTTTGAAAAATTGCTGACCAAAATCTCTAAGTGCATATTTTTGTGCACCAGTGTAAATAGTGTTACCTCCACCTTTTCTGTAGACTAGTGAAGCTTCAAGATCGTCATTAACTCTGTAGTTAACTCCAATATCATACTTCATGTTCTTCGCGTCATTATTATCTAGTAAGAATTCTTCAGGTAAACCTGTTCTTCTTAAGTCTAAAACTTGCTCAGGTAATTGAGATACCCAAGATCCAACTAAGCCTGCAGCAGCCATTACTGGAACAGCGACTTGCGTTTCATCTCCGTGAAGGTTAAGACCATTAAAGTTTGGTCTTCCTCTCATATCAATATCTCCTAAAGCATTTCCAGCAGCATCTACATTAGTTATGTAGTCATTAGCTATCCAGTCTGTAGCCATATCATAAGAAAAGTTCACTTTGATAGCAAGCTTGTCATTGAAAGCTTTAGCATATCTTAAGTTATATTTTGCATATCCGTTATTAGTATTTCCGTCTCTGTGTGATCTGGTATAACCTTGCATAACTTGAGCAGAAAGCCCCTGATATTCAAATGGACTCTTACTAGTCATTAACATTGTACCATTAAAAGCATTCGGACCATATAATGCAGATGATGCACCTGGTATAATTTCAACACTTTCAAGGTCAAGAGGGTTAATACCTACTAAGTTACCAGTAGGGAAGTTAAGTAATGGAGCGGATGTATCCATTCCATCTACTAACTGAACAAATCTTGTATTTGCGTCAGTTGCGAAACCTCTTGTGTTAACAGCAGCAAAGTTTAAACTTCCTCTACTAACTTTTACACCTTTAATGTGTTCAAGTTGATCCATAAAATCAGCTGTTGCTGAGTTTTGGATATCAAGTAGATCCATCTTTTCAATTGTAACAGGTGCTTCTAAGATACTTTGCTCAACTCTTGAAGCAGATACTACAACCTCACTACCTAGTAGAACTGATTCTGACATGGTAATATCAAGGTTGGACGTATTTGAGGAAATAGTAACCTCTTGCGTCTCATATCCAACAATTGAAAACACTAATGTCGCTGGTGATTCAGAGACATTTAAACTAAAATTACCATCTCTATCTGAGACAGTACCTAGCACTTTGCCTTTGACTAATATATTCACTCCTATCAGACCACCACTTTCATCAGATACATTTCCTGAAATAGAAACACTCTGAGAAAAAGATTGGACTGAAACTGTAGAGAAAAATAGAAAAAGGCAGATTAATTTCTTAACAAAATTATTCATACACTTTATAGTTTTATGTTAAAATTTAAGTTAGTTAATCTAACAACAATAGAGTAAATTAATAAAAAATTGACTATTTCTGAGAATTAATTGGAGTTATTTTTTATATGTTCAATTAGCTTTTCACATAGTTTATTTGTCTCTTTTGACATATATTCATCTCCAGTTGAGCTGAGAATACTCTGACTCAGTCCTCCAAGACAGTCAATGTAGAATCTTTTCATTTCATCTGTTTTCATTTCTTTCGTCCACAAATCAATTCTCAATGTATTATTTTTTTTCTCATCCCAAAGAGATAAACTAATTGATTTTGTTTCTGACAGATTATCACTGAGGCTATCTTCTGCCATCCATTCAATTTTTTCGGGTATATTTTCTTTATCTAGTGTTACAATAAATTTAATTTCAGATTTTTTCATTATTTAATATATTAATTGATTTAATTTCATCTTTTTCTAGTTGTTTTTTGAGTTGATCTAAGTTTTCAAATTTAATCTCATCTCTAATTTTTTTAACTAGGCTTATTTTGACATTATTACCATAAATATTGCTATTAAAATTAAAGATATGCAATTCTATTCTTCTTTCTTTACCATCTACGGTAGGCCTTTTTCCGATATTTAACATTCCCTGATAATTTTTATCATCAAAATTTACTAGACAGACGTAGACTCCATTTCCTGGTATAAGTTTTGAATTACTATTAGGCATAATATTAGCTGTTGGATATTTAATTTTTTTTCCTATACCATCTCCTTTTATCACTTCCCCTTTAATATAATATTTGTATCCTAGCATTTTATTAACTAAATCAATATTTCCATATCTGACTTCTTCTCTTATTGAAGAAGAACTGATTTTTAATTTATCATTAATCTCTTTCTTTTTTACTTCCTGAATTTCAAAATTATATTTCATTTTATTCTTTTGAAGAAAAAGGAAATTACCTTCTCTTTTATGACCAAATGAATGATTATATCCAATAATTAGCTTACTCACATTAAGTTTATCAACAATAAAGTTTTTAATAAATGAATTTGCACTCATCTTTGAGAAGTCTTTTGTAAACTCAATTATGTATAAATAATCAACATCTAAATTTTCTATTAATTGATGTTTATCTTCATTGCTAAGAAGCAACTCAATTGATGTATTTGGATTTAATATATTTCTTGGGTGTGGCCAAAATGTTATAAGTATACTTTTTCCGCTTTTTATTTTTGCTTGCTTAACTAATTCATCAAGTATCTTTCTATGCCCTAAGTGTATACCATCAAAGTATCCTATAGTAGCAACATTATAACCTGAATTAATAATTGAAGAATTATCTGTTATTATTTTCAATTTTTTCTTTTTTTAATTTATCAGCTAAAATATTTACTTTGATTGCATTCTCAACATTATAATTTCCAATCATAGTTCTTCGTAACTTAGAAAGTACCGCACCACATCCCAATTTCTTCCCAAAATCACGAGCAATAGATCTGATATACGTACCTTTTGTACACGATATCTCAAATGAGATGTTTGGTAAATCACATCCTGTTATTTTAAATGTATAGATGTTGATTTTTTTTTCTCTGATTTTAACTTCTTCATTTTCTCTTGCATATTCATATGCTCTCTTACCTTTTATCTTAACCGCCGAAAATTTTGGTGGCCTCTGAAATTGCTCTCCAATAAAACTTTCAGTAATTTTTTCAATTTTATCTAAAGAAATATTTTTAATGTCTGTCTCTGAATTAAATTCTGTCTCTAAATCATGAGACGGGGTTGTTTTCCCAAGAATAAATTCTCCAGTATAAACTTTATCCTGATTTTGAATATCGTTTATTTTCTTTGTGTTTTTTCCTGTACAAATTATCAGAAGTCCAGATGCGAGAGGATCTAAGGTGCCAGCATGTCCCACTTTTTTACATTTTATGATATTTTTTAATTTTTTTACAACATCGAATGATGTCCAGTCTAAATCTTTATCGACAAGGATGGTCTGACCATTATTATATTTTTCTAAAAAACTCATAAGATTTGGAAATCCCTTTTTTCAGCAAAGTAAAAGATTTATTTTAGTATTGAATGAATGTATGAAAAGATATTTAATTCTATTATTTCTATTTCTCAATAATATTGTCTTATCTCAAGATTCTAAAAATTTATCAATCAATCTTATTGATAAAATTGATATAGGATCAAGCTTTGAAATAACTGACAATCAAGTAGGAAGTATAATAAAAAAAAGTCTTGAGTCAAGAGGATTTAATTTTTCTAACAAAGAAAGTAACTATTTTATTTCAGTTTCCTTTGGTTGGAAATATAAAAGATCAACTGAATTAGAAATTGATAATTTCAAAGGAAGCATATTTCAAAAATCTAGTCCTGATAGAATTATAGCTCAGTTTAGTTATTCTAAATTCAAAGATTTAGATAAAGCAATTAATTATTTTGTTAATCAACTCATTTCTCAAAATAACAGTATCGTTTCAAGTGGTAAGTTTATTGATGTTAAAGATCATTTCATGAAAATGAATATGAAATCTTGGGACTTTTCAAGGCCTGATGCTCATGCACCATCTGGAGTATTTGCAGATCATGTTCATTCAAAAGGAGGAATTATGATTGGATATAGATTTTCTTCATTAAAAGGAGAAGGTAATTATAATGATGATCAAATTTTTAATAGAGAGGAGATCACTAAATATTATAATCGACATGTAACTAAACAAATGTTAAATATGCATTCTTTAGAATTAATGTATGGCTTATTAGATAATTTAACTCTATTTGCCAATCTAATTTTTCATAATAAAGAATATTCATATATTAATCGAAGAAATATCCCTTTTGATATTTCATCAACTGGAATAGGAGATATTGATCTTCAATTTTTATTTAAATTATTTTCAAATTCTAATGTTAAGATTCACACAAATACTGGATTTGTTTTACCTACTGGGAACATACAAAAGAAATATGAAAACGAAAAGTTACCATATTCGATGCAGCTAGGATTTGGACATTTTCAAGCTGTAGTTGGATTAACTGGTTTCTTTCAGTTTAAAAAGTTTTCGGCTGGGATACAGCCTATTTATAATTTATCATTAGGTGAAAACATAGGAGGATATAAATACGGTAATAAGTTCAGTTTAAACTATTGGGGTGCAATTAATTTAAACAAACCTTTTAGTTTTAGCTTCAGACAAAACTACATTTATCAAAGTAGTATTAGTGGTGTAGATGAAGAATTAGTTTCGAACTTAATGATACTTAATAATAGTAGTAACTCAGGTTATATATTAATTAATTCAGCTGTAGGATTTAACCTTTCTCTAAAAAAAGGATTATTAAGAAACTCTAGAATCTCATTCGAATATTTATTTCCTTCATATATGAGTTATGAGGGTTTACAAATCGGAAATTTTAATAGTTTTATTTTAAATTTACAGTACAGTCCAGGTGGACATAAAAATCATTAATTATGAAATATATATTTGTACTATTTATCTTAATTTCTTGTTCTAATAATAACAATCTTCATTTATCCAATGTAAAGCTTTTGGATGATATAATGAAAGAGCATGATGTTCTAATGCTAGAAATGAAAAACATTAAAAATATTAAAACTAATCTTCTAGAAATAGATGGGATAGAGGAAGACAATGAGGCTATAAAAAACCTTGATATTGCACGTATGTCAATGATGAATTTTATGAAGGACTTTAGTAATGAGTTCTCTTTTGATAAATATCCTATGGATAAAAAAACTCATGACAACCTTGAAGGAATTGATCTTTTACAAGTGAATAATAAACTTAATGAGTTTAAGAAAAGTATTGATGATGTATCAGAAAAGTTTGAAACAAGTATGTCTTCTGGCCAAAAAATTTTAGACGGAATTGAGTGAGTCTATCTCAGAAAAAGAATAATTCATAATTCCTGAATCACATTTATTATAATTAAAATGCCACCACTCGTATTCGTATACAGTGAAATCATTTTTTTCCATAACTTGAATAAGCATATCTCTTATATCTCTTTGTTCCTTAGATCCACCCTTATAGTTTGGGTATGCTCTTTCTGTAAATTCATCATATCCAGAAATCATTTCAATACTTACTCCTGTTTTAATATCATACAACCCAATATCTATGGCACATCCTTTATTATGAGATGATCCATTTTCTGGGTTTGCAACAAAATGTTTAAGATTTTCAGGGGTTCCCTCCCAAAACATCTTTGTTACAAACCAAGGCCTATAGGCGTCATATATTATAATTCCGTATCCTAATTCTTTTAACTCATTTTTAGCTTCAATTAATCTGTCTGCTGCACCCATATTAAAAAAAACCCTCCCATTCACATAAAATTTTGATCTCATAAAATTATTAGTAGATGCATATCTTACATCCAATTTAAACTCATCATCAAGTTTTTTTAAGTCTATTAGTTTTTTGTGAGAGTCTAAACTGTCTAGAGTTGGTGGCTTTGAATTCTTTGAAATTTTTCTAAGCTCACTTATCTCTTTTATTGGAGTAATATAAAATTTCTCATTTGAGTTTTTTGACCCAAAATAAATTCCAGTACACCCTACTAATAAACAGTAGGCCGAAAAATAAATCAACTTGCTTTCTTTTACAATTTTAAGCATGATTCTACATGCAAATACACCACTAAATAATGCAGAGAAAAATCCAATTATATATGAGGATTCGAATAAGTAAATATTAGATGTTTGAGAAATTTCTGAAAATCCTTTAATGGATTTTAAAATCAGGATTCCGAAAATAGGAACTAGTACCATAAGGAAAGAAAACTTTGTCGCTTTCTCTCTATTTACATTTAAAAGTAAAGCCATGGATATTGTTGAACCTGACCTTGAAATACCTGGAAGTATTGCCAGAGCCTGAGCTAAGCCAATAATTATTGCATCAGCATAGGAAATGTTTTTTTTAGAATCATTCTTTTTGAAGAATGTGAAAAATAACAAAGCAGCTGTTATCAATAACATGGACCCAACTAAAACAATATTTCCTGTAAAAAAAGACTCTACTTCTTTCTCGTATAATACTCCAATAACTCCTACTGGTATACTTGATATCAATATTTTAAATACAAAATCTATTTCTTCTTTCTTGAATTGAAAAAGACCTTTTATAATTTCAGTAATATCCTTTCTGAAAACATATATTATACTAATTGCTGTTGCTATGTGAACAACTACAGTAAATATTAAATTTTCAGATGGATTTGTTTTTAAAATATAAGATGCTATTTCAAGATGGCCGCTACTACTTATTGGAAGAAACTCAGTCAGCCCTTGAACTATTCCGAGAATTAGAGCTTCATACCATTCCATATTTTATTTTCCTTTATAAAAAATGGCGAAAAATTCGAAAATAAACCCAAATAAAACGATTATAGGACCTAGTGTAAGACCGAGAAATCCGTAGCCATATTCCTCATTATCTAAAGTCATAATAAAGAATCCCATAAAAATAATTACAACACCAATAATCATTAGTTTATAGTTATTATTATTAAATGGAAGATTGGATTTCTTACTCATAAATCTTAATTGTATAAGTCATCTAAAGTAGAACCAAGGTATCTATTAACAGAGGAATAAGTGCTTAATATTACCATTAAGATACCAACTACTATTAGAGTGATAAATATAATACTTAATTTTTCAATGCTTACTATCATATTTGAACCATTTATCCTTTCATTTATAAATAATATGATAAAGTATAAAAATCCAGAAGAAAGGATTCCTGAGATGAGACCATAAAGAAGACCTCTTAACAGAAAAGGTTTTAAAATGTGTCTTGAAGTAGCACCCACAAGTTGCATACTTCTAATTAGAAACCTTTGTGAGAAAAGAGCTATTCTTAAAGTATTACTAATAAGTATTACAGATATAAAAAACAGGATAATAAATATCCCACTAAAAATGAAACTAATATTACGAATGTTATTATTAATATCACTAATCATATCTTTGGAGTAATCAACTTCGAAAACACCTGGAATTCTAGATATATCTGACTCTATTTCAACTAGTTTTTCATTTTCAAAAAAATCAGAATTAATTTTTAGTATAATTAAATCTCTTAATGGGTTATTACCTAAAAATTTTACAAAATCTTCCCCAATTTCTTCTGAAAATTCATTTGCAGCATCTTCACTTGATATAAAAGAAAGTGTTGATTCGTCTTTTGTTAAGACATAATCTTTTGTAAATAATATCCTTTTAATTTGATCAATTTGATTTGATGAGATGTCTTTATTTAGGTAAATATTGATTTCAGTATTTTCTTGAATTACTTTTTTTACTTCAAGGGAGGATAATAGAAAGAAACTAAATATTCCTAAAAGAAGAAGAGAAAGAGAAACACTAAAAATTACACTTATATATGGAAAGTTTCCAAATGTCTTTTTAGGTATCTTCTTTCTCTTTTTGTACATAATTTAATTATACCAATAATGGAGCAATTACTAATGCTACTACTGATATTAATTTTAATAATATGTTTAATGAAGGTCCTGATGTATCCTTAAATGGATCACCTACTGTATCTCCAACTACTGCAGCTTTATGAGCCTCAGTTCCCTTCTGACCAGCTTCTTCAATCATTTTTTTAGCATTATCCCACGCACCTCCAGCATTAGACTGGAAAATTGCCATGAGTACACCTGATGATGTAACTCCTGCTAATAAACCTCCAAGCATTTCAGCACCACCTAAGAAACCAACAACTACAGGAACAGAAATAGCCATGATACCAGGTAAAACCATCTCTCTTAATGCAGCTTGAGTTGAAATTTCAACACATTTACTATATTCAGCAACACCATCAGCTTCATTGAAAATTTTCATATCAGCTTTTGATGCTTTTGAGAGATCAGAATCATATTTTCTCATAATTTCAAGAGCTGCTTTTAGTTTAGGTAGTTCTTTAAATTGTCTTCTTACCTCTTCGATCATACTCATTGCTGCTTTACCAACAGCATCCATAGATAATGCTGAGAATACAAAAGGAAGCATTGCTCCAAGTAATAACCCCGTCATAACTATTGGATTAGATATATCGATAGATGTTATTTTAGCTGTTTGCATAAATGCGGCAAATAGTGCTAGTGCAGTTAATGCAGCTGAAGCAATTGCAAACCCCTTACCAATTGCAGCTGTTGTATTACCTACAGCATCAAGCTTATCAGTTCTTTCTCTTACTTTTGGAGGTAACTCAGCCATTTCAGCAATACCACCTGCATTATCAGAAATTGGACCGTAAGCATCTACAGCTAACTGGATACCAGTATTTGCTAACATACCTACAGCTGCTATCGCTATACCATATAGGCCAGCAAACTCATAAGATACTAAAATAGCAACACAAATTAATATTATCGGAATTGCAGTTGACATCATACCAACACCAAGTCCAGAAATTATTGTTGTTGCAGCTCCTGTATCAGATTGTTTTACAATAGATTTTACAGGTGCTTTTCCAGTTGCAGTATAGTATTCTGTGATTTTTCCAACTCCTAAACCAGCAATCAATCCAGCGATCGTTGCATAAAATACTCCGATAGAAGAATATTCTTTTCCATTGAAAGCCCATACTTCTGGAAGGAACATATCAATTAAAAAGTATGTAGCCACTATCATTAAACCTGCGGAAGAAAACTCACCTAGATTTAATGCTGCATGAGGACTGCCACCTTCTTTAACCCTGACAAAGAATGTACCTATAATAGACATTATTATTCCAGTAGATGCAATAAATAATGGTAATAGAATAGCATTTGTTTCCATACCAGAAAATTCTTGTAGACCAATGAATGCAGCTCCAAGTACCATAGCACCAATTATTGAACCTACAAATGATTCGAATAGATCTGCTCCCATACCTGCAACGTCTCCAACATT
>Ga0181568_10004366_pt1 | contig 12624 bp, 8 predicted proteins | sample 101ome_20_FD_133758 | JGI IMG/M metagenome (GOLD analysis project Ga0181568, IMG submission 133758) | Coastal salt marsh microbial communities from the Groves Creek Marsh, Skidaway Island, Georgia - 101404AT metaG (megahit assembly) | ecosystem: Environmental > Aquatic > Marine > Intertidal zone... | reverse complement strand
TGAGTCCGACTCGTCCAACCGTCGTGTCTGTCGACCGTCGTGTGACGGTGGTGATGCGTGTATGGCCTTAAGAGTGGCTTCACTATGAGTGGCGAAGCGACGACCATTCGCGTCCCGTGGGGTCGACACCGCGACGGTTGGTGACGACCCGGATGGGCGCGCGCGCGTCGAGACGACGGCGCGTCAGAGCGCTCGCGGGCGACGTGGCATGCTCGCGAGCGATCCGTGGCCCATCGACGTCGTCGGCGTCGATCGCGGACGCGCGCGCGAGGCGCCGTCGTCGCCGACGGAGCGTCCGCGCGTCGTCGTCGCGGGGGAGATCGAATTCGACGAGAATCGCGAGGAGACGCTCGGACGGGCGCGCTCGCGCGCGACGACGTGGTTCGGTGGACGCGGTGACGAGCGCGCGAATAAGGCGCGAGAGACGTCGCCGGACGCGGTGTGGAGCGCGTTCGTCGTCGGGTCGAACGATAGCGCGTCGAGCGGGCAGAGCGCGCGCGAGGCGCGCGAGGGGGGGTCGGCGCGAGGCGTCGGCGAGGCGGGAAGACGGTGCGTCGAGGCGGTGGTGACGACGACGACGACGCGCGAGTGGTCGTCGAAGATATCGGGGTTGGTGCGCGATTCGCTCGGGCGCGAGATGGAGGCGAAGGGGCCGTCGCCGACGAGTTCGAGTAAGAGACACTCGAATCTGTACGTGAAGAATATTCCAGAGCGCGTCGACGAGTTGACGCTTCGAAAGTTGTTCGAAACGGTCGGAGAGGTGCACTCGTGCTGTGTGATTCGAGATGCTTCCACCAATAAGAGTCGTGGCTTCGGTTTCGTGAAATTTAAGAGCACGGAGCGCGCGGAGGATGCGATTGAGAGATTCAACGGCTCGGAGCTCCACGGGAAGATGCTCGAAGTCAAGTTTGCGAACACAGACGGTGAAAGCGACGACGCGAACGCAAACGCGAACGCTCCGCCGAGCGATAACGTGTATGTCAAAGGTTTGCCGCCTTCGTGGTCGCACGATGATCTCAAGTCGTACTTTACACAGTTTGGACACATCGTCGAGTGCAGACTTTTACACGCCAACAGAAGCACGTCGAGCGGGGCGCTGATTCGATTCCTACGCGAAAGTGAAGCCACGGCGGCGGTCAAGGAGGCGAGCGGTCGAGTTCTCTTCGATAGTGGTCCTCAACTCGTCGTTCGGTACGCCGAGGCGCAAGGGAAGAATGCCAAGCGCGGCAACGCCATCCCAGTCACCTCAAACGGATCGCGCCGACGAGACGGCAAGGGAGGTGACACGGCAAACTCAAGCCCCGACACGAACTATCTGACGTCCGCCATGTCACACAATAGTATCACGCAGCTTTTGAGCACTTTCGCCAGAGACGAGGAGGACGTCGCGGCGGTCGCTGCCCTCGGGTCTTCGCCTTCACACAAGTTTGACTCGCCCACACACGACGGCCGAACATTCTATGACAACACGTCGTGGCAAACGACCAGTCTGGGCAACGCGGTCGCGTACGTGCAAAATTTGCCACCGACGGCCGATGATCTATTCCTGTACAAGACTTTTTCTCCATTCGGCGCCATCACGTCGGTCCACGTCGTCCGAGATAACTGGACCGGTCTGTGCAACGGAATCGCGACCATTGATTTCAGACACCACGCGGACGCTCTCACCGCTCAGCAAACGCTCAAACGCGTCAACAGTAAAATAAGCTTGACTGTTCAGGCACCTTAAAGCTCTCGTTCATAATGACATGGGACCTCAGCCATCACCACCAACAACAGATCTGCACCGATGTACAACATCATTCAACGGGATATTATCCATCATTGCTTCGAGTACGAATGAGTGCTCACTTAATAAATAAATGTGATTATACGAATATTTCTTACATCATGGGAGTTGTTTCCTCGTGTTCGCGACGCTTCATTCTTTTGCGCTCCTCGGCGATTTGTTCGGCGGCCTCGATGAGTTTCTCCGGCGTGCGCTCGTCCTCAGCCAGCAACGCGTAAGCCTCTCTCAACGTTTTCCGCTGTTTGCTATATCTACTCAGCGCGGGATTAATGGAACGTCTCTCTCCCGATTCATCATCCGTGTCCGAATCGTAGTCTTCGTCATCGTTATCCTCGTCGTCCTCGTCCTCGCCGTCTTCGTCGCTCACGACGGTGCGAGTGGCGTCCACCAGACTGCGAGTGCGATCCGCAAAAGTACCACCCGTCGCCTGCACCAGTCGAGCTCGACTCTCATCGACGCTCGTCATGTGTTCGAGCACGTACGCCGCGAGCTCAAGTTTTCGACGCATGCGCCGACGCTGCTTTCGAAGAGAGCGTCCGGGTCCTCTTCGCGCCGCTCGACTCTCCGGCGAATCGTAGTTGGAATATTTTTCATACCTCCCCGGAACGACGAGCTGCGGTCGAACGTGCGAAGATTTTGTGCACGCCTCGCAACAAAACCCATCGAGTTTGTCTTGACATGCCGTGCACACCAGGAACAATCTGTTGCAATCGACGTTGGGACAGTTGCGGTGCGGCGGAGGCGCAGAGTTGGCGCCGCAGCAGTAACATCTCAACGTGGCTGCGGCTTCGCCGTGCTCGGCGCTCGGACGCCCGTCCGGCGCCATGGCCAGTCGACTATCGAACACGAACAGATGATCGTCCCAGAGTTGATCGTCGCGTTTCCCGTACTCGTCAAAGTACGCTTGCACTCCGCCCTCGAGGGTCATCACGTTGCTGTATCCTTGCTCGCGAAGCACCGTCGAGTACACGTCGCATCGAATGCCACCCGTGCAGTACATCATGATCGGGCGATCTTTCTCCACGTTCGCCAGCGGTCCGAGACCTTCCTGCACGTTCGTGTACACCGTCTCACGGAACGATTCCTGCACCGGACGTTCGGCGCCGCGAAAGTGTCCGACGTCCCACTCGTATCCGTTTCTCACGTCTAACAACAACGGCGCATCCTCCGCATTCTCGTTCACCTTTATCAAATTATCGTGCCATTCCTTCGGAGATAACGGTTTCGCGCGCGCCGTGCGATCGGTCAACGGCAGATGATCCGTGCCGCCCTCCAACTGCACCAAATTAGGCTTGTATCGCAGCGCCAACCGCGGGTGCGCCTGCGCGTCGGAGGGATACACAGATATTCTCATCCCCGAAAATCGCGGATCGCTCTCCACCCACCGCGCGTACGCCTCCCCCTCTCGCTTTCGCCCCGACATCTGCGCGTTGATCCCTTGTTCGTTGATGTATATCCGTCCTCTCAGTTCCCACCCCTCGCGTTCGACGTGCGCGCGATGCCTCTCCACCTCGGCGAGCGGGTCCTCCACCTCGGCGAATCGGAAAAACGTCACGAGCTGATACTCGGGCTCGGCGTCACCGGCGTCATCGGCGTCGTCTCGTCTCGCATCGTTCGCCATCGCGCGCGCGCGCACGACGCGATCCCAGTCGTCGTCGCGCGCTCGCCCGCCGCCGCCGCCGACCGCCCGTCGTCCACCTCGAGTCGCGCGCCACCCCTCGCGCCCGCGTCGCCGCCACCGCGCCGAGGCGGCACCGCTCGCGTGCGGATTTTGTGTCCACACCGTCGCGCGCGCGCGCGCGTCGCACGTCGCGCGCATGCCGACGAGGCGCGCACTAAACCGATGCCGCCCGCGCGCCGCTCAACCCTGCCCAGTCGCGCCCACGTTGCCCACGCACGCATCGACGCGCGACGACGCCTCTCGCGTCTCGTCGACGGGTAACGCGCGCGTCGATCGACGAAACGTATTATGTATCGTCACTTTTTCGCGACTCGGACGAAAGACGCGAGACGCGAGGTCGATGGGCGCGAGGATGTATTTCGATGCGCGCGCGCGAGACGATTCCAGTCGTGGGCTGGGGGTGACCGATCCGAACGACATTGTGCGACGCGCGGACGTCATGTCGTCGTCGCGCGACGCGTCTCGACGGACGCTCGCGGCGGCGGTGAGTAAGATGCAATCACCGGATAAAGGTACGCGCGAAAAAACGCGAGAGAACCGCGCGAATGAGGCGACTGACGAACGCATGATGATGTAGATTACAGGTACATGGCGTGCGCGGACCTGTTGGTGGACGTGACGCGCGATGGGTTCGATGGGTTCCCGTCGCGATCGATCGAGGCGGAGACGATGGAAGGGGTGATGCGGTGCGTGTTCGACGCGTCGGCGGACGTGGCGGGATTGGCGATGAAGTGCGCGACGGTCATCGCGGGGAGAGGGACGGGAGAGGCGGCGCGCGAGGCGGCGGAGACGCTGTGCGCGCGGGCGGGTGGGAGAGACGCGGAGACGCGAGATGCGGCGTGCGTGTGTCTGAAGACGATGATGGTGGATATTGGAACGTTCGGAGAGGAGGCGATGCGTGGGATGGTGGAGACGTGCGCGCCGGCGTTGGCGGCCCGCGTGGAGACGGCGGCGAGGGAGGGGGCGAGCGCGGACGAGACGAACACGGCGGCGGAGGCGGTGGATGTGCTTCACTCGATGGCGACGGCGATGCATGCGGCGCACATCAGTTTGAGCGAGGAACATCGTGAGTTGCTTCTGGGGACGCTGTTGAGACATCTCGAACACGGCAAGTCTGGCACGCGGAAGCGGGCGGCGCAGTGCGCGGCGCTCTTGGCGGCGCGAACGGATGGCGACGCGTTGAGTCGAACGATGAAGGCGGTGATGGGGTTGTTGGAGGAGAATATTTCGAGCGGAGGGAAGAGTGCGTTGTATTCGTTCATCCTTGGAGCCACCGCGCGCGCGTGTGGATATCGGTTTCGAGACTGCGCCGAGGATTCGTTGGCTCTCTTGCTCAAAGTGTGCGAATCTTCGTCGGAAGAATACGACGAAGATACCATCGACAACATCGAAAGCGCACTGCAGGCGATGGAAGGCATCATCACGTCGTGTCATTCAAGCGTCCAGGATGCGCAGAAGACGGCGTCGCGTGTCGATTTGGCGCTCAAATTCTTGTCGTACGACCCGAATTTCGACGACGACGACGAACCGGAAGAGATGGAAACGTGCGATGGTGACGACGACGAGGAGGATGAATACAGTGATGATGAAGATTACGACGATGACGATGACGAGAGTTGGAAGGTCAGGCGCGCCGCTGCGAAAGTTTTGAGCTCCATCGTGAGCACCGCGTCTGAAGCGACGTTGACCGAACATTACGACGCCGTCACGTCAAAGCTCTTGTTGCGCACAAAAGATCGCGAAGCGAGCGTTCAGCTCGACATTTTTGCGGTCCTGGGTGACATCGTGCGAGTGAGCGGTAGATTTCTCGAGAACGACCCCGATTCGAGCATGGGTGCAAAGATGCGCGCGTCCACGGCGGAAATCGTACCAGTCATCGCTCGAGAATCGACGTCGAAATCGGCCAAGACGCAGGTCGCGGCGTTCACGCTTCTCAGCTCGCTCGCCGCGGTGTTTCCGGAAATTGTGTCTGATATTACCGATGAACAAAGCCTGAGCGAGCTCATGACCGCCGTCGAGCGCTGCATCGGCGACAAGGCGTGCGGAAGCGCGGCTCGCATCGAGGCGCTCACGTTTGTCTCGAGCGTTTGCAAGTCGAAGGATTTGGCCGTGATGGACCCGTTCGTGCCGAACCTTCTACCAGTGATTTTTACTGCGTGTGCTGACAAGTATTACAAACTTGTCACGGCTGCGTTGTATTCTTGCGCTTCCGCGGTGGCGCTGTTGAAGAGAGACGCATCGGCGAGCGCCGAACACGCGAGCTTGATCAAGCCGTTGCTTGACGCAGTCCTCACCAAGCTCGCCGCCGTGGACGAAGATCAGGACGTAAAAGAGGCCGCCATTCATGCGTGTGCGGTCATTTTGGCGCATTTGAATCAACACGTGAACAACCAGGATCAATCTCGAGCGCTCGGTTTATTGCTCGAGCGCTCACGCAACGAGACGAACCGTCTCTCGGCGGTGCGCGCGTACTTGATGATCGCTTCATCGTCGAACCCCATGGATTTATCCGCAGTCGTCACGTCCGTGACGCACGAGTTAACGACGTTTCTGCGCAAGTCGAACAAATCTCTGCGCGAGAGCTCCCTCGCGTGTCTCAGCGCGCTCGTTTCGTTGCACCGCTCCGCGTTGCAAGATCCCGACGTCGTACCAGTGGTCACGGAAGCGTCCGCATTATTGAACGAGGAGGACTTGCACTTAGCCACGCTTTCTATTCGTTTGCTGTCGACCATCATCGAGGCGGCGAAGGATTTCCCAAACGCCGCGGAAGAGTCCGCGACGACGACGGTTCCGCTTGCACTCAAGCTCGCGCGGTCGCCGTTGGTGCAAAGACAGACGTTGAAGTCGCTTCAAGATTTGTACAAAAACTTCGTCCTCTCGAACGTCGTCTCGTTCAAGGCGCTCTTTGACGCGTTATCGGACACCAAAGACATTCAATCCGTCGATAGTCAATTCGTGGCGCACAGCTTGGCCAAGTGCGTCGCCGCGGCGTGCTTGGCCGCCGGAGAGGACACCGCCGAGGAGACGACGCGAGCCTTGTTGACCAAGCTCGCGCGAGTCACGGGCATCGAAGCCGTGTACACGCTTCTCTGCATCGGTGAGATTGGGCGATTGACAAACTTGTCCGCGAACACGGAACTGGAGAAGATACTTCTCTCTACGTTTGACAGCGAGCTCGAAGACGTAAAGGGCGCCGCTGCGTTGGCGCTCGGCCGAGTCGCCGTGGGTAATCGCGACAAGTATCTGCCCCTCATCATTTCGGCCCTCGACAGCGATGCGGTCGAACATCAATACTCTCTCCTTCAGGCGCTCAGAGAAATAATCGTGGTGGGCGACTTGAGCGACGAGGAAACGAAGAGAGTGTTGGCGATTCTGTACGGCACCGCGAGCTCGCGCGAAGAGGGCGTCAGAAACGTCGTCGCCGAATGTCTCGGCAGACTCGCGGCGTCGGATCCGAGCAAGTTCGTTCAAGACATTCATGAAAAGCTTTCGCAGAGCGCATCACCGCTCGAGAAGGCGACGCTCGTGTCAGCCATCAAGTTCATGGTCATCGCGAGCGAGAGGGGAGCCCTCACGAAGATTCGAGGCGAGCTGCGCCTTCACGAGTGTCTGAGCGCCATGTCGGACGAAGACGTGAACGTGCGAACGGCTGTCATCAAAACATTGAACGAGATAGTGCATCGCGAAAACACCCTCATCAAGCCAGTTTTAGCCAACATGCTTCCGACGCTTCTCGGTCAGACGGCCATCGTCGCCGAACTCGTTCGAGTCATCGATCTCGGCGCGTTCAAGCACACTGTCGACGACGGTTTGGAGTGTCGAAAGTCTGCATTTGAGTGCGTGAACACCGTGCTCGATTCGTGCGGCGCTCTGGTACGCGCCAATGACGTCGTGACGGCGCTCATCGGCGGTTTGAGAGATCATTACGACGTCAAAATGCTCGCACACGCCGCGTTGCGCAAACTGAGCGACGGTGTCGCCCCAAACTCGGTCGATGCCGTCCTCACCAACCTGGTCTTCATCTGCGAGCCGTTAGAGAAGACGCTCACCGCGCGAATGAAACGCGACGCCGTCCAACAAGAGATTGATCGTAACAACGACATGCTTCGAAGCGCCTTACGAGTGGTGTCGTCCATCAACCAACACGCCGCGAGCAAGGGCGTCGCTGAGTGGAACGTGTTCAACGACGAAGTCATTCTCGCCAGAGAACATCTCGTCGACATGTATAAAGCCTTATGAGCTCCGCGCGCGCGACGAGTCTGGAACGCGTTCATTTTGAAAAGTTTCGTTTACAAAGAATGTTTTTCGCCTAGCCTTGAATGATTGAATATGTAAATTTTAGTACCGCCGCGTTTCGGCGTCGTTCATGTCCTCGTACATCAGTTCGCGCTCGAAATCCATCGCCTCGTCGATGCGTTCGCCTTGGTGCAACATGGCCTCCGCCTTTTCGCTCACGCCGAGCGAACGCATGGAATCTTCGCTGTACTTGTCCCAACACCACGACGCCAATTGGAGTTCGTAGCGCAAACGCGCGCGATCGGCAGCCTCGCGCATCGCCAAGTACGCCGACGTCTTGCCGCCGCTCAACTCAATTTCGAGCGCCAAGTCGGCGATAGCCTGTCGAGGGGGAAAAAACAATCGTCAGTGTCGCGTTCGCGCGCGCGTCGAACGAGCATCCGTCCTTCCGTGTGTCTCGATCGCTCTTCTTCTCGTGTGGCTACGGAAATGGATGGCGCAGTTTTGTCCGCATGTTTTGCGACTCGGTGTTCCACAATGCGTTTCTCGTCATCGCCACGAAGAGGCGTCGCTCGCTCGCTCGCTCGCTCGCTCGCTCGCGTCGTCGCGTCGCACCTGTTGAATCGCAGGAAGTCTCTGTCCGTGCGTCTGCGCGCTCTCACATCGCTCCATCTTACGCTCGCGCGCGCGTTCAGCCACCTCGAGCACCAAACAAAACTCATTATCCGTCTTATGCTTGACGTACCCCATCAAGTCAAAGTACTCGCCGTCTCGAAAACTAAAATCCGAGGGTTCGTTGAGGTGCATGCGTTGCACCTTTTCCAACATCGTCCCCGGCGCCGCGTTCACCTCCTTATACTGCGGTTCCAACCAATCACCCTCATCTTCGAACGGCCACTGTCCGGCATCCGTGATGATATCATCCGGCGACTGCGTCCCGACGCCTCCGACGCCTCCGACGCCTCCGCCGCCCTCGCCGCGCCCTCGCGCGCCGCCGCGTCCGTCGACGAAATCATCTCTCAAATACGCATCCAACGTCTCCATCGGCGACGACGACGACACAGACGCGGACGACATCATCATCCCACTCCCGACGCTCACGTCTTCCCACCCATCTCTCGCGTCGTCCTCCTCGTCGTCGACGTCCCGTCCCGTCGCCCGCGCGCGCGCGTCTCGCCCCCCCGCCCCCCCGCGCCCCCCCGCGTCGACGCTCGCCGCCCGTCGACGCATCCGTCGCGCCGCATCCGCCCGTCGTTTCACCGCGCTCGCGCGCTCGACCGCATCCGCCGTCGTCGAGTTCGTCGCGCACGCCGACGTGCGCGCCTTCCCATCCACGGGTCGCCCCGCGCGGCGGCGCACCGACGCGCGCGGGACGAACGACGTCGCGTCGTCGTCCCCGCGGCGTCGCACGCGCGAGACGCGCGAGGGGACGACGGGGACGCGGGCGCACACCGCGCGAGACATCGTCCGTCGATGCGGTCGATCGATCCTCGCGAGCGTTCGCGCGTCCGTCCGTCCGTCGTCGTGTGTCGGGCGCGCCCGTCTCGCGGCGTCGGCGTCGGCGCGACCGAGAGTGGCACACAAAACACACATAGTTTGTGAGTCGTGAACGCTCGAGTCCTCGAAAAGTGTCCAGCCTCACTGGGGGACAGTCGCACAAAAACACAGGTTTAGTCGGTTCCCTATTCCCTAATCCCTAAAGTAGTCGGTTTCGACAATTAATAAGGCGTTCGAGTCGTGAACGCTCGAGTCCTCGAAAAGTGTCCAGCCTCACTGGGGGGGATTTCGCACAAAAACATGGTTTGTGACGGTTTAGTCGGTTCCCTAAAGTAGTGGGTTTCGACAATTAAGGCGTTCGAGTCGTGAACGCTCGAGTCCTCGAAAAGTGTCCAGCCTCACTGGGGGGGATTTCGCACAAAAACACAACAAAAACACAGGTTTGTGACGTTCGAGTCGTGAACGCTCGAGTCCTCGAAAAGTGTCCAGCCTCACCTCGGATTGATGATGATGCCCGGCGCCGACCGACGACGTCCCGGGCCGACGCGCGAGACGGCGACGGGACCGGACCGACGGGGACCGGCGCGGCGCGAACCGACCGCGTCTCGTGCGTCGACATGTCGTCTCGGATCGGTGCGGGGGCGCGCGCGGTGACGTCGAGCGCGGCGAGACAGGCGGAGGCGTTCGCGGAACTGTGCGGCGGCGCATCCTTTTCGCGTCGAGACGCCGCGCGCGGGGCGGTGGGCGCGCAGATCGGGAGGCGTGGGGTGGACGCGCGCGGTGGTGGTGGGGGTGACGCGCGCGCGGGGAGAGGGCGAGGGCGGGGAGGTGGTGGTGGTGGCGACGAGGAGGAGAGCGACGAGAGCGACGACGAGAGCGACGACGAGAGCGACGACGACGCGCGCGCGTCTGGGGGTGATGCGGTGACGTCGTGGTCGCCTCTGACGGATGAAGAGGCGAATGTGATGCGTAAACAGTTGCGCGTGCGCGTGCAAGGGGCGGATGGGGCGTGTCCGGCGCCGTTACAGGGGTTCGAAGAGCTTCACGAGAGGTACAAGTGCGGCGGTCGACTCGTCGAGCGGTTGCTTGAGGCGAATTTCAAGGTTCCCACCCCGATTCAGCGCCAAGCGGTGCCGATTTTGTGTGGTGGGAACGAACTGCTCGCCATCGCGCCGACCGGTAGTGGTAAAACGCTCGCATTTCTGCTTCCGATCATCATGAAGTTGAAGAAACACGAAGAGGGTGGTCCGCGCGCGCTCCTGTTGGCACCCACGAAGGAGCTCGCGGGACAATCCGCGCGTATTTTGCGCATTTTATCTCGAGGTGTGAGCGGATTAAAGTCGTGTTTACTCACGAAAGCCACGGCTGGGAACGATTTTAGCAAGGTTGACGTTCTCGTCGCGACGCCGATGCGTCTCAAAATTTTACTTCAACACGAAAAGATTGATTTGTCCAAGGTGCTGTATCTCGTGTTGGACGAAGCCGACAAGTTGTTCGAGATGGGATTCGTTGAACAAATCGATGCCGTCGTGGCAGCGTGCAATCATCAAGAAGTGACTCGAGCTTTATTCAGCGCGACGCTTCCGGAGAAGGTGGAAGAACTGGCGCGTAGCGTCATGGCGCGCCCGATGCGACTCACCGTCGGCGAGCGCAACAGCGCTTCGAGTACAATAGCGCAGCGAATGTTGTTTTGTGGACACGAGGCTGGTAAGCTCCTCGCGCTGCGTCAAATTATTCGTGAAGGCATCAAACCGCCTGTCATCATATTCACGCAGTCCAAGGATCGCGCCAAGCAGCTCGCGAAAGAGCTCGCTGGAGATGGTTTACACATCGGTTTGATTCACGCCGAAATGTCCGACTCCAAGCGGGAGGAGCAAGTCGATCGGTTCCGCATGGGAGAGACGTGGGTGCTCATCGCGACCGACTTGATGGCGAGAGGCATGGACTTTGTCGGCGTTTCAACCGTCATCAACTTTGATTTTCCTGGATCACCCACGAGCTACATTCATCGCATCGGACGAAGCGGTCGTGCGGGTCGACCGGGCTCTGCGATCACGTTTTTCACGGAGGAAGACGCTCAAAGAGGTGATCTGAGACCGATTGCAAACGTGATGAAAAATAGCGGCTGCGAAGTCCCGGAATGGATGTTAAATCACACCGGAGAGAAGGGCATGAAGCGTCGCAAACGCAAAGATGGTAAGGAGGATAATCCGAGACGTGCGCCACTTGACTTGCCGATGGGGGCGGATCCGAAGGTGTACAAGCCCGATAAAAAGAAGCGTAAAATCAAGCGCGCGCCGAAGAAGGACGACGCAGAGGCGATGCCGCCACTTCCGAAGAAGTGGAAAGGAAAGAAAAAGTCGAGCAACAAGTAATTTGATAGTGATGCGTCTTGTTGTCGACAACATTAGTAGTTTCTTTACTCACTATCTACTCACCACGCGACTCGCTTCACTAATCGCTTCAAAGCCGAGCCGCTCCCCGGCGCGCCGCTGGCCTCACTCCGAGGCGACCGACGATGGGGTGCGCGCCGTCCACACCGCAACCGCGACGCACCCCGGCGAAAACAAAGACGGAATCTCGGGAGAACGCGTGGAAGGCGACGGGAATCGTGGCTCTGCGAGACTCCAATTTGCGCGAGTTGCCCGACAAGTTGTTCGATGGTGACGGTGAATTCGCGCTGAAACTGCGCAACGTGGACGCGACGAACAATAAAATCAAGCACATTCCCAGAGAGATTGGAAACTGCGTGAACATCGCGCGTCTCGTGCTCGCGTCGAACCTCATAGAATCGCTCCCGGAGGAGATGGGAACGCTGACAAAGCTCAAGACGCTCGTGCTGGACAACAACAGAATCAGCTCTCTTCCAGATTCCATCGGATCTCTCAAGGCTTTGATGACGCTGAGCGCGTGCGAGTGTGAGCTGACGACGTTACCCACCACCCTCTCCACCTGCCCGTCGCTCACCACGGTGAAATTCTCGAAGAATACATCGCTCGACTCGAGCGCGCTCGACGCGCTCGCCGATTGCGAGCGACTGGAAGAAATCGACCTGAGCTCGTGCGCCTTGACCGTCGTGCCGGCCTCCGTTGGAAGGTTGAAACGACTCAAAAAGTTAAACATAGAGAACAACGTCGGCGTGCACACGATCCCGAGCGATGTGTTCAAGTCGTGCGAGGCGCTCACAAAGCTCACCGCGTACGGAACCTCCGTGAGAAACGTCGAATACACCGATGGCTACGACACGTACGTCGAGAGAGTGAAGATGCGCCACGGGAAAATCATTTCTGGAAACTCGATGATCGTAGACGAGCGACGGGGCTTGGATTACGGGTTTGATCACACCGCGTCGTGACGACGCGTTAGTCGGTTGTTGTTTTAGTACGGAGTAGTTAGTTCCACGTCCTCAGTCGCGCGCGCG
>Ga0181568_10004365_pt1 | contig 12625 bp, 11 predicted proteins | sample 101ome_20_FD_133758 | JGI IMG/M metagenome (GOLD analysis project Ga0181568, IMG submission 133758) | Coastal salt marsh microbial communities from the Groves Creek Marsh, Skidaway Island, Georgia - 101404AT metaG (megahit assembly) | ecosystem: Environmental > Aquatic > Marine > Intertidal... | reverse complement strand
TTCTAAAATGTCCGATTCAAGTTATTTATTTCCAGTTGATAATACGAAAGAGTGTTCTGTTCTAACGTTAGAGGAAGGAGAGAATACGAGTTTGTATATTCCAGTGATTCCACCGCAGTTGCAATTCACATCTTCTTCATTAGAAGAAGGGCAGCCAATGAAGTTTGAACCAAAGTTCTTGAAGTATTATATTGAGAACTGTTTACGATTGGGGAAGATCAGAAGGATTGATTTTGCGACCAGAGAAGTACCAAACTTTGCAGTACCCCAGACATGTGCATTTGTTCACTTTGATTGTGTGTTTGATAATAAAAATACAAGAGATATGAGAGAAGGACTACAAACGAACGGGAAGTGGAGCTCGCGTGGGTTCTCCAATGAAGATGGTTATTGTTGGTTTGTAACAGGTCCGCACTATAAGACTGCGCATCTATTATTTAAAGTAAATCATAAACCAATCAAATTTGAAGAAAAAGATGAAAGAAACATAGAACAATTGAAAGCAGAGAACTTATTATTGATTGAGAAACTCCAAGAAAAAGAAGAAGAGATCAGACAATTACGCCAACAATTGACAATGGGATCTGATGAAACATATGACAAAATAAATCAAATGAAAGGGGACGTAAAACAATTAAAAGAAATAGCATACGCAGCATCTAGCATGTCACCACTATAATAATTTTAAATAAACAAAAAATAGTTGTAAATTTGTATAATGTATTTTTTTATGAATGATATGTCATTTTCATATTTTTATAGCGTTCAATTTCATTTGGAGTGATGTTTGCAATTTTTTTATTAAATGCGCGTTGTTGACTGGTAATCGCTGACACGAAGGCTGGGGACCGTGAATGTTGTTGTATAAAATAAGCATAATCACGTATTTTGGATTGCATGTCTTGTGAATGGTTTAAAAAGGTTAAGAATTTGTTGTTATTTTTAATGCACCATGATATGAATTCTGAAGCATGATAAAGACACATTGTTTTAAAAAAGAAATAAGAGACAACGGGAGTATCTTCTTTGTATTTTGTTCTTCTAGCAAAGATGGCAGTTTCTGTATTATCATAAAAGTCAGTGTATTGCATGCCAAAGTAATGTAATAATTTTGCACATTGAAATAATGAATGTTCAATTTCCTTTTGAATACACTCGTTTAGAGAACTTTGGAACGAATTAGCAGTTAATTTGGGTGTTTCGTTGTGAATAAAGAACATACAATTAATAATAGTGGCCCATGTTTCACAATAGCTTTCATAGAGACGGAAGTCGGTATGTATATAAAATATTTTTTGACAGAATTTGTCGCTAAATCCGGAGTCAATACTTGCGAAGTCAAGACCGAAACTATGAAAGGATTCATGTATGAGAACTTTGAACCATTCTTCTTGTCTATAGATATGTATTTCATTATTACGTTTACATGCGTAAGTGAATGCAGTATTGATATTGTGTTGATCAATAATCTGTGCGGGTCTATTTGGCAATAATTTAATACTCGGGGACATAAATAAATAAATAGTGAGTGTTTTGGAGCAGTCTTCGTCGGAGAATGGTACAAGAATATGCATAAGTGTATAGATTTGTTTAAATATGTGGAATGCATTGTCATTATCGTGAGAAGGCAGTACTAAATTTATGTGTATTGTTTTGTCGTTGACGGTGAAATGCATGTTGTAAAGGTGTTTATCCATTTGTAGTAGAGTGTTTTGTACGGATTTGATATAGAGTGGATATTCAGTTAAGTTGGTAAGTTCTTCATTACTAAACGTTTTATTTTCACGAAGGTGCTTATTATTTTTAAATTGTGTTGTGAAAAGGTTGTTTAAGTGGGTGATTTGTTGATATAGTCTGAATAAAGGAGTAGTAGTATATTTAGTTAACTTACGTGTTGTCATTTATATATAAGTATAAAAAATTGAAAGAAGGTTTTGGAAAAAGGTAGAAGTAGAAATGGGGATTAAATATTTGAATACATTTGTAAAAAAGGTATGTTCTAATTATTCTTATAATAAGGTGGATATTGAGAAATATCAAAATAAAAAGATAGTAATAGATTCGTCAATATATTTGTATAAGTTTTCAGTAGGAAACATGCTGATAGAGAATTTTTATCTATTAATATCCATCTTTTTGAAATACAATATAATACCGATATTTGTGTTTGACGGGAAACCGGCAGTAGAGAAATATGATGTGATCCAAAAACGTAAAGAAGAGAGATTAATGAATAAAGAGAAATATGATAAATTATTGGAGTTTTTAAATGACAATGTGTTGTCTGCAAAGGAGCGTAAAAAATTATTAAATGAAATAGAAGTAATAAAAAAGAAAATAGTGAAAGTGAAGCGAGAGGACATAGCAATAGTAAAGGATTTGATGAAAGCATTTGGAGTGACATTCATAGAGTGTGAGGGAGAAGCGGATGGTTTTTGTTCTTATTTAGTAAAGACAGGGAAAGCAGATGTATGTTTAAGTGATGATACCGATATGTTTCTTTATAATTGTCCTTTGGTAATAAAGGATTTAGATATAGTGAACAAAACGGTAGTGGAGTATAATACAAAGAACATATTAGAAGAAATGAAATTGAGTATACGTAATTTCATAGAAATAATGGTGGTGACGGGTACAGATTATAACGTAAACAATAATCTGAACCTACGGGACGTGTATAATGGATTTAAAAGATATAGAAGACGTAAAGATAGAAGTGAACAGTTTTATGATTGGTTGGAAAAGGACAAAGGCATAGAATTAAATAAAGAAGAATTAGAAAACGTAAAGAAAATGTTTTCAATAAACGCTACAAAATATAAAGAGTTATTAAATGATATTGAAATAGTAAATAAGGAAAAGAATGTTAAGAAAATAGAGTCTATTTTAAGTGATTATGAAATAGAATATGTAGAAGAGATTAAATGATCGTGGATAAAAAACTGCCATTGTATTGTTCTATACCGGTATGAGATAGGTTGATAGAAACGTCAATATATACTTTGCCTCCAATTTTTTTCCATCGGTTACAAAATAACCAGTCTTCGGACAAATAATGTCCATCTTCTACACCACAATCAAAAAGAGCATATGCATATCTATTTTCATGTTCTTCCAAATAATTGACATCATCTGTGTATTTCGTATGAGGGAAAGCTTCGCTCATTTTTTCAATAACCCCACGTTTAATCATCATGAAACCAGTGGCGACATGCTTAACTTCGGTAAGATTGTTTTCAATTTTGATAGAATTGCCAATGTGATTTAAATTATAATTCAGAAGACTGTATTGAACAAGCAGGTCATCATCCATAATATTTTTGACTCTAGAATTGTTTTTCTTTTCAATCATCTTTTTAATATATTCAGGATCATTCGCCAATTTTTCCCAATTATATTTTTTAAGTGGATAAATGCCACCGACGATTGGTTTATTTGCAATTATGAGTTTAATAATATTGACAGGGTCCCATGTAATATCATTATCAATAAACATTAGATGCGTCACAGTAACATCAGACATAGCCTTTGCAACAAGATTATTTCTAGCACGTGTAACTAGACTGTCATTTTTACAAAATTCAATCTTAAGCGGTATATCATAATATTTAAATACCTCTTTCGTTTTAATAATACAAAAGACGTAATTAACGAAACAAACGCTTCCGTAACATGGAGTAAGAATAACAACCTTTGGTTTATTTTCTTCAACATATTGTTTAATACTTTTTTCTAAATCGTATTCCATAGATTCAACTGGATGCTCCATTTACTATATGAAATAATACATCTCTATATCATTTCATATTTGTCTTTTGTATTTAGTATAATTGCATAGTATTTTTATGATTTATAATTAATTTAAGCGGTAGTAGAGTCACCAGCCTTTGCGAAGTGAGGCTTCATGTATCTTTGAAGATTGAAGAAAGTCAATTCGTCATTCTTTTGAACCTTTAGAAGCTTGGTCAACTTGGTATCAGGGTGGATGATACGACCATTGTTAGTATCCTTTAGAGAATGCTTAACAATGTATGCATTGATCTCCTTGCTTACATCGGTTCTGGACATTTCAGTACCAGATTCCTTTCCAAGAAAGGTAGCAAGCTCGTCACTGATACGGGCAGGCTTTACGAAACCAGAAGGCTTACGGTTACCATTGCTTTGACGCTTCTTGGCACACAATTTTTGTGCTACCTTAAGCTCACGGGATACAGCCTTCTCCAATGTCTTGAAATCATTCTTAAGAGTGGAGAATAGACCAGCCAATTGTTGAATCTTGGCACTGAAAACAGTCATCTTTTCTCCAACGGTTTCAATAGCATCCTTTGGAGCAGCAGGTGCTTCAGCGGAAACCATCTCATTGGTGACAGGTGCAGTTTCAGCAACTGACTCGGTTGTTGTCTTTTTAGACTTGGGGGCTTTAGTGGACTTCTCTACAGTTTTAGCGGTTCTTACCATACTAGCTGCTATACTATATAATAGGTGCTGTTTTTAAGTTGTTTAAGACATTAAAATATATATTGTAAATTAATATATATTGTAAATGCGTTAATGCGTTTGATATTTAGACAAGTGATTCATATAACCAGGGCATTGCAAATCTGGCATTTTGGCTGGCGAGAGTTAATGCGGATAATGCATGTAGCGCACCAATCTTGCGGTGGTCTTCGTCAATTCCCGAGTAAATAATATTTTCAAAGACAATTAAACATGCAGTTTTTATATTGTTTTGGGTGATATTTTGGGTATATCGGTAAGTAGGAAAAATGCCATCAAAAGGATCATGGTAAGGTGAAATAAGAACCTTGAGTTGGGGCGATATGCGCCCACGAAACGTCCAAATATCCCATAAAGCACGGTAGAGCCTAATGTATTGCATATGTGTAAGATCAAACCAATGACTACTCGTATAATTCCCAAGATTATCAACTTCAACAAATATACGATCAACTCTTTGTGATAAATTTAATGAACTTCGTAATTGATTAATGAATTCGTAACGTTCTTGCATTTCTGTAGTCATGCGTGTATATATATTCATACGTCGTAAATTAATATTTGGATTGTAGTTCTCAACATTACTAATCTGCGTAGTACGAAGCATGTTTTGAAAAATTTGCATATGCCCCCGTCTATCTTTATTCACATAAAAGAATTTATTACTCTCTTTAAATTCAGAATCAATGAAGAAATTATTGTTATACATACATATAATAAGGTGTTTCATTTTATCACTGAAATGCTTTCTATTATACGGATTATACATCTTTTTATTGATTTTATAATGACTTATTAACGATGATATATCAAATCCGTAAATAAAATCATTTTCATCTTTATAACTAAAAAAATAATTAAACGAAATATCAGCAATTGGCTCCAATGTTACAAAATCTGTTTGATTATTACATAATAAACGATCCTTAATAGCAGGACCTCTAAAATTTGTATACAATTTACCTTGATACATCCTTATCATAGACTGTATCTTAATAATATTCTTAAGTTTCTCAAAATGATACACAATACGGTCAGAAAGAACACTTTTATTACCCGTGATTTTCAAATTATTACTTTTACATACACCTTTCAATACCGCATGCTTATACCTTGAAATAGAATCCTTCATATTATGTTTAAAAAAATTATCATAAGTTAACTCCTTATTTAATTTAAAACCATTTTTAGTCGTCTTTTTAGTCATAACTTTATATAATATCATTATATATTTTTTATATTGCTATACATCAAAATTGTTATATTATATGACACGATTTATGGGTTTATTACATAGTTTTTTATGTGATTTAAAGCATAACTGCAATTGTAAAATAAAATTGACTTAAAGATATACGGTGATAAGTATGTATAATTAGAAATGTCTAATAATTCAGTTCCAATTGTTCTAAACAGCGAAGAGTGGGATACTTCAGGTATTCGTTATATGCAACCAAAAGTAAATGACAGAGGTGGAAAGTCAATTGCGATTGTAAGTACACAAACAGGTCGGTCTTTGCATATTTCAACACCATTAATGATGACTTGGGGTATCGCAGACTATGTAAATGAGAATGGAGAGTCCGACGGTAAGTTTAAGATGTCATTGAACTTCCCCAATCAAGATTATAAAACAGAAAGTACCGATCAATTTTTAGAAAAATTTAAAGCATTTGAGAATCAGATTTTAGATGACGCAGTAAAATATAGTGATGCATGGTTCGGCGAAGAACTATCTCGCGAAGTAGTAAAACATAACTTATTTCCTCTATTAAAATACCCTAAAGATAAATTAACAAAAAAATTTGATTATAATAAGGCTCCTTCTATTAGTGCAACTGTACCTAATTACAATGGTAAATGGACTACCCAGATTTACGATACCGGTTCTAATCTACTATTTCCAAGTGACGAAAAGCCAAGTTTGACACCAATGGATCTAGTTCCAAAGATGTCAAATGTTGCAGTTGTTTTGCAATGTGGTGGATTATGGTTTGGTGGTAAAGGTTGGGGTTTGACTTGGAAAGTAAATCAAATCGTTGTAAAGCCTCGTCAAGTTGTTAGTGTGTATGATAAGTGTTATATCAAACTGTCTACTGACGAACTTCAAATGATGGACAAAAGGTCTTCTCAAGATGAGAATGATGAAGATGAAGTAGTAGAAAAAGAGACAGTTACACAAGTTGAAGATTCTGACGAAGAAGAAGAAGAAGAAAAGGAACTGGCACCAGAACCAGTTACAACTACAAAAAAGAAGGTTGTAAAGAAAGCAGCTCCAGTAGAAGAAGAAAAAGAAGAAAAACCAGCTCCAGCAAAGAAGAAGGTAGTTAGAAAGAAGGCATCCGCCGAGTAAATTAAAATAATAAATTAGCAAAAAATTATAATTAAATATATTTATAATTTTTTTTTGAAAGCATATGTTATCTGACTGATGTATTTATGTTTATTATTTTTACATTTGTTGTTATTATCCGATATTTCTAGCGTAAGAATGATAAGATCACGTTTTTTATCTAGAATACATGATTTACCTAGAATATTGGGAGAAAGTTTGCATGTACAAAACAAAAAAATTATAACACTATCTCCAGGAGGATTTAGAGGATTTTATATTTTTGGTTTGTGTAAATTTTTAAAAGAAAAATATGATATACAAGATTATGTATTTTCAGGAGCATCTGCGGGTGCATGGAATTCACTGTTTTTATGTTTAAAAAAGAATGATAATGATTTCGTAGAGAACATTTACAATATAAATTTTCAAAACGTAACCGATTTAAATACAATAGAGAACATGGTAAAAGACGCAATATTAGAAAAGTATACATCTGACGATTTTGATCTAGATAAACTCTATATAGGTACAACTGTTTTTAAACAATTTAGATTTCAAACCGTAATATATACAGATTTTGATGATTTAGAAGACGCATTAAATTGTTGTATTGCAAGTTCACATATTCCATTTGTAACCGGAAAATTGTTTTATAAATATAGAGGACTCTACTCTTTTGATGGCGGTTTTAGTAAATATCCATACTTAAATGGAGCCTATGCAAATATACATATAACACCAGGCATTTGGGAAGATAAGAAAAAAAATACCTTCAATATAACAGATTATACAAGTCTATTCTCAAAAAAAAAAGTAGATTTTAACGTATTGTTTAAACAAGGATACGAAGACGCACATAAAAATAAAGAACGATTGGATAAATTATTTTTATAACATCTTTATTTCATTATTTTGAGAACCTGAACAATATAAATATAAATTCTTTACTATATTATGGCTATTCCAAAATATATTATACAGACGTCGCGTAAAGATGTGCCTCCTGATTATGTAGTGGACATGATAAAAGCAAGAAGTCCCGGTTACACATATAAGCACTATAATGATAATGAAGTAATCACTTTTTTTAAAGAAAATTATTTGGAAGAGTTTCCAGATGTGATAAATAAGTTTTTTTCGTTTAGTTATGGAGAACATAGAGCAGATTTGTTTAGATATTATTATCTATATGTGAAAGGAGGTGTATATTTTGATACCGACGCAATGATTGAAGGAGACTTAAATGAAATTGTGAAAGATTATTCTTATTTTTCCGTGAATTCGTCTTATTTTCCAAATAGCATATTTCAAGGATTTATTGGATGTGTACCCGAACACCCCATCATATACAAAGGGTTACAAGATATTTATAAAATACAAAATGAAGTTTTAATCGCCAAACCGGAGAACTTTCACGATATTTGCAGAAATATGTATCAATTTGTTACACAATTTAAAGATCAGTCAAAAATAAAATTATTTCAAGAATTTTATGGTGGGCCTGAAGTAGCTATGGTAGTAGATTTAGATACAAATTATATCGTTTTAAAACATTACCATATTACGAAAATAATTCCACCTATTTAGGGTATATATTTTATATACCTATTATATAGGTATAATATGGATATTACTGACCCAACTATAGACTCACGTTGTAACAAAACAAATTTAATGCGCCAGGTCAGTTTTGAGGATAATGATTCTATTCGTGATTATATAGATATAGGTAACGAAAAAGATTTAAACAAATTAAAAGATGTTATAAATATAAAAAATAGTACATATAGAACTGCATTAATGTATGCAGTTATCTCCGGCAGTTACGATTTTGTTGAAGACCTTATTACCTTAACATCAGGTACAATAGATTTAAATGTACAAGATATTGATGGTAAAACAGCATTAATGTATGCAGTTGATTTTTATAATCCAGATATTTTCGAATTACTCGTTAAAGCGGGAGCGGATTTAAATATACAAAATAAATGTAAACAAACAGCATACGATCTTGCAAAAAAAAAATTAGCATTTTTAACAGAAGGTACAGAAAAAGAGATAAAAAAAAGACTTGAACATGATGGCCGGGACAGAAAACTTGATCCCGAAAGAATAAAAGGTTATAACGCAATTATTGAATATATTGAAAGTATTAATGCCGACAATAATTCTAAAAAAAGTGGTGGTCAAAGGCTTAATAAACTAACTCGTGCGCAGGAAAAAGAATTAAGACAAAAACTCGCCATAAGAAGAAAATACCCATATCCTAGTCAGCCAAGATCCGGCCCAAAGACTTTTACTGAAAATATAGACGAACTTATGTATAAATATTTTCTTTGGAATGATGGGAAAAATTATACGACATATAACAGGCTTGGAGAAATTGAGGGTTTTGGTTACAGCCCTGAACACCTAAATAATAGAACTTCACCTGGTAATAACTTTGTGCAGGAGGCGAACAGAAACTCGCGTGCTAACAGTTATAGTCAAAACCCAAATGTAGATAATGATTTAACGTATGGGGACAGTGAATATCTTAATAAAATTAGAGAAACAGAAAAAGAAAACGAACTATATAAGAATTTAGGTGGTAAAAAGAGAAAAACAAAGAAAGGAAAACGAGGTAATAAATCAAAAGAATCCAGGAAAGGAAAGAAATCCAGAAAGGAAAGAAAGTCTATAAAAGGAAAGAAAATCAAAAGATAAATATAAAATATATTTAGGGTATATATATTTTATATATATATATACGTTATGGTTAAAAGTATAGTAATTAATGGCGGCGGAAATTGTTCAAGTAGCTCATGTAAAAAATCTAATATTGCATCAGGTGAATCATTTGAAGCTTACAATAGTTTAAGGACTGCGATCAGAGATAAAGACGAGACAATAGATTTCAAAAGACTCATTACAGAATACAAAGATAAATTAAATCTACAAGATCATGATGGAAAAACAGTATTAATGCATGCGATTGAATATATGCCAAGTATTGCCGAAGAACTTATTAAAAAAGGAGTGGATTTAAATATACAAGATAAACGTGGACGAACAGCATTAATGCATGCGATTGAGTTTGGAAATAAAGAAGTTGCCGAAAAACTCATTGAAAAAGGAGCGAATTTAGATATACAAGATGAACATAAAAACACTGCATTAATGTATGCGATTAAATATATGCCAGAAGTTGCCAAAGAACTTATTGAAAAAGGAGCGAATTTAGATATACAAGATGAACATAAAAACACTGCATTAATGTATGCGATTTTTATTGGAAATAAAGAAGTTGCCAAAAAACTCATTGAAGCAGAAGCGAATTTAAATATACAAGATACTAGTGGGCGAACCGCATTAATGGATGCGATTGTTATTAGAGATATAGAAGTTGCCAAAAAACTTATTGAAGCAGAAGCGGATTTAAATATACAAGATACTAGTGGGCGAACCGCATTAATGCATGCGATTATTAATGGAGAGATAGAAGTTGCCGAAAAACTCATTGAAGCAGAAGCGGATTTAAATATACAAGATACTAGTGGGCGAACCGCATTAATGCATGCGATTAATAAGCCAGATATTATAAAATTTATTATAGATACTGTTATAAATCACGTAAATGATGTTGAATATCTACATAGTGATACTTACGTAAATGATTTTATAGTATCTAATAATTTAGTTAACGAAATGAGAAAAGAAACGTTAGATATGGATATAAAAAGGCAATTTGCACGACCTATACTTGCATATACTTATTCATTTCATAAATTCGGACAAGTCATGTTAGATAGAATTAATTTAGATAGATCAGAAAATAAAAAATCAAATTATTCGTATGCTCTAGGTGATCCGTTATCTATCGTTCATAGTTTTATTTCGCCTGAAATATACATGTATTTAAAACCAGATGAGATAGAACAAGTAAAAAATGCTTACAATTATTCTAATCAGAATAGTTCAGTTACTAAATATGAAATGGATGATTACATTCAACGTATTATTGCCCACGATAATTCTAAAAAAAGTGGCGGTAAAAAGAGAAAAACAAAGAAAGAAAAACGAGGTAATAAATCAAAAGAATCCAGGAAAGGAAAGAAATCCAGAAAGGAAAGAAAGTCTAGAAAAGGAAAGAAAAACAAAAGATAAATGAAAAATATATTTAGGATATATATATTTATATAGGATATATATATATATAGATAATGAGCCTTGCATCACGTAAACCAGCTTACAATCTTTTAAGGACTGAGATTATGTCTAACAATAAAGACAAGACAAAACAACATAAAGATCTCATTGAAAAATACAAAGGTGAATTAGATCTACAAGATGATGATGGAAAAACAGTATTAATGCATGCGATTGAGTTTGGAAAGAAAGAAGTTGCCGAAACACTCATTGATGCAGGAGTGGATTTAAATATACAAGATGAACGTGGACAAACAGCAGTAGAGTATGCGATAGAATATATGCCAGATATTGCCAAAGAACTCATTAAAAAAGAAGTGGATACAAATATAAAAGATAAAAGTGGAAAAACACCATTAATGCGTGCGATTTTGGCTAAAAAGATAGAAGTTGCCAAAGAACTCATTAAAAAAGGAGTGGATTTAAATAAACAAGAAAAAAATGGAAAAACAGCATTAATGTATGCGAGTATGACTAAACAGAAAGAAGTTGCCAAAGGACTCGTCATAGATCTCATCGGAGATCTCATTAAAAAAGAAGTGAATTTAAATATACAAGATAATGGTGGAAAAACAGCATTAATGTATGCGATTATTATTGGAGAGATAGAAGTTGCCGACGAACTTATTGATGCAGGAGCGGATTTAGATAAAAAAGATAAACATGGAAATACAGCATTAATGTATGCGATTAAATATATGCCAGATATTGCCAAAAGATTATCAACAAGGAAAAGAAAATCTAAAAAATAATTGAATTAGGTCGGCGTTTTAAATGTTAAAAGGTGTAAAGGAAACCTGGGTTTCCTTTAGAGGAAGGGGTCATAGGGGAAACCTAGGTTTCACCTAGAGGGTTTATTTCTAGAAAATATCCAGAAATAAACACTATGGTTTCGCTATCTATAGGAATTGAACCTATGGCCTCGCGATTAACAGTCGCACGCTCTAACCAACTGAGCTAAGACAGCTTTCATACGTCGAAACGTTTTCAGCAGGAGATAGTTTTGATCTATCAACCTTTAGGGTGGGGAACCCTAATGCGCCTCCATTGCGCCATCCCGCTTTTCATTCAGAAATAATATTTGCCTTTTGCAAGCCCCCTGTTTACTACCTCGCTTACAAATGTGAGACCCCATTTACAGATTTATTGTCTTATACATCGATTTGTATAACACGGTTTTTGGTTTTTTATTTTTATAAACCTGTATATCGATCTCTCCTTCCCTTAGAGCTCTTACCCGGATTCGAACCGGGGTTTTGGGATTCAAAGTCCCAAGTGATAACCCCTACACTATAAGAGCAACCAAATATTTTCCATTTTATTTACACTTTTTACACTCTCTATACACATTATTGTAATAGGGAATCACCTTTAAACACTTTTCTATTTATAATATAAATTTATAATGGTAAAACGAAATGTCAATATGGTTTTCAGCAATCCGTCTAAAAGGGTTCGTCATAATAGCACTATAAGCTCTCCCTTTGAACAACCTTCTGGGTTTTCCATTTATTTGGAACCCGTATTGAATCCCTATTGGAAAACATATAGCGAAATACTAACATTGAGTAACATGCCACCCGGTTCTTTACGTGAAATGGTCAT
>Ga0181568_10004362_pt1 | contig 12628 bp, 9 predicted proteins | sample 101ome_20_FD_133758 | JGI IMG/M metagenome (GOLD analysis project Ga0181568, IMG submission 133758) | Coastal salt marsh microbial communities from the Groves Creek Marsh, Skidaway Island, Georgia - 101404AT metaG (megahit assembly) | ecosystem: Environmental > Aquatic > Marine > Intertidal zone... | reverse complement strand
TCCTAATCTACCGATATCTACTTAAATATTCAAATTAAGATTTTTACCGTTTTATCTCGAAAGGAATTGTAATCTTTGATTTTTCCCAGCTCAATGATATTAAGCCATTATTTTCATCAATCTCATCAACATCATATTTAAGACTTTCAACTATATCATTTAATATTATCGGTTTTACTTTGAATCTAAACACATCGTCATTTTGATCATATTCATCTTTCCCATGTTGTTCCCAATTTTTATTAAAAATTACAGTCCAATCACCTCTACTTGGGATAGTAAAAAAACCATATTTTCCCTTTTTTAACTCATTACCATTGACTAATAAATCATAATCTGTTTCAATCCATGTAGCATTGTGAGCACCTGATTGCCAAATTTCATCATAAGCAAGAAGCCCCCCAAAAATAATTCTGTTTCTCACGCTTGGTGAAGAGTAATCTATATGGATATGTGCACCTCCAATCATAGCCATAGCAACAGTATGTGGACTTAAACTATTTTGATTTTTATCACTTATGGCATGATTAGCATGACCTTCGTTTTTATTATTAGATGTCGAACAACTTAGGGTTATTAGAAATAAAAAAATTAATTTTTTCATAAATAAATTTAAAAGATTTCAATTATTTCATCTTCAATATCATTGATAATAATTGATTCTTCTTTTTTCTTATCAAATAAACTTTTACCTACTGGGGATGATAAAGAAATTATAAAAATATTTTTACCTTCAATAATAAATTTTCCCAAGCCTACACTAATTAAATAGTATGATGATTTTGTTTTCACTAAAGCTCCGTATGCAACTTTTTTATACTTCTTATATGAGTCTATCAAATTAATTTTATTTAGATTAATTTTTAAATTTTGTAAGTTAGAATTTAATTTATCATACTCTATTTGCATTGAAGATCTTGAAGTCTCGTATTTATCTCCCGCACTGCTTTTAGTCTGATTGTTTTTTTCATAATTAATTTGTTTCAACTCCTTTTCAAGAATTTTTATCTTTTCATTTAATGAATTTGATATAATTTTTATTACTTTTTTTTTGAACATTAAAATCAATTAACAGATTCAACAACTTTTCTCACAAACTCTCCAACCTTAGATGAATCAAGCCATCTAGCTACAATAACTAAATCATTATCTGGAATTACTATAACGTAATTTCCGCCAAATCCAGATCCATAGTATATGTTTTCTGGTAATCCATCCCATTTACGATTACCACGGTTAAGCCACCACATGTATCCATAAGAAGGATTATTTTCAGATGGAACTCTTATTTTTTCGATCCATTCAGATGATAAAAGTCTTTCTCCACCCCATATCCCATTTCGTAAAAAAAGTAATCCAAACCTAGCGTGGTCCTCAGAATTAATAAATATACCACCACCAAAGTGACCACCACCACTTACTGACTGTACATTTATGCCATCTACTATTACCATTGAGTTATCATAACCGAACCATCTCCAAGTAGGAGAAGCATCAATTGGATCCATAATATTTTCTTTTAAGACAACTGGTAAAGGTTTTCTAAATACATTAAGAAGTGAGTAAGAGAGTAAGTTTACTCTAACATCATTGTACTTGTATGCCTTACCTGGAGATAAAATTTTCTGCTTCTTAATTCCCTCAAGAGAAAGTCCTCTTGGTGGTCTATCTGCCCAATCGTATGTACCAAAAAGTTCACCTGACCACTGAGAAGATTGATTTAGAAGATGATGCCATGTTATTTGACTATTATGAGGATCGTCAAACTTTCCATCCCATATATAATCTTTTAATCTATCTTCCAAAGAAATCATTTTTTTATCGAATGCTATTCCAGCTACAGTTGATAAGTAACTTTTTGTAACGCTAAAAGTCATATCAACTCTTTTGGTATCTCCCCACTTCCCTACTATATATCCATTCTTAATGATTAGACCATTTGTTTCTCCCCTTTTTTTTGTTGGTCCTTTTATTTTATATCCAGGCTCATGACCAAAGGATTTAAGAATTGAAATTCTTAAGTCCTTCTCTACAGAATTTTCATTTTTCTTAGCAAACTCAATTGCTTCCATAATTTTTTTGGGGTCCATGCCTTGTGACTCAGGTGATTTCTCCATCCATATTTTATTAGGATAATAAAGATTTTGAGCATTCAAAGAAAAAGAAAAAAATAATATAAAAATGAATCTCATAATTTGATTTTAATTTCTAATTTGATTTTTAAAAATAATTATATTGTATTTAATAATACTATGAAAAACATTTTCCTACCTCTTTTTCTAATACTTTTTAATTTTTCTTGTAATCAATCTAAAGATTATGATAGCCTTGAAGAAAGAATATTTATGTTACTTGACTCAGAAAAAGGTGATTTTGCAGTTGCTTATAAAAATCTAAATACTGGGGAAACTTTACTGATAAATGAAAATGAAGAATTTCATGCTGCAAGCACCATGAAAACTCCTGTAATGATAGAAGTATATAAAAAAGATAATGAGGGAGTCATTTCATTAGATGACTCTATTCTTATTAAAAATGAATTTAGAAGCATTGATGACGGGAGTATTTTTAAACTTTCTTCTTTTGATGACAGTGACAAAAAAAGCTACAAGAAAATAGGGAATTATCTTTCTCTTAGGGAATTGGTATATGATATGATCACTATCAGTAGCAATTTTGCTACTAACCTAGTCATTGATTATATAGGTTCTAAAGAGATAAATAATACCATGAGAGCTTTGGGAGCAAAAAAAATAAATGTTCTTAGAGGTGTAGAAGATATTAAGGCATTTAATAAGGGCATGAATAATACAACCACTGCTCTAGATCTTCTCTTAATTTATGAGAAATTAGCTAGAGGTGAAATTATTAGTCTTGAAAAATCTGAGGAAATGGTAGATATTTTAAAAAATCAAAAATATGATGATATTATACCAAAATATCTTCCTAAATCAGTTAAAGTAGCGCATAAAGACGGGTGGATTAATGGAGTAAGGCATGATTCTGGAATTATTTATACAAGTAATAATCAAAAGTATGTCTTAGTTCTTCTCTCAAAAAATTTAGAAGATGATATTAAAGGTGCTGATATGCTTGCTAAGGTTTCATTAGAAATTTATAATAGTTTAATATGATATTTTTTAAAAAATTAGATAACACTCAAAAGTCTTTTTTTTTAACGACTATCATTTTAATTTTTTATTCTAGTGTTAACACAGGAGCTCTAAATTTTGGAAATTATTCTTTTCTTTTAGTATTAATAATTTTATTTGGGATTTACTCTTTAGCATATAAAATTTTAGATCTTATTTCTTTCAATCCGATCTATTTAAGTTCTATAGTTGTCATAATATTCATTAAATCAACCATTTTTTCTTACTTTCCAAGCTATATATATCTACCCTACCTTCTAATTTTAATTTTATCAATTAATTTTATTCTTAAAAGATCAGTCTTCAAGTCTTTTGTATTTCTAGTCGTCTTGTTTGGATTATCATATTTCTTTTTTTCTGAGAAACAGCTTCAAATTGAGGACTCTGATAATCTCTTTGATATGCAAAAAGGAAATGAAGAGTATTCTTATTTTACTTACTCTCCAGGGGAAGATAATCACAGAAAAGAATACCAAGATCCCGATATAACTTCTTATTATATTGATGCATCAGATATCCTTGATGTAAGGTGGAATCAGTCAAAAATAAAATGGAGAGAAAATTATTGGGGCTTCAGTAAAGAAAATTTACCGTTAAATGGACGAATATGGGCTCCAAAAAAAGAAGGGAAGTATCCCATTATTTCTATAATTCATGGCAATCATTCAATGCAAGAATTTTCTGATGACGGATATAATTACCTTGGTGAATTTTTATCATCACATGGATATGTATTTAATTCCCTTGATCAGAATTTTTTAAACGGTTCATGGACAGGAGACTTCAGAGGAAACGAGATGACTACTAGAGCTTGGCATTTTTTAGAAAACTTAAAATATCTCAAAAAATTAAATAATGACTCAACCTCAAGTCTATATAATAAAATAGATTTTGATAATATTATTGTTATGGGTCATTCTAGAGGCGGTGAAGCAGTTAATATAGCTACAAAATTTAATGAACTAGAAACATTTCCAGATAATGGCAAAGTAAAATTTGACTATAATTTTAATTTAAAAGGAATAGTTACCCTAGCACCCACAGATTATAGATACTTTAGAAATTATGACTTAAAAAATGTTAATTATTTAACTGTTCAGGGTAGCATGGATAGTGATGAAGAAAGTTTTTTTGGTCTTAGACAAGCAAATAGAATAGAGAATGAGTCCCCTCTAATAAATGTTGGTATTTTAATTGAGGGAGCTAATCACTCTCAGTTCAATACCTCGTGGGGTCAGCATGATTTTGGTTTTCCTGGAAAATTACTTGTTAATCACTCAAAAATAATTCCTGGATGGCTTCAAAGGAAAATTTTGAGGTTTTATCTAGTAAATTTTATAAAGTATACATTTAATAAAAATAAAACATCATTAAAAACATTAAAAAAATCCATTAATTATCCAATTAATGATAGTCAATTTTATAAAGTGATTTCAAGCTCTGCAATTGGAGATTCTAAAATTCTATTCGATTTTGAAGAAGATGATATGTTGAATGGCGATGGTGCTAATTTAGAAATTAATAATTTGAATGAAATAAAACTTGAAAAACTAAAATTCAGGGGTGGTAAGGACCAACAAAATTCAGCTCTTAAACTAGAACTATCAGATTCTAGTTCATTTAAAATTAACATTGATGATATTAAAGAAAATAAATCATTTGCAATCGACTTATCTAATGAAAATGACGAATCTAATCTTACTATAAAATTTTATAATGAAAAAAATGAGTATTTATCTTCTTCGAAAGTTGAGCTTTTTAACACCAAAATTGATCTAAATAATTATAAGTTTAATTTTCTAACTGAGGAGAGATTCAAAAAAAGAAATGATATCAATTTTTCAACTTTAAATATAAACCTAGAAGAAAATACTAAAATCATTGAATTAAAATTTAGCGAAGGAAAGTATTACATAGATAATATAATACTAAATAACTAAAAAGTTGATATTGGTAATGTAGTAACCCTTACATTTTTATTTAGTTGAGTATTATCAGTCCATGATATATAAATGTTATCATTAAATTTTTCTATTTGTGGAAATCCAGTTGACCTCTCAGTTGAAACCTCATCAATAACTTTAATTTCTCCAACACTACCATTAACTCCTATTTTTCTCATTAATAGTTTACCTTTTCCTTCAACAGTTGATAACCAGCTAATAATTACTTCGTCTGAGCTTATAAACTCAACATCAACTCTTCCAATAGGAGAATTTTCTATATTATCTACTAAAATTTTATCACCAAAAGTTCTACCATTATCTCTTGAAAACTTAAGGTTAACTTTTGGTCTTCCGTTTGATGCAGAAAACCAAGACACTACAACATTTTCTTCATTAGAATCTATATTTGGTCCGTTTACAGGACAACCATTTATCTCCCATTCATCATCATGAATAGGTTGTGGATCAGTCCAGTTAGAATCAATATACCTTGAATAGTAAATGTCTCTTATTTCATCTTTAGACCTATCACGATAAACAATAATAGGAATATCATTTGAAATAGTCATAGAAGTTTGACAACAGTCACAAACCATACCATCTATGAGAGATTCATCAACGATTTTTCCAGTATTATCAAGTATAGCTGATCTTATTGTCATTGCCCCCTTAGCATGACCATCATGGCCCTTCCCATACGTATTTCTCCCATCAAGCCAACTTACCATAAAACCATCTTTGTAAGGAATTGATGAAACAAAACCATGCTCTGAAAATGTATTATCATCGTGAATTTTCTGCATATCTTTCCAACTAGATCCTTGATTGATATGATAATTAACATCATATGAAAAAGTTTCTTCAGAGCTTTTTTGAAGATGGAATGAAAATAAAGAATTTGAAATTTCATTGTATGAAATAGATGGGAAATCAGCCCAGTTAACAAACCAATCTTTTCCCTTTTTGATGATACTTTTTTCAGACCAAGAATTATCTTCAAGTTTACTTATATATAAGAAATTTGAGTCTGCAACTTGTTCAGTCCACGATATAAATAAATTATCATTTGTAGATAAAAGAAAAGATTCAGATGAGTTTTTTGGAAAGGAATTTAAAGATGAGATAACATCTTTTTCTTTATTACAAGATATCAATATCAAAGAAAAAAATAGTAATAACTTATCTTTCAATGAAAATAATTAAAATGGAAAGTATTAAAAATGTTATTGCAGGAATTGACTTAGATATAGGATCTTTAATCTTTACGTGCATAACAATAGCAAAAAACATCATAATTGCTATTCCAGATGCTGAAAATTTAATGACTTCAGGTATCCATAATCCGACTATTAAACCAATAGAAAATGCTACTTTTAGTGTTCCTACGAGATACATTATCCAAGATGGTAAACCATAAGCAATAAATTCTTCTTTCATACTATTTGCACCACCTCCTCTCCATCGAGATGGTTTATTAAAGTTCAAAGTCCATACACGTATTACAGATAAAGCAATTATTAATTGAAAAAATGTAAGTAATTGATCGTTAGTTATTAAATCCATACAATATAAAACTATAAATTTTTTATTTAATGTTCCAAATTTTATTTACTAATTAAAAAAAAATTCATAAATTATCATCCCTATTTTTACTAATAAACCCATTAAATAATGAAAAAAATTATCCTACTAACATTAATAACATTTTTTGTCTTTGATGTAAATTCTCAAAGAAGAAGAAATAATCAATCAACAAATACACAACAAAAAGAAAGTAAATTATCCCTTTCTGCCCTAAAATTAAGAAATGTTGGACCTGCTTTTTTATCAGGTAGAATTGCTGATATAGCAATTCATCCTGAAAATAATAATGTCTGGTACGTTGCCACTGGATCAAGTGGAGTATGGAAAACTGAAAATTCAGGAACAACATACACACCAATTTTTGATAATGAATCAACTTATTCAACGGGTTGTATTACTATTGACCCTAATGATCCTTCTATTATTTGGTTAGGAACAGGAGAAAATGTTGGTGGTAGACACGTAGCATACGGTGACGGTGTATTTATGAGTGATAATGGTGGTAAATCATGGAAAAATATGGGTCTAAGAAAATCAGAACATATTTCTAAAATCATTGTTCATCCAAATAATTCTGATATAGTTTGGGTAGCTTCTCAAGGACCACTATGGAGTTCAGGTGGAGAAAGAGGACTATACAAAACTACTGACGGTGGAAAAAACTGGAAAAAAGTATTGGGAGGTGGAGAATGGACAGGTGTTACTGATATTTTAATTGATCCAAGGAATCCTGATAGGTTATATGCCGCTACATGGCAAAGACACAGAACTGTAGCTGCCTTAATGGGTGGTGGTCCAGAATCTGGACTACATAGGTCAGAAGATGGTGGTGAAACCTGGACAGAACTTAAATCAGGTTTACCGGGATCTAATAAAGGTAAAATCGGTATTGCAATTTCACCTCAAAAGCCAGATGTCATTTATGCTGCTATAGAACTAGAGAGAACAAAAGGTGCAGTTTACAGATCTATTGATAGAGGTTCATCATGGAAAAAAATGTCTAACACAGTATCTGGTGCAACAGGACCTCACTACTATCAAGAACTGTATGCTAGTCCTCATAAATTTGACAGACTATACCTAATGAATGTTAGAATTTTAACGTCTGAGGATGGTGGAAAAACTTTTGTCCAGTTAAGGGAAAGAGATAAGCATTCAGATAATCACTCTATTGCATTTAGAGAAAATGATCCTAATTATCTTCTAGTAGGAACAGATGCGGGTATTTATGAATCTTTTGATTTAGCTGAAACATGGAAATATCACAAAAATCTTCCAATAACTCAGTTTTATAAAGTAGCAGTAAACAATGCTTATCCATTCTACCATATTTTTGGTGGAACTCAAGACAATGGTTCTGCTGGAGGACCAGTTAGAACTGATGAAAGACAAGGAATTAGAAATGCACACTGGTACAAAATTTTAGGTGCTGATGGACATCAGACTGCTACTGACCCTGTTTATAATGATATTGTTTACGGAGAATTCCAACAAGGTGTTCTTCACAGAGTTGATCTTAAAACTGGCGAAGCAGTGTTAATTCAGCCTCAGCCAAGAGAAGGAGAAAAATATGAGAGATGGAATTGGGATTCCCCTATTTTAGTTAGCCCTCATAAGCCTGAAAGACTATTTTTTGCCTCACAAAGAGTTTGGAAATCAGAAAATAGAGGAGATAGCTGGGAACCTATTTCTGGTGATTTAACCAGAAATGAAGAGAGATTAGATCTTCCTATCATGGGGAGAAGACACGGATGGGATAATTCTTGGGATGTAAAGGCTATGTCTAATTATAATACTATAACATCAATATCTGAATCTCCAGTCAGAGAAGGTGTTATCTATGCTGGTACCGATGATGGAATGATTCAGGTTACAACAAATGGTGGCGAATCATGGAAAAAAATTCCGGTAACTAGATTAGGGCTCCCAGGAAGAACCTTTATTAATGATATTAAAGCTGATAATTTTGATGCAAATACAGTTTACGTATCACTTGATAATCATAAAGAAGGTGATTTCAATCCTTACTTGTTTAAAAGTACAGACCTTGGTGAAACATGGACTTCAATCTCTAGTAACCTTCCTAAAAGAAACCTAGTTTGGAGATTAGTTCAAGATCACGTTGCAAAAGATTTAATGTTTTGCGCTACTGAAACTGCTATTTATGTAACAATTGACGGAGGAAAAAGTTGGAATAAGGTACCTGGAGCTCCTACAATTTCTTTTAGAGATATTACTATACAAAAAAGAGAAAATGACCTTGTTGGAGCTTCTTTTGGAAGAGGTTTCTACGTTTTAGATGATTATTCTGCATTAAGAGAAATGACTTCTGATAATTTATCAAAAGAGGGAAAACTATTTAATACAAGAGATGCATTATGGTATCTCCCAAAAAGTACTATTGGAAATACAGGTGGTGACTATTATTTCGCTCAAAATCCTGATTTTGGTGCTGTATTCACTTATCATCTATCAGAATCATATACTTCTATGAAATCTGAAAGAAAAAAGATAGAGAAGGAAATGATTAAAAAAGGTCAACAAATTCCAGGTATTGACTGGGACAAAATTGAGAAGGAAGGTAGAGAGGAAACAACTAAGATATACATAGTTATTAAAGATTTAGATGGAAATATTATCAACAAGATTTCTGCACCTAAATCTAAAGGTTTAAACAGAGTTGCATGGAACTTAAGACATTCAAGTTCAACAGCAATTAATCCTGATAGGCTTCCAAGAAGTGGTGGAGGTGGAAGGGGATGGTATAATTCAGGACAACTTGCATCTCCTGGTGAATATACTGCAACTCTTACAAAAGAAAGTGAGGGAGTATCTGTTGACTTAGATAATCCAATATCTTTTAATGTAGTTGATCTTGAAAGGGGAACTTTACAAGGTATGAGTTATGAGGAATATAATGACCATGCTGAAAATCTAATTTTAGCTCAAAATAGACAATCAGTATTTTCTGATAAATTGAGTGAAACTATGAATATGGTAAAGGCTATGAGAGTTTCTTTGAGTAGGTCAAAAATCATTAATAATGAATTAAGTAAAAGTTTATTTAACATTGAAGAACAACTCAACCAATTATCTAAAAAAGTATACGGTAATTCGGCTAAATCTGAAGTAGGGGTTAAAAATGATCCAACTGTAAGCAGCTACATAGGAAATGCATATAGAGGTTTAACATCTACATACGGTCCGACTGGACAACATAAGCAGAGCTTAAATATTGCAAACAGTATACTTGATAAATTATATGTTGAACTTGACGCTATTTCTGGTAATTTACCAAATTTAAAAGTTGAACTAGATAAAATGAGTGCTCCACTAATTATTGGAGCAAACAATTAAGATATAATATCGAGTTGATTTGTTGATTTCCAGTTACCCCTGGTAAAGTCTGGAAATTTTTGAGGTGCTCCATCATTAAGTATAGATTCTGCACTTAATGGTGTGACTGCACTCCAAAAACATCCTTCATAAACGTTCTGATCTAGAGGAGTTCCATTTCTAAGACATTCAATGATTCTGAATCTCATTATAAAATCCATTCCACCATGCCCTCCCATTCTCCTAGCTTCTTCGCCTACCCTTTTATAAAGTGGATGATCATATTTTTCATATAATTTTTCTAAGTCTTCACCTTGAGCCCAAGAATGATGATTTTTTGTTATACCTTCCACACCTCCATCCAAGGCAACTCTTGTTGGAAATCCTGCTAATATACCTTTTGTACCTTGTATAAGATTGTGTCTTGAGTAAGGTCTTGGACTTGTCTCATCCCACTGAACCATTATCGTTCTCCCCAATGAAGTCTTAATAATAGAAGAGTTCAGGTCACCATTATTATATTCTAGTTTATTCCATTTATGATCTAAAGAATAGTTTTTTTCAGCATATAATTTTCTTCCTAGTGAAGGAGTTGAGTAAGATACCAATGATTTAAAATTATCATCACCTCTACCTAAATTCATATACTGAGCAACTGGACCTAGACCATGAGTTGGATATAGGTTTCCTTTACTTTTAGCATAGTGATGAGTCCTCCAAGAGCCTGTTCCTCTTTCTTGCTCCTCCATCTGAAATCTAAGCTCATGAATATAAGCAGCTTCAGCATGAAGAAATTCACCTATATACCCCTTCCTACACATATTTAAAAACATAAGCTCATCACGTCCATAATTAACATTTTCCATCATCATACAGTGCTTTCTTGTTTTTTCAGATGTATCTATAATTTCCCATAGATCTTTTAAATTAGTTGCCATAGGGACCTCTACAAAAGCATGGGATCCTAATTCCATAGCCTTTATAACCATAGGAGCATGATTATCCCAATTTGTAGAAATAAATACAGCATCAGGTCTTGTATCTTCTATCATCTTTATCCAATCGTTTTCACCACTGTGGTATAATTTTATATCCTTATGTCTTTGACTATCTACCTCAACACAAAGTTTTTTTGATCTTTCAGCTAAATCCTTATACAGGTCACAAATTGCAACAACCTCTGTGCCTTTTATTGAAGCAAATTGTTTAGCATGACCAGTACCTCTAGCACCTACACCTATAAAGGCAACTCTAACCTTATCGAGTTTTGGTGCAATAAAATCTCCCATATATTGTGATGTTTTTTCACGCTTCTTGAATTGTGATGAGGATAATGCAGATGCTGTCGCAATTGCTGCACCAGATAACGATGTTTTTTTAATAAAATTCCTTCTATTTATTTTATTCATTTTTGTGATAGTTTTGTTTCATCAATGTAGCCCATTTCAAATCTTTTGATATCAGATTTAATATGTTCCTTTTTAAAAATATCTTCAAAATCCTTAACTATTTCAGGATTTTGATTAGATATGTCATTTTCTTCATATAGATCAATTGAAAGATTATACAGTTCAATTTTCTTATTTCCTTTCTTAATATCTTTTAGAATTGCCTTATAATATCCCTTTCTAGCTGCTTGTTGTCCTCCATATGAAGGAAATTCCCAGTATACATAATCTCTATCTAAAGAATTATCTTGACCTGTAAAAATATCAACCAAACTAACTCCATCTGTTGAATAAGTATATAGATCATTTGCTCCAGATAATTCACTTAATGTAGGAAATATATCATAAGAAATTGAAACATCATCTATTACTCTTTTACTTTTAATTTTATCTGGCCAAGAAACAATAAAAGGCACTCTCACTCCACCTTCATAAGTGTAGCCTTTCATTCTCTTAGGGTCATTTTGAAATAAACCTGTACTATTAAAATACTTAAAATCAACTCCTCCGGCATAAGTTGGACCGTTGTCACTAGTTATCAATATTATAGTATTATCATAAATATTTAATCTTTTCAATTGGTCTACTATCTCACCAACTTGAATATCAATATATTCAATCATAGCAGCATAAGTTGCTCTTGGATATCTGGTAGGAAAATATCCTTTGTCACCTAAATATGGATCTTCTTCACCAATTATAGTTCTATACTTATCAACTAAGTACTGGGGAGCTTGTAAAGGAGCATGAGGAATTGGACTTGCATAGTAAAGAAAGAAAGGACTATCATGATTATTTTCTATAAATTCTTGTGCTTTGATATGCATTTTATCTGGAGCATAGTCATTTTGATTAAATATTTTATAATTATTCTCATCATATGGATCCTGGCCAGGCTGAAGTTTTAATCTGGGTGAAATAACCTGATTATCTAGCATATCTCTCTTATCATTTTCCCAAAGATGAGGAGGATATAGATTATGTGCCATTCTTTGGCAGTTATAACCATAGAAATAATTGAAACCCATTTCTGTAGGAATTGATGTAGAATTCGGTGGACCTAAACCCCACTTTCCTACCATTCCATTGATATATCCTACTCCCTTTAATAGTTTAGGAAAAATTAATTCAGATTTACCTATTGGATACTGCCCCTCTAAAT
>Ga0181568_10004351_pt1 | contig 12646 bp, 17 predicted proteins | sample 101ome_20_FD_133758 | JGI IMG/M metagenome (GOLD analysis project Ga0181568, IMG submission 133758) | Coastal salt marsh microbial communities from the Groves Creek Marsh, Skidaway Island, Georgia - 101404AT metaG (megahit assembly) | ecosystem: Environmental > Aquatic > Marine > Intertidal... | reverse complement strand
TTTAGGAAGAATTGATATTAAAATGAACCATCAAGGAGTTCCTCACTTTATGGAAGCTAATCTTATGCCCGGTCTCCGAAGAGGATATTTTTATAGATCTTGTTCATTAAATCTTGATATGAGCTATGATAATATGATTTTAAATATAGCAAACACCGGCTTATCATCTAATTATTCCTATAACATAAAAACCTAATATAAAAAAATCTAATGGCTATTAATAAAATTAATTATACTCGTATATTTAAAAAACGTTGGACACAATACGGACTCACTCAACAGGAAATTGAGGTTAAGTGTGATCAGATTGTGATCAGAATTGTTGCAACGTGCAAAAAATGGAGCGGGCAAAGGGGTTCGAACCCTCGACCTTCTCGTTGGCAACGAGACGCTCTACCACTGAGCTATGCCCGCAAACTTTAAGTATAGTACACACTCTTATGAGTGGTCAACCATTATAAAATGTCACTACCTACGATTACTTTTTTTTTATATAGTATTTAAATGAAAAAATTTCCTAAAGTAGTTCCTGTTTTCCCTTTAAGTGGAGTCATATATTTTCCTAAAACTAATCTACCGTTAAATATTTTTGAACAAAGATACATTAATTTAGTCAATGACGTTTATAAAAAAGATAAACTTATGGGAATGGTTCAGTCTAAAAAGGAAGGAAATGCAGTTTATGATATTGGCTGTTTAGGTAAAATAAGTGATTACCAAAAAAGTAAAGATGGAAGGATTTTAATAAATCTAATTGGTATTTCTAGATTTAAGATACTAGAAGAAATATCAAATAAAAAATTATATAGAGAGTTTCGTGTTGATTATCAAAATTTCAGTGAGGATATTGAAATAGTTCAAAACGATATTAATTCTGATGATTTAATGAACAAGGCTAAAATATTTTTTAAACGGAACGGTTTATTGCTTAATTGGAGAGAATTTGAAAAATTAAACCAATCACAAAGAATAAATACCTTAGCCATGATTGCTCCTATTACAAATGAAGAGAAGCAAAAACTTCTAGAGGCTATTTCGTTAAAAAATAAAATTGAGACACTTGATAGTATAATTAGTTTTTATCTTTACGAGACAAATTTAAATACTCAAACTATTCAATAATTTTAGTTAGAAGATTTATTCATAGAGTCAAAAAAATCTGCATTATTTTTTGTATTTTTTAGTTTAGCTATTAAAAACTCTATACCATCCATTGTCCCCATCGGACTTATAATTCTTCTAAGCACGTTCATTTTTGAGAGATCATCTTTCTCAAATAAAAGTTCTTCCCTTCTTGTACCTGATCTTGTTATATCTAAGGCAGGGTAAATTCTCTTATCAGCAACCTTTCTATCAAGAATAAGTTCTGAATTACCAGTTCCTTTAAATTCTTCAAAAATTACTTCGTCCATTCTGCTACCAGTATCTATAAGTGCCGTTGAAATTATAGTAAGAGAACCACCTTCCTCGACATTTCGCGCTGCACCAAAAAATCTTTTTGGTCTTTGAAGTGCATTAGCATCAACACCTCCTGTTAAAACTTTTCCAGAACTTGGTATAACAGCGTTGTAAGCTCTTCCTAATCTTGTGATAGAGTCTAGCAAAATTACTACGTCTTTTTTATGCTCTACTAAACGCTTAGCTTTTTCTATAACCATTTCTGCTACAGCAACGTGTCTAGAAGCTGGCTCGTCAAATGTAGAGGCTACTACTTCTCCTTTAACAGATCGTTGCATATCTGTTACTTCCTCCGGTCTTTCATCTATTAATAATACCATCAAATAACATTCTGGGTGATTTGCTGTAATAGATTGTGCAATATTCTGGAGAATGATTGTCTTCCCGGCTCTAGGTGGAGATACTATCAAGGATCTTTGCCCTTTTCCAATAGGGCTTACTAGGTCAATAAGCCTTGCGGTATTATCTGGTTTTTTTTCAACTTTAGTTGTTTCAACCTCTAATTTTATTCTTTCGTTAGGATATAGAGGAGTTAAATTGTCAAAAGCTATTTTGTTTTTTCCTTTTTCTGGTTCGTCAAAATTAATTTTGTTTACTTTTAATAGTGCAAAATATCTTTCGGCATCTTTTGGGCCCCTTATCTCTCCTTCAACGGAGTCCCCCGTTCTCAAACCAAACTTTCTTATCTGACTAGGACTTACATAGATATCGTCTGGGCCCGGTAAATAATTCGACTCGATTGCTCTCAAAAAACCAAATCCATCTTGTAAAACTTCTAATACACCTGTTGCAGTGATTTGTTCATTTTTTTCAGCTAATTTTTTTAAAATAGCAAAGAGAATTTCTTGCTTTCTTAATGTGCTGGGATTTTCAATTCCTAGCTTTTCAGCCTCGTTTATAAGCTCTGCAGGATTCTTTTGCTTTAATTGTTGTAAATTCATGAAATATTAAGATTTTAGGAAAGTACATAAAATATATGACTTTTTAGTAAAAATTCAAGCTTAATATATTGGCTTAAAAATCACAACAAATACAACAACAATTAGTAGTATTGTGGGCACTTCATTAATTATTCTAAAAAACTTTGAGGATTTTTTATTGTCATCTATAGCAAAATCATTAAGGTATTTTGCAAGTATAAAATGATAGTAGGTTAAAATTAATACAGACACTGTTTTTATCTGCATCCATAGTTCATTTAAGATAGTGAAACCCAAATTGTGTATTAACAAAAATCCAAATAACCACGAAAGCAACATTGCTGGCATCATTATGTAGTTGTAAAGTTTTCTTTCCATTACTTTGAAAACTTCTTTTTGAGAAATATGCGAAGCCTCTGAGTGATAAACGAATATTCTTGGCAGATATAACAGTCCAGCCATCCAAGATATGACCGCTATTAAATGAAGAGACTTATATAAGAGATATAAATTCATTTAAATATATTTAGTTACTAATTTTGCGAATAAATTAATATGGTCAGGATTATCATTAAGACATGGAATTAAATCAAAATTTTTTCCTCCATTATTTATAAAGCTCTCTCTGGCTTGAATATTTATTTCTTCTAACGTCTCTACACAATCAGAAGCAAAACCAGGACATATTACCAATAGATTTTTTACTCCTTTCTTTGGTAAATTTTCTATTGTCTTGTCTGTGTATGGTGTTAGCCATTCTTGAGTACCAAATCTAGACTGAAATGTTGTTTCAATATTTATAGATTTATATTTTTCTCTCATTAGTCTAGTGGTTTTGTGACAATAGCAATGGTATGGATCACCTTTTTCAAAATATTTTTTTGGGATACCATGATAAGATGAAATAATTAAATCGGGCTTCCAATTAATTGATGCTACTTTTTCCTCAATACTTCTTGTCAGCGCATTGATATAGAAAGGCTCACTTTCATAATGAGGAATTACTTGTAAACTAGGTTGCCACCTCATATTCATTAAAGATCTATAAACTTCATCACACACTGTAGCTGTTGTAGCTGCAGCGTATTGAGGGTATAGAGGCAAGATGATTATATTTTCGCACCCTAGATCCTTAAGTAATTTTAATTTAGATTTTATACTAGGATTTCCATATCGCATTGCAAAATCTACAATTAATTTCTCATTTTCAATTTTAATTTTAAGCTTTTTCGCTTGATTTCTAGTAAAATATAAAAGGGGAGATTCATTAGTATCTTTTCTCCATATTTTTTTATAAGCGTGGGCTGTTTTAGATGGTCTAAATGTTAGTATAAATAAATTTAATATAATTTGCCATAATATTGGATTAACTTCTATCACTCTCCTGTCAGATAAAAATTCTTTTAAGTACTTTCTAATATCCCACCAGTTAGTTGAGTCTGGTGTTCCAAGATTAATTAATAAAACTCCAGTTTTACCAAATTTTATATTTGGGTGATCATTGTTCATTATTTAATATTCCCTAAAAAATCTTACAAGTTTACTAACCTTATCTGGGTCTGTTCCAGGAAGCAAACCATGACCTAAATTAAAAATATAAGGTAAACCCTCGAATATATCCAAGTATTTTTTCGCAGAATTTATTAATTCTTTTTCATCGGCTAACAAAAGTTTAGGGTCAAGCCCCCCTTGAAAAATCACATTAGATAAATTTTGTTTAATCCAAAAAGGGTCTACGTTATAATCCAAACTTATACCATCTGGCTTAACTATATTATTAAATTCTTTATAATTTTCATTTAAACCTTTTGGAAAACACATAACAGGAATGTTGTTTTTTTTACAAAAATCTACAATTTTTAAATTTGGTATATAACAATAATTAGGAAGATCCCCTGTAGATATTAAACCTGCCCAAGAGTCAAATATTTGTATAACGTCGGCACCAGCATTTACTTGATTTTCAATATGCAAGCAAAGATAATCATGTAATTTATCTAGTATTAAATTTACTTCAAAATCTTTAGTTTTAATTTTTTTGTAATTAATATCTTTTTTAGTTTCCTTTACTCCTAACATATAAATTAATAAGGTCCATGGAGCTCCTATAAATCCTATTAGAGATTTTTTTTTATCTAATTTTTTCCTTGTTTTTTCAATTGCCTTATAAATCGGATGTAGTTTCTGACTAAAAGAAATTTTATCATTATTCAAAAAATTTTTAAAATTAAACTCTTCTAATACAGGCCCATTATTTTTTACAAATTCTACTTTTTGATTTAAAGCATAAGGAACCATTAAGATATCAGAGAAAATAATAGCTGAATCTAAATCAAATCTTTTAATAGGTTGTAATGTTATTTCTGAACTTAAATCGCTATTTAAACAGAGATTAATAAAATTTTTATTTTGTGATCTAATTTTTCTAAATTCAGGAAGATATCTACCTGCTTGTCTCATAAACCAGACTGATTTACAAATTTTCTTCTTCTCCAATATTTGTCTAAGATTACTCATTAAATAATTAAAATTTATAAATGTAATTTAAGCTGTAGGTTCTGTTAATTAGTTATATAACGATTTTTACAAGTTTTATACATGGGTAATTTAATAACTTTCTACAATTTTACTCATTTTTTTTGTTTTATTCATTTAATTAACATTAAAAAAACATTATTATAAACAATCAATAACTTGTTTAATTAATGTTAATTAATGTTAATTATTTTTCTAAAATTTATAGAAAATATGTAAAAAATTAGTTTGTTATAATTTTATTAACAAAGATATGAACGAAAAATACAATGTATATCTTGTGTCTGATTCAACAGGTGAAACCTTAGATAGAATATTTCTATCACTCAAATCACAATTTGCAAATTTTGAATATGAAAAAAAAGAGTTTGCTTTCATAAGAACAGAGCAGCAGATTGATAAAATTATCAAAGAGTGCAACCATATTGATAACTCAATCATATTATATACAATTGTGGAAACAAAATTAGCCAAGTATCTTGCAAATCAAAGTGAAAAAAATTTAGTTCCTTGTTTTGGTGTTTTAGGTAATTTAATTTTAAGTTTTTCAAAACTTCTGAATCAGAAAGCCATTCATAAACCTAGTGCACAACATGTTTTAGATGATGATTACTATAAAAGAATTGAGGCCATTCAGTTTACAATGTCACACGATGATGGAAAAAAAGTGGATGATATTAATGATGCAGATTTAGTTCTATTAGGAGTTAGCAGAACAAGTAAAACACCAACCTCAATTTATTTAGCTAACAGAGGTTACAAGACTATTAATATTCCATTAGTATTGGAGCAAAAAATACCAGAAGATTTAAAAACAAACAAAACATTATGTATAATTGGACTAGTAGCTGATCCTGAGAGGTTATCAGATATAAGACGTAATCGAGTGGCCATCATGAAAGATCAAAATCTTAAAGAATATACTGATTTAAATTCAATAAAAAAAGAAGTAGAGGACTCAAAAAAATTATTTAAAAAAAATAATTGGCCTATCATTGATGTTACTAGAAAGTCTGTAGAGGAAACTGCTGCTTCAATATTAAAAATTATTGACATTAAGAAAAGCAAATGAAGATAATATTAGCTTCCAAAAGCGGAGTAAGAAAAGAGATCTTAGATAGATATAAAATTGACAATGAAGTAATTGTTTCTAATGTTGATGAGGATGAGGTAAAAAAATCATTATTGAGCAATGGGGAAGACCCGGTTTCTATTTCAAAAAATCTTGCTGAAATAAAATCTATAAAAGTAAGCAATAAAAACCCTGACCGTTATGTTCTAGGCGCTGATAGTGTTCTTTCACTCAATAGAGAATTAATCAATAAACCAAATTCTAGAGAAGAAGCATTTACTATTTTAAAAAAACTTAATAATTCAAAACATAACTTGATTAGTTCTGTATGTATTTCAAAAAATGGATCAATGATATGGAATCATACTGACTCTTCAGAGCTCAAAATGAAGAATTTAAATGATGACGAAATTTCTTCATATCTTAACAAAATAGAGACAAAAACTTTACTCGCTTATGGTGTTTATCAAATCGAAGCAGATGGGTTAAATTTATTTGAATATATAAAAGGTGATAAAGAATCAATAATGGGTCTACCCATCAAGGAGATCATTAACTATATTAAGAAATTAGAAAAATGAGGAAAAAATTTGGAATAATTGGAAACCCTATTAAACATTCATTGTCACCAGTATTACACAAATATTGGTTCGAAAAATACAATATTGATGCTGACTACTCAATTTTAGAGATTGCAGATAAGGAATTACCAGAAATAGTAAAAAAAATTAAACAAGGCAACTTCACAGGTGTCAATGTAACTTTGCCATTTAAACAGAAAATTGTGCATCATATTGATAAAGTTGTTAATGATGCAGAACTGACTGGATCGGTAAATACAATTCTTTTAGACAATGAAAAATTAGTGATTGGTGAGAATACCGATGTGTATGGTTTGCAAGCTGCTTATCTCAAAGAAATTGAAAATAGCTTTAGCAAAAAAGCTTTAGTTATAGGCGCTGGTGGAGTTTCACCCTCAGTAATTTTATCTATAAAAAAATCAGGTATACGTAATATTTCTGTAACAAATAGAACTGACGAAAAATGTATTTTTTTAAAAAAGAAATTTAATTTTTTGAATATAATACCTTGGGAAGATTTAAAAAACGAAATTAAAAATTTTGATATAATTATTAATGCAACCAGCCTAGGTTTAAAAAATGGTGATGATTTTAATTTCAATTTTATTAACACTAAAAGCGAGACTATCTATATTGATACAATTTATAATCCTCTAGAGACAAGAACCTTCAGATACCTTAAAGAAGAAGGCAGAAGGGTATTCAACGGTCTCGATATGTTTATCTACCAAGGACAAAAGTCATTCTATCTTTGGAACAAAGTAAACCCCGAAATCGACGATAAATTAATTGAGTTATTAAAATCAAAGCTAAATGATTAAAATTGGAATAACAGGATCATTAGCTGCAGGTAAAACTACTGCAAGCAAAATTTTGTCTTATAGAAAAGGACCTCTTTTTAGTGCAGATAAAGCTGTGAAAGAAATCTACAAAAATAAGCATTTTAAGTCCTTAATTAGTAGAAAATTCAAAATAAAGAATGATAATAAAATTAAAATTTCTTTAAAAAAGTTAATTTTAAAAAATAAAAAAATTATAAAAAAACTTGAAAAAATAATTCACCCACTAGTAAGAAAAAAAATGAGAAGATTCACTTTAAAAAACAAAAATAAAAAATTTCTTTTTTACGAAATACCTTTGCTCATTGAGAGTAAATTAATGAGATATTTTAATGTGATTGTGTTTATTAAAGCTAAAAAAAAATTAAGACTTAAAAGATTTCAATTAAAAAGCGAAGATAAAAGCTTATTTTACTTGCTTGATAATAAACAGATGAAAGACATAAGAAAAATTAAATATTGTGATCATGTAGTTGTTAATGAAAAAAATTTAAATATTTTAAAAAAAAACTTACAGGCTATAATCGCCAAATATGAATGAAGTGTTTCTGGATACCGAGACAACAGGTTTTTCTTTTAGAGAAGGACATAAAATTGTTGAAATAGCTTGTATAGAAACTAGAGATTTAATACCAACTGGTAAAGTTTTTCACAGATTAATAAATCCCAAAAGAAGCGTGCCTAAAGAAGCGTTTCAAGTTCATGGATTCTCACAGGAGTTCTTAAGCGATAAGGAAACATTCGATCAAGTTGCTGATGAATTTTTAGATTTTATCAAGGAAAAAAAAATTATAATTCATAATGCTAATTTTGACCTTAGTTTTTTGGATGGAGAGTTAGGACTAATTCAAAAAGAAAAAATAAACAAAAAATTAGTAATAGACTCATTAGATGTAGCAAGAAGTAAGTTTCCTGGATTATCAAATTCCTTAGATGCATTATGTAAAAGATTCAATGTGGATTTATCTCGAAGAATCAAACATAATGCTTTGTTAGATTGTGAATTATTAAGAGAAATTTATATAAATTTGTTAGATGTAAAAGAACCAAAATTTAATCTTTCCAATAATTTAACCGAAATGAATATTAAAAAAGCACAAAATTATAATAAGATGGTTATTAAAATTTCAGATGTTGAATTAGAAAAACACAAAAAATTTTTAAATTTAGATTTGAAGAAAAATTTTTATTGAACTTTATCTCATTGTATAAAGTTTTTCAAAATCTATAGTTTCATTTATTTTTATGTCTTTAAAACCAGAGTTTTCAAATAAAAAGATAAATATTTTTCTCAAATCAGTGTAGATTTTGCTAGGAACGTCTATAAGGATTATTCTTTCTATTTCTTCTTTAGATAATTGACGATTTTCTATGTCAATTATTGTTGAATAAATAATTTTTGTATTAATAGTTTCAAAATCATTCTTTGTCGGAGAGAGGCTTAAGCTTGTAATTACTTCTATAATATTTTGTTTAGTTTGGGAGCTCTTTATATCAATATTAATCTTGTAGTTAGCAATATTTTTAGAAAGCAAAGAAAATGTCTTTGGATTTGGTATACTAAAATTTAATTCTTTTATATATTTTCCTATAATTTTATAACTCATCTTTTTTATCTTCTATTATCTCACCATCAATAGTTTTGTTTTGAGATTTTATACCGTCCTTCTTTTTTTTCATTAAAGTTAAATTGAATAAAATTTTTCTAGTAAAAGGAACAAGTAATAAAAAACCTATAAAATCTGTGAAAAACCCCGGCAAAATTAGTAATAAAGCCGCTAAGGCAATTGATGCACCTGACATAATCTCATAAATAGGTATTTTGTTTTGATATAGATTAAAAAAGCCTGACTTTAACGTTTGTATTCCTTGGTGTTTTACAAAGTATAAACCTATAATTGCTGTCAAAAAAATCAAAGCTATAGTATTTAAGGCTCCAACTTGCCCCCCAACTTTGATTAATAGGTATATCTCTATAGCTGGAAGGCATATAAATATTAGAAAAAATGGGTTCATTTGTCTGATACAAAAATATATGATTAATGTATAATTATCAAATTATGAGTAACAGTTTTGGTTATATAGATATAATTTTGTTAGGCATGATTGCAGGATTTATCATCTTGCGACTTAGAAGTATATTAGGCAGAAAAACCGGACATGAGTCCAAAGTTTACCCAACTTTTGCTGGAAAGGAATTTAATATCCCGAAGAATGAAGTTAAACCTGCAAAACAATACCTAGAAAGTTTAGAGGGAAAAGATAAAAAAGAATTTTTAAAAGGCGCTGAAATTGCTTATGAAAGCATTCTTACTTCTTTTGCTAGTGGCGATTTAATAAAACTAAAAAGCTTATTATCACCTAACATGTTTTCTAATTTTTCTGACGCTATAAAGTCCAGAAACAAAGATGGAATAAAATCTGAATTCACATTTGTTGGTGTGAAAGAATCGTCTTTAGAAAAATACGAAAAAATTAAGGATAATTTATTTGCTACCGTAAAATTTGTTGCTGAAGTAATTTCTGTAAAAAAAGATAAAGACAACAAAATAATAGAAGGCAACCCTGATAAGATAAAATTTGTAACAGATAGTTGGAAATTTACTAGAAATATAAAACAAAAAGGTCCTAATTGGTATTTGTCTGAAATTATCAGTAAGTGATAAAGAAAAAAGATCCTAGCCAAGAAGATAAAAAAACTTGGGAAGAATATATCAAGAACCCTTCCGATATTTACGACAAAGATCAAGGTGTCTCTAATAGCATCCAGAGAAGAGAGCGTTATAAATTTGATCTACATGGTTTTACTTTGGATGAGGCAAACAACAAAGTAAAAGAAATTATAGAATATTGTTTAAAGAATAAATTTAAAGAGTTATTGCTAATAACTGGAAAAGGAATTCATTCAACAAGTGATGAAGATACCTATATATCTAAAAACTTAGGAAAATTAAAATATTCTGTTCCTGAATTCATAAAAACTTCAGAATTAAATAAGTTTATTATTTCAATAAGTGATGCCGAAAGAAAAGATGGTGGTGAAGGAGCAATAATAATTAGATTGAAAAATTTATAATATAAATTTAGATAAATCAGTATCTTTTACTAAGTTTCCTAAATTATCTTGCACGTATTTTTGATCAACTGTAACTGTTTCTCCTGCTCTATCTGTAGCATTGAAACTTATATCATCTAAAACTTTTTCGATAATAGTATGAAGTCTTCTAGCACCTATATTTTCAACTGATGAATTTACCTCTGCTGAAATTTTAGCAAGCATATCAATACCATCATCTGTAAATTTAAGATTTACGTTTTCAGTTTTCAGTAATTCTTTGTATTGTTTAATCAAGCTGTTATCAGGTTCTTTAAGGATTCTTTTAAAATCTTCTTCCTTAAGTGCGTCCAATTCAACTCTTATCGGCAATCTACCTTGCAACTCAGGCAACAAATCCGAAGGCTTAGCTAATTGGAATGCTCCCGAAGCGATAAATAAAATATGATCTGTTTTAATTGGACCGTGTTTAGTGCTTACTGTTGTTCCTTCTATAAGTGGAAGTAAGTCTCTTTGTACACCTTCTCTAGAAACGTCTCCACCTACTCTATCACTTCTAGCAGAAACTTTGTCAATCTCGTCTAAAAATACTATTCCATTTTCCTCTGTTGCTTTTTTTGCTTCAGTAATAATTTTATCTTCTTCGATCATTTTATCTGACTCTTGAGCAACAAGAATATCGTGAGATTCTTTTACAGTCATTTTTTTCTTTTTACCTTTTTTGCCACCCATTGATTTACCAAGAATATCTCCAAGATTTACCATTCCCACATTTCCACCAGGCATTCCAGGTATTTCAAAACTTTGTAATGGGTTAGACGTGTTTTGAACTTCTATTTCAATTTCATTATTGTCTAAGTCGCCTGTTCTTAATCTTTTTCTAAAACTTTCTCTTGTTGCAACACTTGCTTTGTTACCTACAAGTGCATCTAGTACTTTTTCCTCTGCTTTTAATTCAGCCTTTACTTTAACTTCTTTTCTCTTCTTCTCTCTTTCCATTGCAATTGCAATTTCAATTAAATCCCTGATGATCTGTTCCACGTCTCTTCCGACGTAACCAACTTCTGTAAATCTCGTAGCCTCAACTTTTATAAATGGCGCCTCTGCTAACTTTGACAATCTTCTAGATATTTCAGTTTTACCTACACCTGTTGGGCCTATCATCAAAATATTCTTTGGAAGTACTTCATCTCTCATTTCATCTGATAATGCTTGTCTTCTCCATCTATTTCTTAACGCAACAGCTACTGCCTTTTTTGCATCTTTTTGACCGATTACGTATCTATCTAACTCAGAAACAATTTCTCTTGGAGATAAAGCACTAACTTTAGAAGTATCTTTATCCTTTTTTACTACTTTTAAGTTCGTAACTTTATTAGTTGGTGCCATATTAAACTTTTTCCACTGTAACGTTGTTATTAGTAAATACACATATGTCCGATGCAACTTTAATAGATTTCCTTGCTATATCTTCTGCACTCATATCAGTTTCAGCTAATACTTTTGCAGCTGCAAGTGCGTAATTACCACCTGATCCAATTCCAATTATTCCATCTTCTGGTTCTAAAACATCTCCTGTTCCAGAAATTATAAAACTATGTTTTTTATCAGCTACAGCCATCAATGCCTCTAATCTTCTTAAAAATTTGTCACTTCTCCAATCTTTTGCTAATTCAACTGCAGCTCTTTGTAAATTTCCCGCATGTTTTTCAAGTTTAGCTTCTAGCCTCTCAAAGAGTGTAAGAGCATCGGCTGTCGATCCAGCAAATCCTGCAATCACACCTCTGCTTTCAATCTTTCTTACTTTTTTGGCTTTACTTTTAAGAACAGTGTTACCTAAACTAACCTGACCGTCTCCAGCAACAACAGTTTCTCCGTTTTTTCTAAGTAAAACAATTGTTGTTCCATGCCACTTTTCAGCTGTATTCATAATGTTATATGTGGAGATTAATTTGAGATCTTCAATAGTAAATCTGATTTATTGATAAAATGACCGATTATATATATATCAAAGATAAATCAGAGTTAATTTATGGCAAGAAAAGCAAAAATTAGTAGAAAAACAAAAGAAACCAGTATTTCCGTTTCAGTAAATTTAGATGGTAAAGGAAAATATAAAATTAAAACTGGAATAGGTTTTCTTGACCATATGTTAGAACAGCTGTCAAAGCACTCTTTAATAGATT
>Ga0181568_10004349_pt1 | contig 12651 bp, 8 predicted proteins | sample 101ome_20_FD_133758 | JGI IMG/M metagenome (GOLD analysis project Ga0181568, IMG submission 133758) | Coastal salt marsh microbial communities from the Groves Creek Marsh, Skidaway Island, Georgia - 101404AT metaG (megahit assembly) | ecosystem: Environmental > Aquatic > Marine > Intertidal zone... | reverse complement strand
TTTGATACTGCAGAAGCAAAGATTCCAACTGCCACAAAGGCAGCTCCTAAAAAGGCCAAACCAATATAAGATGAAATAGTTGCTCCTATGTCTAAATTACCTTTAGGCATGCCCAATATATAAATACTGTATACATAAACTAACGTAGGCAATAAAGCACTGAGCACAATAAGCCAGGCAGCCAAAAATTTAGCCAGTAATATTTGAATAATGTGTATTGGCCTTGTTAATAGAAATTCGATTGTTCCAGTACTATATTCTTCTGCAAATGAGCGCATGGTAATGGCCGGAATTAACAACATCATTATTAAAGGAGCAATTTCAAATAGTAAATCTAATTGAGCAAATCCATAATCTAACAAATTACTTCCGCTATTTATCCAAACAAAGAATCCAGTTAAAATTAAAAAACCAATAATGGCTATATAGCCCACAAATGATCCAAAAAAGTGAGTTAATTCCTTTACCAGTAAAGCATAAAAAGAAGTTCTATTTAAAAGCTGGCTAAAAAGCAAACTAATAAAGGTAGCTATGGATAAACCTACTAAGAGGCAAAGAGCCAGCCACAGCATATCATTTAGGTGAAATTGATTAAGAACAGTGTTTTTTAATCCTATAAATAGGAGAGGGAAAAGCCCTGAAGCGATACCAATTCCTAATTTACTTTTTGTTATATTTTTACTTGTACTCATTTATTGGGTTAGTGCTTGGAATACAGCTTCTAATGATTGTTTTTCCATATTCAATGTTAGCATGGCTAAATCATTATCTACGCAATACTTAAACAGTTCTTTTCTAATGTCGGATTTAGCCTCCATGGTAAAATAGTTATTGTTTTCTCTAACTATATCAATGGCTTGAATCTTAAGCTTTAAATCTTTGATATCTAAATCACCATCTACTTCTAAATTAATCTTGTAGGTACTTTTGTCTGATTGTTCAATATCCTCAATGGAAGTATTGGCTATTAGGTTTCCTTGATTAATGATGATAACTCTATCGCATAATGCTTGAATCTCTTGCATTATGTGAGAGGATAAAAGGATGGTTTTATCTTTTGAAATTTGTTTAATTAAGCCTCTAATCTCAAGTATTTGATTAGGATCTAAACCTGTAGTTGGTTCGTCCAAAATGATTACCTCAGGATCGTGAATTAAAGCAGAAGCTAGTCCAACTCTTTGTCTGTATCCTTTAGAGAGCTGTTCAATTTTCTTTTTTCGCTCACGCTCTAATCCGGTTAGATGAATCATTTCATCTACTTTGGCTTTAATGTCTCCATCAATTTTATTGATGCTAGCAACAAAAGCTAAGTACTCTTCCACATACATTTCTAAGTACAGTGGATTGTTTTCTGGAAGGTAACCGATTTTCTTTCTCGCTTCTAAAGGCTCATCTTGTACATTAATATCACAAACAAATGTGTTCCCCTGAGTAGGTTCAATAAAGCTTGTAATCATTTTCATAGTAGTAGATTTACCTGCACCATTTGGCCCTAAAAAACCAACAATTTCTCCTTTTGCTATTTCAAAAGAGATATTATTAACGGCTTTTTGCGTTTCGTATATTTTGGTGAGTTGTTCTACTCTAATTGACATAGTTCAAATATAGTGAATTTTAGTATCATCTTTTTAGCTTGTTTTTATCATCTATAACTCCTAAAGCTCAAGTAAATGTTGTTTCACTGTTTGTGAAGGTTTCTTTATCTTTGCATCATGGCTAATCAAGACGATATCTTTAAAAAAATTATTGCCCATGCCAAGGAGTATGGATTTATCTTTCAATCTTCAGAAATTTATGATGGATTAAGTGCTGTTTATGACTACGGTCAATTAGGTGCTGAATTGAAAAATAACATCAAGCAATATTGGTGGAAATCAATGGTAAACCTTCATGATAATATTGTGGGAATTGATGCAGCCATTTTCATGGATCCTAAAACATGGAAAGCTTCTGGCCATGTGGATGCTTTTAATGATCCATTAATTGATAATAAAGATTCAAAAAAGAGATATAGAGCAGATGTTTTAATTGAAGAGCATGTAGCTAAAATTGAAGCCAAAATTGAAAAGGACGTTCAAAAAGCCGCTAAGCGTTTTGGAGATGCCTTCAATAGAGAAGAGTTTGTTTCTACAAACGGTAGGATTCTAGATAGACAAAAGCAAATTGATGAAATCAATGATAAGTTTAAAACTGCCATGGAGGCAGATGACTTGGCTGCGGTTAAAGCTTTAATTGAAGAACTAGGTATTGGATGTCCTGTTTCAGGATCCAAGAACTGGACAGATGTAAGGCAATTTAATTTAATGTTTGATACCCAATTGGGTGCTGTCTCTGGAGAGGGGGGTAAGATTTACTTAAGACCCGAAACAGCCCAAGGTATTTTCGTTAATTATTTAAATGTTCAGAAATCTGGAAGAATGAAGATTCCTTTTGGAATTGCTCAAATCGGTAAAGCCTTCAGAAATGAGATTGTGGCTAGACAGTTCATTTTTAGAATGAGAGAGTTTGAACAAATGGAAATGCAATTTTTTGTAAGACCTGGTGAAGAGATGAAATGGTATGAGCATTGGAAAGCATTTAGAATGAAATGGCACCAATTGTTAGGAATGGGAGAAGAAAAATATAAGTTCCATGATCATTTGAAGTTAGCCCATTATGCCAATGCAGCCGCTGATATTGAGTTTAAATTTCCATTCGGATTTAAAGAGTTAGAAGGAATTCACTCTAGAACTGATTTTGATTTAACGCAACACGCGGAGTTGTCTGGTAAGAAGATTCAGTATTTTGATCCAGAAACACAGGAGAGCTACACACCATATGTAGTAGAAACTTCTATTGGTTTAGATAGAATGTTCTTATCTGTATTATCTACTGCCTATAATGAAGAGCAATTGGAAGACGGTAAAGAAAGATTAGTATTGAATATTCCTGCTATCCTTGCTCCAATTAAAGTTGCAGTTATGCCAATTGTAAAGAAAGAGGACTTAGCCGATAAAGCAATGGAGATTAATAATAGATTAAAGTTAGACTACAACACCATCTATGATGAGAAAGATACAATGGGAAGAAGATACAGAAGACAAGACGCTATCGGTACTCCATTTTGTGTAGGTGTTGATGAGCAAACTTTAACGGATGGATCGGTATCAGTAAGACATAGAGATTCTATGCAGCAAGAAAGAATGTCTGTAGAGGAATTAGAAACAATGCTTTCTAAGGCCTTAAACATGAAATACAAATTACACGACTTACAATCTGTTGAAGAACCAGTGGCTTAGTGGCTTGAGATGAATACCAAACAAGCATATATATGTAAGAGCTCCTTAATGGGGCTCTTTTTGTTTTATAATCTATTTACAATAGCTCAATCTTGGCAGTTATTTAAAGGCACTGTCATAGATTTTAATTCGAATCAGCCTTTGTCTTATGTTACCATTAGTGTTAAAAATAAATACATTGGTACAGTTACCAATGCCGAGGGTTATTTCGAAATTAAAGTTGATCAGGAATCAAATGATACTTTAGTAATTGATATGTTGGGTTATCAAAAACAAGAATACGGAGTAGATCAATTGAGAGATTCTGCCGTTTATCCTTTAAAAGAATATAATTTTCAATTAGCAGAAATAGTAGTTCGTCCTAAATCTCCGGAATACTACATTAAACAGTCTGTAAAAAATATTAGAAAAAACTCCCATTTATGGGCTTATAACACGCATACCTACTTTAAAGAAGAAGTAAAGATTAATGATGCATTTTTGGGGGAGAGTGAGTCTGTATTTAAGTCTTATGCTTATTCACTTAAACGTCATAAATTTCAATTAATGCTGCATAGAGGCGTTTATGATACTACCTTGGATAATGGCCTTTTTTTTACCGATCAAGATCCTAGAGATTTTGCTATGGGGCCTGAGTTTATTATGCGTTATGCCAACGACAAGAGTATAGATTATTTTTTAGATTCTACTTATTTTGATAAGTATAAATATTATTTTGGACCCGATACTTTACCGGGTTATCTGATTATAGAATTTGAGCCCAAAGGTAAAATTGAGCATATGAAAATGGGCGGTCAAATCATATTAGAGTCTAAAACCTATGCCATTGCGCAAGTTAAATTTAGTGGCATATTAAAAATTCCTTTAGTGGCTAAGCCAGTATTAGCACTCTTTGGTTTTGGCTATAGAACACCTTTTTTTGATGTAGTTAAAAAATATCATAAAATAGAGGGGAAGTGGTTTCCTTCCTACACTAGACTCAGTGGCGGCATGACCCTGATAAATAAGCATATATTTAAAAAGAATGATGTATATGTATATGCTATGAATCAAATTTTACACATTAATAAAATTATTAAAAGACCGGTTTCAAAGATTTCAAAAGATAAACTTTATAATGATCAAAAACCATATGAAGGTCAAGTTTATAATGATGATCAATTGAAGTGGTCTGATATAAATATCATTAAGTGATGAGGTATATAATTATAAGTGTTTTGAGTCTTTTATTGGCTTGTAATAATACTGCTTTGAAGCAGGAAAAACTATTGGATGTTTCAAGTATGCATGAATTTCTAAAACTACACATGCAATCCAGTATTGCAAATTATGAATCTATTTATGTGGGTAGTCCTGATTCGGTATTTTTGACTATTGATCAGGATTATGATTTTGTGTTTTATTATCAAAACAATAGTACAGGTAAAAAAGAGAAATGGTCTTATGAAGATTTAAAACTTAAATCTAAGCTTCAGGATTTTAATAAGTTATATACTTTTTTAAATAAGCAGCAGCGCGTTATTAATACCGCCTATTATGCTATTGGTTACAAAATACAGCATATATACAGAGATACACTTACCAATGATACTTTTAGTGTAGAAGTGAGAATGGACACCAATAATAATGTTAAACAAGTTACTTTAATAAATTAGCAATTTCAGGAGGCATTCCTAAGATGAGTTTATGCATTACATTCTTGGCGAATGGATCTCCATCAATACAATTGGATTTAATTAAGGCGATATAATCAATCCAGTCCCATTTGAGTGATTTTTCAATACTGTCAAAGTGTCCTTGGTGTTCCCAGTCTAAAAACTTTTTTTCAAGTCTGAGCATAATTTTTTCTAAGCAAAGCACTGTTACCATATCATCAATGTGTCTGGATTCATTCATAATGAATCCATAGGCATCTACTAAATGATCATGTAGTGCTTTCCACTCCGCGATAGGAAATTTAAATTTGACAGTTTTTTCTTTTTGCATTACTTAAAGATAATCAAAATAAAATTCGGGTATCACTTTAATTTAATGCTCTTTTTGAGTGAATTGGTTAAAAAAATAACAGATATCATATTTTTATTGCCTGAGAAGGTATTATAGTTCTACCTTTGTAGTATAAAATTTAAATCTAATGAGAATAGCAGTTGTAGGTGCTACTGGAATGGTAGGAAATGTAATGTTGCAAGTTTTAGCTAAAAGCAGTATAAATATCACTGAGTTAATACCGGTGGCATCCAAAAGGTCTGTGGGTAAAGCAATCCAATTCAAGGGCAAGCAATATACTATTGTTGGTATGCAAGCAGCTATGGATAAAAAGGCTGATATTGCAATCTTTTCTGCAGGTGGCGATACATCTTTAGAGTGGGCGCCCAAGTTCGCAAGCCAAGGAACAATTGTGATTGATAATTCTTCTGCCTGGAGAATGCATCCAGATCATAAGTTAATTGTTCCAGAGATCAATGGAGATGAATTAGAAGCCGATGATTTAATTATAGCTAATCCGAATTGTTCTACTATTCAGATGGTAATGGCACTTAAACCCTTACATGATGTTTATAAAATGAAAAGAGTAGTGGTATCTACCTATCAGTCAATTTCTGGAACGGGAAAAGCCGCAATAGATCAAATGTATGAGGAGCGTTCAGGTAATCAAAACATTAATAAGGTATACCCTCATCCAATTGATATGAATTGTTTGCCGCATTGTGATGTATTCCAAGAAGACGGATATACCAAGGAAGAAAAAAAATTAATGACAGAGCCTCAAAAAATTCTTGGTGACGATTCATTTTCTATTTCAGCAACGGCAGTAAGAATTCCAGTAAAAGGAGGTCACTCTGAAAGTGTGAATGTTACTTTTGAAAATGATTTTGAATTAAAGGAAGTAAGAAATATATTATCTAATTTTCCTGGCCTTGTTCTGCAAGATAAACCGGAAGAAAATCAGTATCCTATGGCATTATTTGCTGAGGGGAAGGATGAGGTTTTTGTAGGGAGAATTAGAAGAGATGAATCTTTACCCAATACATTAAACCTATGGGTAGTTGCAGATAACTTGAGAAAAGGAGCCGCCACAAATGCGGTTCAAATTGCAGAGTTGATAATTAGAAAAGGTTATATAAAAGCCTAACAAAAAGATCTATCAAAAAAAAAGCCTTGCAATATTGCAAGGCTTTTTTTTTGGTGGTATAAACCTAAGCTTCAACTTTGAAGTCGATTTGCATTAAATTTACAAATTCATCTACTCTGGCCTCAAGATCGCTACCATTAATTTCTTGTAACTTTTTAGGTCCAAATTCCTCACAGCAGTATGAGGCTAGCGCCGAACCATAAATAATAGCTCTTTTCATGTTTTCAAAAGAAATATCACCACTTTGAGCTAAGTACCCTATAAAGCCACCAGCAAATGTGTCTCCGGCTCCTGTAGGATCAAAAACGTCTGCTAATGGAAGAGCTGGTGCCGAGAAAATTTTATCTCCTTCAAATAATAAAGCACCATGTTCTCCTTTTTTAATAATTAAATATTGAGGTCCCATCGCTCTAATTATTTTGGAGGCCTTTAAAAGAGAGTATTGCCCGGATAGTTGTCTAGCTTCTTCATCATTAATAACCAAAACATCTACCATTGAAATAGTTTCCTTTAATGCATCTAGGGCAATATCCATCCAAAAATTCATAGTATCCATCACTACTAATTTGGGTTTAGTAGTCATTTGATCTAAAACCTGCTTTTGTACTTGCGGAGCTAAGTTGCCTAACATAACAAACTCACTATTTTTGTATGAGTCAGGTAAAACCGGATCAAAATTCTCTAATACATTAAGTTCCGTTGCCAATGTGTCTCTGTGGTTCATATCTGTATGATATTTTCCAGACCAATGGAAAGATTTTTCATTTTCTTTTAATTGTAAACCTTCAGTATTTATATTTCTTGCTTCTAAGTCTTGAATTACTTCTTGCGGAAAGTCATTACCAATTACTGAAACTAATTGTACTTGGTTATTAAAGTTTGCAGCCGAATAACATATGTAGGTGGCTGCTCCACCAATTACTTTTTCTATTTTATCAAATGGCGTTTCTATAGAATCAAAAGCCACGGAACCAACTACTAATAAGCTCATATTTTAAATTTTATGTTTTGAGTTTTTTTTGCTTGCAATACTTTGCATAACAAATATAAAAAAGGTTCATTAAATCAATAATGAACCTTTTAACTTTTACAAATATTGCTTTAGAGCAATTGCTTTATGCAGCTTGTGCGTTTCTGCTTGTTTCTCCAATGGCTAAGCTATAAACAACCAAACCAAATCCGATTTTGTTAATAGCATCGGCAATGTTATAAAACAAGTCTACGTTGGTTGAATCCCAACCAAGCGATGTGTTAAGCCATCCTCCTGGCATACACATGTATCCAATAGGATAAATCGCCCAACCAACAAGTACGAACCATGCTAGTATTCTAACACTTTTTTCGATTGCTGGATTATTAGAACTCTTAGCCAATTGCGCCACTTCACCAGCCCAGGCTGTATAAAGCACATATACATATCCTAGAGTAGATAGTACACCATATGTCACAGAGTGAGACGTACTTCCTCCTTCAGGGTTGAATGCTTCTCCAATGTATCCAAATACAAGCATCCATACAGAGGCAATTATTAGTTTCCACATTAACTTAGTAGAGGCTCCTGCAATTTTGGTTAATAAATAAAATTCAACACACATGAGTGGCACTGTAAGAGTCCAGTCTATGTATCTGAGTGCTGTTGGATTTTCACCTGTTGCCAGATAATAATCTCTCATGTAGTAATAGTGCACCGCCGCAATAAATGTAATTAATGCAGAGATTAAAAGAGACAGTTTCCATTTATCAGAAACCCTTGATCTCTCAAAGAAAAAGAAGATTGATGCCGCCATCATTGCCATGTAACCAGTGAAAAAGGTAAATGCAATTGGGTCATCTTTTGGGATGGTTAAAATCTGTAAAGTAATCATAATACAAATGTTTTGTTTAATTAATTTACGTAAATGTTAAACAAAAAGTTGGTTTTTGTTACTTGGTTATATTGATAAGAATTAAAATTTAGGGCAAAAAAAAAGCCTTGCATTGATGCAAGGCTTTTGATGCTCCCCCTGTAGGACTTGAACCTACGACCTACGGATTAACAGTCCGCCGCTCTAACCAGCTGAGCTAAGGAGGAATGTGGATGCAAATATAGGGTAGTGATTTTAATTATACAATAGTAAAGCTCAAAATATTTTAAATTTCAGCTATTAAAATAATATTACCTTATCAATATAAAGTATCCTCTATTGATTTGTGAGTTCCCATTTTCATCGATGTAAGACATAACATAGGAGTATCCATCATTGGGTAACACCGGCGAATTTAAATCATTATATTTTCTACCATTCCAATTATCATGCGGATCTTTAGATTCAAATACAAGATGTCCCCATCTATTGAATACAGAAAAACTATAATCTGAAAATTGTTCTAAATAACCAAATGGACCTATCTCATCATTATCTCCGTCTCCATTTGGAGAAAACATATTAGGTACATATATAAGGCCAACGTCATAAATTGAATAAATGAAATCTTGGCTAAATACACAACCATTTTTATCAAAACCATCTAGCTTTATAGTATATCTACCTGGCTTATAAAAAATATGGTTAAATAATGGCTCGTCCTGAAGTTCAATGTTTTCATCTAGAATGGACCATGTCCAAACACTCATCAGACTTGGATCTGCACTAAACAATACAGGAACAATTATTTTGGTTGAGTCTTCTTGTGTGTTAATTGCAATATTTTCACGAGAATTTAATAAAATCATTGTATCACTTCCACTCAGATAGCAAAATGTGTCTTCAATTTCCCAAATCATTACTTCCGGAACATTAGGTGTTAATCCTGTTACATAAGAACCTGCACTTTTTGGATTGTTGATAATTACATTACCTGAGAGCGATCTCCACTGCCCAGAGTTGGCAATAACATGATCTACAGCATTGAGTTTGATGGTATCACTATAGCAGAAAATATCATCACCGGCATTTGGATCTAAAGTAACGCCTCTTACATTAATACTGAGTGTGTCTCTAGTAGGCTCACAGATATCATTGGATATTTCAAGGAATACATTATTGAGCCCAATTTGTAAATTTCGAACGATTATTCTTCCGGCAGAATCTATTACAACAGATTCATTGTCAGTAGTCCAGGAGGCTATACCTGAACTTATGTTAGGCATATCTATAGTGGTTTCTGTTCTATTACAAATTAACTGATCTGATCCTAGATCTGGAACTGTTAAGGCATCTAAAACAACTAATAACTCTGTATTTTGAGACGGACAATTACTCACAGAGGTAAAGGTTATTTCATATTCTCCAGTTGTAATCTCATTCAAATCAATTTCTCCTGTTGAATTATCAAAAATACTAGCATCTAAATCGGGTGAGATACTCCAGTATCCATTTAGATTGCCATCAACAACTAAAGATGGAATAGTGTTTCCAACAGCACAAACGGTATCATTTTCTAAAATAAAGTCGGCATTGTCATATACCTCCACAATGATTGGAGGAAGATAAAACTCATCCTGGCAATTATTAGTACTATAGGCTGTAACCGAAACAATATCGCCGTGTTCAAGGTCAGATGTAGCGAAACTATTTCCCTGTGGGAAATCTGAGGTAGGTATTCCATTAATAAAGTAGGAGTAGGTATTACCACCACTGGCTGTAAACGCAATCTCTTGTCCTTCACAAATTAAATAATCATCATCCTCAGGCGTTAAAAGTGCATCAACAGATTCCATACTAACTGTAATATTATCTGTAGATTGGCAACCGTTGTAGTCAACCACAACAGTTATATTATCATTATTTTGTGCATTGGTGTAGGCTAGTTGGTTATTGTTTATAGTAATATTAGGATCAATGCTTGAAGCGGTATTTCCATTAATGGTAAAAGTAAAGCTTAAACCATTTGGTGGATTTTGATTAACACCTTCTGTTACTATTACTTCCTCACCACTGCAGTATATATCGTCATTGAGCGTTAAAACAGCAAAGGGTTCCTCAATAACTGAAACAACAAAACTTTCTTGAGTGCTACAATTGCCAATTGTACTTGTAACGGTAAAGTTATTGTTACCAATATTGAGGTCATTTATTGTATAACTAGCACCTGATGTTCCGTTTATTGAATTGGAAACATAATCAAAGACAACAGAATTACCATTACCATTATCTTGAATGGTAAATGTTTCATAGGAACAGATAGAAAGATCAATAGGATCTTGAACTAGATCTATAGTAGGATTAGGATCAACTCTTAAAATTTTAGATCTTAAAGTTATACTGCAACCTTGGGTATTTTCTACCTCTACTTCAATAAATTCTGAATTATTGATTTCAAGATCACATATTTCAACTGAACCATTGTTATGGGGTATTGAGCTTATTCCATTTCTTAAGAAATTGTAGGTGTCATTAACTTGGTTGCTAGTAACACTAAAACTTACACAATCACCTTGGCAAAGAGCATCTGCAATGCTTGAGTTAGACAAGCTAGCAATTGGTGTATCTGTTATAGCAATAGTGATCGGATCTAGTGTGGCTTGGCAACCTCCACTTTCTATAAAAGCATAAACCTCATCTGTTCCATTTTGATTGGGTAGGTAGTTGTAGGTGAAATCAGAACTTGCCGATTGTACCTCTATCCCATTAACAAAAAACGTATAATTACCACCTACTAAATCTCCTCCATCTCCTACAATACTAACTGTGGCTTGAGCTCCTTGACAAGTTGGTGCATCAACACTCATACTTGCTTCAATTTCAGTTATGTAAGCTACTGTAAGTTTTTGGGAAGAATCTATACAACCATTTTGCTCAGCAGTTACCCAAAAAGTAGCATTTTCCTCTACATTATTATCTGTATAGGTTAAAATATTACCAGACTGCACAGTATCAATATTACCTCCCAATGACTTAATAAAGTGATAAATTGTTTGATTATCACCATCGGAGTTGCTTACTTCAAAACTTGCATCACTTCCTACACAAACTAGAGTTGTTCCAGTTAGGTTTAAAGTTGGATTGGGATTAACACCAATATCAATTCTAGCTCCACTTTGACAAGTATTAGCATCTTGGACCAAAACCGAAATACTTGCATTGGTATTTAAATTAGGACTAAAACTATTGGATGAACTACTTTGTTGTAAAACACCATTTACAGAAAAGTCATATAAGTTGGCGCCACTAGGTGTAGCTGTAAATGTAGTGAGGTCTGAAGCACAAATGGTATCTCCTAAATCACTACTTAAGCTTATATCTAGTGTATCATTTACATTTATAACTAATGAATCTGAGCGAGTCCAACATCCGTTGGAGAATAAGACTCTAGCATAAAATGTGTCCTGATGATTAAAGTTATTAAAACTGAAATTATTCGTGTGTGATCCAGGAATTAATGAATCGTTAATGAAGTACTGATAAGTATTTTGATTACTTACAACACTAAAGTCTAATTCCTCTCCCTCACATATAGACTGAGCATAATTATGGGAAAGATTTACTTCACTTGTATTATTTATAATTAGATTAAAAGATTGAGAAGCAACAGAGCCGCTACATTCATTATTTTGACCCGATACCTCTAGTGTAAGACTTATAGCACCGGCTAAAACATCTTCTTGGCTTGGTATATAACTAGGGTTCTCTATTGTACTATTAGAAAAAGAACCATTACCTGAAGTATACCACTGAATTGTACCATTGGAGGCACTTGCGTTGATATTTAGTGTGTCTTCATGACAAATAGTGGTGTCATTACCAACTGTAGCGATTGGAGCATCTGCGTTATTAAAATTGAGGGTTAATGCATCTGATATAATTGCAGTATTACATTCGTTATCAATTCCTGTTGTGGTGAGTGTTAAAGCTACAGCGCCTGCTAATATATCATCAGAACTTGGTATATACTCAACATCTTCAATATCGTCTTGAATAAATTCTCCACTACCACTGGTCGTCCATAATATTGTTCCATTGGATGAAGTGGCATTGGCTGTAAATGTATCTACAGCACATAGGGTTAGGCCTAGTCCGGCTTCAGCCAATGGTGCGTCTTGAGAATTAACTAAAACAGTAATGCTAGATGAATCTGTAACACCAGCACAGATACCAGTTCCTGTAACTACCATGGTTAAATTAACCGAGCCTACAGATACGTCATCAGAACCCAATGAATATATAGGTGATGCTATCGTTTCATCGTTAAAGGACCCATCTCCTGAAGTTAACCATTCTACAGCACCATTAGTAGCATTTCCTAGAGCTGAAAAACTAT
>Ga0181568_10004347_pt1 | contig 12655 bp, 8 predicted proteins | sample 101ome_20_FD_133758 | JGI IMG/M metagenome (GOLD analysis project Ga0181568, IMG submission 133758) | Coastal salt marsh microbial communities from the Groves Creek Marsh, Skidaway Island, Georgia - 101404AT metaG (megahit assembly) | ecosystem: Environmental > Aquatic > Marine > Intertidal zone... | reverse complement strand
CGTCACCGAGTCGTCGAGTCGTCTATTCGCGCGCGAACGACCGAACGCGCGCGCACGGTGACGCCCACTCGCGCGCGGCGCACTGCCGTCGACCGACGCGACGACCGACCGACCGACCGCGCGCGAACGGGTCGATCGACGACCGCGGACGGTGCGCGACCCCCTACGTGTACCCGGTACACACGTCCCCCCGACCGCGCTGACGTGGCACGGCACGGGCATCCGCGCGTCATCCGCGCGCGCGCGTCGGGTGTATCACACGGGTCACGACTCATCGACAGAGCCACGTCGTGACCACCTCTCACGTGTCTCGCGCGGGACCGCGCGTTGAGGAAAGAGAGGGGGGGTAGTATTCTTTTCGTGTGTGTGTCGATCGAGAGGTTTTATGTCGTGTGTGCGTACACCCACTCGCGGTCGCGGGGAGGGGGTGGACGTGGACGACATCGAGGGGTCGGGATCGGTGGTTGTGGGGGGTGTGGGGGTATGTGTGTACCCGGGGTACACTATAGAGGGTATATGTGTGTACCCGGGGTACATACGTGAGGGGGTACACGCATGGGGTGTGTGGGGGGTACACGTGCCCGCGCGGACCGTGGAACGAACGCCCGAAAGAAAAGAAAAGGAGTGAGGGAGGGGGTCGGCGCGAGGGGCGGCGCGCGGGGCGGTGGGGCGGTGGGGCGGTGGGGCGTCGGCGTGTGGTCGTGTCGGTGTGTGTCGAGAGGGGGTTTTCTTCTCGAGACGGCGTCGTCGTCTCGGGACCGCGGCGGCGGGAACCGTCGCGGCGGGAACCGTCGCGCGCTCGATGGTCGTGTGCGTCGATGGATGGATGGATGAATACATGAATGGATGAATACAAACAAACCTGCGAGTGCGTGTGACTGACCACCGTCTGTGTGGGATGAACGCGTCCGCGCGCGCGATCACGGGACGCGCTCGACGGAGACGACGAAACGGAGCGCGTCGCCCGGTTTGATGAACCGACCGGACCCTCGACCGCCGTACGCGAGATCGGCGGGACAGAAGAGTTCCCACTCGTCGCCCTCGCGCATCAGACGCATGGCTTCGCGCCAGGCGAGGATGACTTGGCGAGGGGCGAACGCGAGCGGTTTGCCGCGACGACGGCTCGAATCAAACTCCGTCGTCTCGTCCGCGAGCGTGCCGACGTAGTGACACTCGCACACGGTGTCCATCTTGATGTTCCCAGGACCGCTACCGGATCGCAAGACGCGATACATCAATCCAGAGTCGAGCGTCTCGACGTCCTCGAGCGCGGATTTCGACTCGAGCCAGCACCTGTCCCTCGGCGTCGTCGCGTCCGGACCGCCGCGCCACGTCGCCAACGTCAACGTCGCCGGATCCGGCCCATCGACGATGGCGCCGAGAATGTCGTCGAACGACGCGTCGCGCACGTCTCGTCCGTTCACGGCGCGCACGACGTCGTACCGCGCCGCCGTCGGCGTCGCGCGCGCCGCGTTCGAGTCCTCCGCCACGTTCGCCACGAACGCGCCGACGTCGCCGCGTCCAGCCTCGAGCGTGAGCCCGAGGGGTTTGGCGATCGTCACCGTCGTCACCGCGATCGGCGCGCCGCCGCTCGTCTCGCCCTCGCTCGCGGCGCGCGTCCTCGTCGTCGGTCTATTCGCGACGACACCGCGGGGACGGATTCGCGTCGACGTCGACGTCGACGTCGACGTCGACGCGACCGTCGAACGCGACGAGACGACGGTGGACGACATCCTTCGTGCGTCCTCGCGCGAAATGAACGCGCGGCGTCGTTCGCGCGGCGCGCAGTCGCGTCGAGGGTCGTCGCGAGGCGCAAACCTCATTCGTCGTCGATCGTTCATTTCTCGCGCGATCTCGCGCGAGTGGAGACGCGCGGACGCGAATCATGGCGCGCGACGAGGACGATGATTACGACGACGATTACGACGACGTCGAGGAGGAGGCGGACGCCGCGCGCGAGGGTGGTGGCGACGACGACGACGATGATTACGACGCGGATGAGGATGCGGGGGTGAAAAAGTCGACGAAAAAACGCGCGGGCGCGAGCGCGCGGGGACGCGAGACCGCGTCGACGGGGGGCGCGAAGACGCGCGTCGTCGACGTCGACGACGCGGGGGCGCGCGATCACGACGATGACGAGGATTACGACGTGGACGCCGAGGACGACTACGACGAGGACGAGGAGGACGGCGAGGACGACTACGACGAAGACGATGATTTGGAAGATGAATACGACGAGACGACGGGTCAGAAGAAGCGCAAAGCGAAGAAAAAGAGTGTTCAGAGCGTACCGGTGGTGACGGTGGGGACGGTGGTGGTGCCGACGAAGAGAGACGGGGTCGGTCCGGTGACGGTGGCGTCGGTGAACGCCGAGGACGCGTTGGGACGCGCGGCGCAGACGCGAGGGGGCGGTGGATTCGCGTACGGTGTGGCGAGCACGACGCCGGAGACTGGTGAAATTCTCAAGTTTACGTCCATTCTGCACAACGCGCGCGATGGACGAACGTACGAGGCGGTGTTCGGGACGCGAGAGGGAGACGCGGCGGCGGCGGCGGACGCCAAGACGCCCGTCAAGGGAGGGGCGAGAACGGACGCGAGCGAGGACGAGGACGCGGAGGAAGACGACGCCGACGATGATGATGAAGACGAGACTAATGATGAAGACGACGACGTCATGTGGTTCGCGAAAGTGGATGAGAACGTGCCGTTCGAGAGGTACGCCGCGCTTCAGCCGACGCTGAGCGAGGACGAGGACGAGGCGGCGGACGACGACGACGCAGACGCGCGACCGAGCGTGGACATCGGCGAACCCGAGGGACGAATGAAACCGAAGAGAGGCGAGAGCGGGGTCGAACACGGTGAGTGGGAGCGAGGCGTGTTTTGGGGCGCGGATTCCGACGAGGACGAGGAGGTTCGACTCGCCGCCGCCGGCATCGACGCCGTAGGCGCGTTCAAGAAACCGCGTCGCGACGACGACGACGACGAGGGCGCGAACGCGCGCGAGACGACGGATTTTGTCGTGTCTCAGGGCGTCGCGGACGCCGGGGCGCGCGCGAGGTGGGGAGAGATTGCTGGAACGTCCTCGAGTGAGCGTTCCAACGACGACGTCTCGGATTACATGCGACACCTCTCGCTGTACGGAGTGGCGCCCAAGGAGGTGGAGAAATCCACCGACGGGAGCGACGCGACCATGGCCGAGGCGACGGACGCGGATGTGTACTCGGGCGCCGTTCTTCCCATGCGAAACTACGATTTAGCGAATGGACGATGGTTGGACGACATCGCGTGGGAAGGGAAACCCGAGCGCGTCATCGATCCGCATCGCAAGTACATCCTGCCCAAGGTGATGGTGAACCCGAACGATCCGAACTTGGTGTTACAGTTCAAGGGTGATTTAGAGGCGACCGTGTGGAAGTGGGCGAACGCGATGATGGTGCCGAGCTGGGATCTCGATCCCGTCGAGGATTTCGACGCCGCGTTGAACATTAGCATCGACGACAAGTACAAGGAAGAGGTCGAACAGACGGTCGACACGGGCGAACGCGCGCCGAGACAAGGGAGGTTCGACGGTATCCAGCACGCCGAGTTTTTGCTCACGTCGGTGCCGCATCTCGTCCGCGATCCCGTGAATGATTATCCCGCGCCGAAGGCGATGTTGCGACCGCCCACCGTGCTCCCGAAGAATGCCTCATCTTCGGTGAAAATCAAGCTCGCGGGCGCGGAGCTCGAGACGTTCAAGGTGTGCATCAAATCACTCAACTTACACAGCGCCGTCATCAATCTCAAGGTGCGCGGCACGGACACGGTCGCGAGCCTGACTCCGCGTATTCGCAAGCGGTGGACGGATTTGGAGGGACCGATTCATCTGTACTATCCGGGCAGTCCCGATCCCAACAACCCTTTGCACGAAGAGATGACGCTCGCCGATGCCGGTTTACAGGCTCAGGTTGGTTTGCCCATCGTGTACCTCGTCGCACCGAAGATTACGTTCATCAGCGAACAAGAGGCGTTGGCGCCTCTCGCGTCGGACGCCGTGCTCGCGCCTCCGGGCGCGTACAAGAAGCCCTCCGACTTGTCCGCGAGAAGTGGAACGCTCATGCTCGTCGAGTACACGGAAGCTCGACCGCCGCTCATCGCCAAACCGGGTATGGGCGCGAAGAAGGTTGTCTATTATCGTAGAAAGACGTTGGGCGATCAAGGCGCTCGTCCGTACGCCAACGCGACCACCACCGTGGTCGATCTCAAGCCGAACGCACCGTCGCCGTTCCTCGGTGAACTTCCGCCCGGACAAGGTGTCACGGCGTTAGAGACGTCCTTGTTCAGAGCACCGTTGTTCCAACAACCGAAAGCGGAGAATTACGTCGACTTTTTACTCATTCGAGCGCCGAACGGACGGTTGACGCTTCGCGAGGCGCCGCCGCTGCACCTCGCCGGACAGCAAGAGCCGCACATCGAGGTTCCGGGTCCGGGAAGCGATATGCTGAAGGATTTTGAAGAACGTCTCGTGAACGCCACGGTGCTCAGGCACTTTTTGAACCTTCAAGCGCGCGGCGCGGTGGAGCCGGGGACGATGCCGACGGTCAAGTCGAGCGAAATCGCCGCCACGCTTTCGCACGTCATGTCCGTGCGAGATGTTCGCCGAAAAATTCGTTCAAAAATATGTGCGCCTCGTCGTGGAGTGAACGCAAACGAAGACGAGTTCATCTTGAATCCTTCGTACCGATTCGAGCACGAAAAGGAGGTTCAACGCATGGCTACGCCCGAGGAGGTGTGCGCGTACGAGTCCTACCGTCACTCGGTTGCGTTCTTGTGCAAAGATCGCGATCGCGACGAACAAGAGCGCATCTTGCGTCTCTCGTCTCTGACGCTTCAACAGTTGAAGAACGCCGTCACCATCCTCGTGCGTCACAGCGAAGGCAAGCGCAAACGGCAGCTGGAAAACTTGGAGTTGTGGTTACAAATTCAGCCGTGGGCGCAGACGCACGAGTTCCTTCAGGCTGCGCAGGGTAACAAGGGCATTTTGCACCTGGAAACGTCGAGAAGAATTCAAAGACTTACTGGTAAATTTTTCAACTACATTCGACGCATGACGGTGCCGGATCCGCCCGAGGATCGACGTCCCAGACGCGAGCCGGGTACGGTGACGGGTACGAATGCCGATCTTCGTAAATTGACGATGCCTCAAGCGCAAAGAATTCTCGAAAATTTCGGCGTAGAAAAAGAAGTCATCCTACAACTCGAACGTTGGAAGCGGATCGGTTTGATTCGTGAGCTTTCCGGTGCCGCGACCGCCGACGGAAGTAACCAGCACGCGGGTATGGCTCGTTTTGCGCGTCGCCTGCGGGTGAGCGAAGCCCAGCAGCTCACGGAAATCAAAGAGAACTCCAGCTTGCTCTTCAAGAGGCAGATGAAGGAGTACTCGCAGCGACGTGTCAAGCACAAGGATTCGTCCAGCGACGAAAGCGACGAAGACGATGACGACGAGGAATCTAGCGATAGCGAAAGCGAAAGCGATTCTCTGGCGGATGAGCTCGAGAAGCAGCTCGCGGAAAAGGCTGAGGGTGACGGTCTCGACGAAGAGAACGAACGCGCCGAGCTTGAGGCCTTGCGTTCTGCGCTCACGGATGGCGCACCGATCGAGCCATCCGTGGATCCGATGAAGGCGTTGGCGCAGGGTATTTTGGTGCCCGGTAAAAAGCTCAAGCTCAAGCGAGTGACGACGCACATCTTCCCCGATGGACGATCCGCAAAGGTTGAAGACGACATCACCGAGTACGCTGGAGCCGCATGGCTCGCGGCGCGCGCGCAGGGCGTCGAAGCCGCCAACGCGGCGACGACGGCGGCGCTCGTCGAGTGCGGTCAGGACAAGCCGCCTCCGCCGCCAAAAGAAGCGCTCGAAAAGAAGGAACTAGACGAGGAAGAGACGGGTCTCACGCCAGAAGCGAAGGCGCGGTATGAGATGCTTCGTCGACGCAAGCGTGCGAAGGAGCGCGTTCGCCGCGCAGAGGAGAAGATGAAGCGCTTGCAAGCCATGGGGGTCACCGACGAGGGCGCCAATCTCGCCGACGCGGAAAAGTCACCCGGACTCGCCATCAAATCTCCCTCTTCCGTGCCCGCGATGCCGGGCGGTCTCAAGATCAAGGTCGGCGTGAGCAAGCGCACCATGAAGAGAGTCTTCAGCTCTGGCGCGACGCCGGAGAAGAAATCCAATCTCGGACGCAAGATGCCGTGGGACAAGGTGCTCATGAAAGTCACGGAGAGCGCGATGAAGCACGGCGAGTACGGCCAGGTGTTCACGCCGCCGGTGACGCTGGCGGATTACTCGCAATTTGTCGACCAACCGATGGATCTGAGCTCGATCATGGCGCGTCTGCGCGAGGGCTTGTACGATAACCCGAGCGACTGGGCCTCTGACGTCTCGCTCATCGCCACCAACGCGAAGGCGTATCACATGAGCGATCGCGCCGTGCAAATGCGCGTCGATTGGGTTCCGAGAATGGCGGCAGACATGTGTAACTACATGGCTGATCTCACGAAGAAACACGAGGCGGATATCAAATCTGGATTCTCCGACTTTTCGGCGGACGAGTTGCGAGTCGCGAGACCCGGCGGTCCCGCGCCCGCGCAACCCGCCGCGCAACCTGCCGCGGTGGCGGCCGCGCAACCCGCCGCAGCGCCGAAAACGCTTCCAAAGCTCAAATTTTCTTTCGGAAAGAAGAAGGAATGATCACATTGATCGAACGCGAACCGATACATTTTAGCAGTAAACCATCATCTTTTTACACGCGCTACGCGACTCGAGTGCGCGAACGAGCGAGCGACGACAAAACCGAAACGCGCGCGCGCTTAATCCGTTCCCGGCGGCCACGATAACTGTTGTCCGCCCAAAACGTGCACGTGAAGGTGATACACGCTCTGACAACCCTCGACGCCGTCGTTGATGACGCACCGATACCCCGCGTCGAGTTTCTCCTGCTTCGCCACCACCGACGCCGTGTACATCAAATGTCCCAACAACATCTTGTGATCCTCCGTCGCCCTGGACAATCGCGTCAATCCCGCCCTGATTTTCGGAATGACCAAAAAGTGCGTCTTCGCCTGCGGCGCGATGTCCCGAAACGCCAACGCCAACTCATCCTCGTAAATCACCGTCGCCGGAATCTCCTTAGAGATGATTTTATCGAAGATGGTGCGCTCATCTTTATCGTCCAATCCCTTCAGGTGCGCCTCCTGCGCCTTGAGCGCCTCATCGTTCGTCGACGCGTTCGTCGCCATGCCACCTCTCGATCGGCGCGCGAATTCCCACCCTCGTCTCGCTCGCGCGACGCGTCCACCTCTGGATGCGATCGATCTCGCGAACGCGCACGCTTTCGTCGTCGCGAGTTGTATCGTCGCGCTCGTTACCATGCGCGCGCGCGCGTGTGACGTCGCCGAACTCGATGGATCGTTCGTCTCGGTGGTTGACGCGCCCTCGAGGGACGGCGCGAGTCTCGACCCACACACGCGCACGCGCCGCGCGACCGCGCGCGACGAACGGGTGAATCAACGGAGAGTGACGAGGTGCGTCGCTCGTCAGACGATGGCGACGATTCGACGGCGCGAGACGCGCGCGCATAGGTGTCAATAATCCTAACGACGGGGACGCTGTCTCACGTCCGACCGTTCGTCTTGTAGCGCACCGACATCGACCGCGGGATTAGGCCCCCGCGCCGCGCGGGGTGATGATCATCACCCTTCGCGTCGATTCGCGCGTTCGGTCGCTCGCCGACGCGGATCGACGCGGTCGCGGGACATTTCTTCTTTCTTTGTTTTCGCGCTTTTTCGTTTCTCTTCTTCTCCGCGGCGGCGGGTTTCTTCAAAACGACGATGGATGCGCGATGATTGACGGTTCGAGGCGGTGCGTCGCGCGACGCGCGCGATGGTTTCTCGTTCGATGCAGGCGTGGGATCTCTCCGCTCGCTCGCTCGGGGCTCGGAGACGCGATGCGGAACGCCGCCGCGTCGTCGGCCGCCGACGAGAGCGAGAGCGACGACGACCAAGGGTTGCGCAAGCAAGCGCTCGCGGTGGATGGTGACCCGGATTACTCCACCGGACCGCCCATGGATGGTTTTGAGTATCTTCGTCGCGTCGCGTTCGAGGCGAAACAGACGCCGGACATCATGCGAGCGACGAATTTAGATCCGAGCGTGTTTGAGGCGGGCGAGGACGAGGTTTCGACGCGCGAGGACGAGGAGATTGAGTACGCGCCGCCGTCGTGGGCGAGGCCGGATCGAGAGTGGGTGCGTCGAACGGTCGGAGATTTTAGCGATCTGCGGGTGCGCGTGTCGCGCGCGATCGCGGCGAGATCGTCGACCACGCGCGGGGCGTATCCGTCCAACGGCGACAGGCGCGCGTGGGAACGCGCGTGCGAGGACGAACCCGAACCCTCGCTCGGCGCCGTGCTCGCCATGGACGCCGTGATGTGCGCACATTTGCTCAGACACATCGCCAAAGGATTGTTTCGGTACAATTTCGACGACATGGACGCGAACGACCTCATCACGCGTCTTCGATGGTTTCACGCGTTGAGCGCGCGCGTCGACCTTCCGCTCGACGCCGACACGGAGGCGTCCGTGCGATGGGCGATGAAAGGCGTGGCGCGAGGACGCTTGTCTCTACGATCCGCGAGTGATGAGCTACTTCCTCACATGAATCTCGCCATCGCGATAGGCGGTGGCTATTTCAAGCAATGGCGAGGCGAGTGACGAAGGATGCCAAAAATAGACGCGCGAACGCCATTCGGAGCCGCGACGCGGGAAAACGCGCATGATTTTGTTTGACGCCGTCGAGCGACGATCGATCGATGATTTCGACGCCGCGCTCGTCGCGGGACGAATCGACGAGACGCGCGACGGCGAAGACTTGTTGATGTTCGCCGCGCGTCGAAGAGACGAGGAGATGGTCAAACACTTGCTGCGCCGAGGCGCGAATTCGCGCTTCGTCAACGCACACGGCGATACGGCGCTCCACCTGGCGTGTCTGACGGGACAGACGACGGTGGTCGAGGACTTGCTCGCGCACGGCGCGGACATGGAGGCGCGAGGCGCGCAGGCGAATCGACCGATTCATCTCGCCTGCGCGGGCGGTTTCGAAGACGTCGTTGCCACGCTCGTTCTTCGAGGATGCGTCCTGAACGCGCAAAACGCGAACGGCGCGCTGCCGAGCACGCTGTGTTCGGCGAACGGCGAGATAAAAACACTCGTGAGTGATATCGAGAGAGAGGGCGAGAGCGCGCGCGAACGGTTCCGAGTAAAGGCGGCGGCGCGGCTCGCCGCCGACGCCGCGAGGGCGCGAGAAGAGGAACGGCGAGCGCAGGAAGAGCGCGCGCGCGAGCGACGCGAGGAGGAAGAGAAATGCGCGGAGCGCGAAAGAATGCACGCGGAGGAACATCAGCGCGTGCTCGACGAGAACGAGGAACTGCGACGAACGTTGGAGGAGATCGAGGCGAAGGAGCGCGAACGCGCGCTGCAAGAGGAGAAGAAGAGAGCGTCGTCGAAAAAGTCAAAATCCACGGCGGGGAAAAAGAAGGGCGGCACGAGCGCGACGAAGAAAAAGACGTAGCGATAGAAAAGCATGTAGAACATAGTATGAACCATAGTGGACGTTCGTTACATTACATTCGCGGAAGGTGCGAGAAGAGCACGGATACCGTCGACGCGAATTGCGCCGGCGTCCTCGCGGCGCACAGCGAGGCTCTCCACTTTTCCCGAAAGTTTTCCCACGTCTTGTTTCTGAACAGATATAATCTGTTGACGGTCATTTCAAAGTTCCAAGTCATCAGACGCAACTCCGCGAACGAGGTCCACGTCTGACACTGTCGCATGAGCGCGCCGACGAGGTCGACCATCCACGCGTGTCGCCTCCAGTGATCTGAGGAAATTTGCAAAAATCGCAACATCTCCGAGCGAATCTGAATGAGCGTCGGGTGATCTCTGATCGTGTCGTGGGTCAAGTGCGCGTATCCATTGGTCGATTCGCAACGCGTCTCGAGACGTCGAAGCGCCTCGAGGCGGGTCTCGCTGCCGTCGGCGCTCGGCGGAAACCGACGCTCCTCCTCCTCGTGACGCGCGTCCGCGACGTGTTTACGAAAATCTGATTGTCTCAACACGATGGCTATGAGCGCCGTGATCGTCGCCAGCCGCATTCTGGGATTGAGTTGGAAATAATCCACGCGCGCCAACAACGCGCTCGCTCGAAAGCCGGCGAGCTTGACGTCCATCTTGTACGCGTCCGATTCGATCAAGTTCCGTGTGATGTCCGGCCACGAGTGCACGTGAAGCGGGGACTCGTACCTCGAAAATCGTTTCACGCGCGCGTCTTCCTCGTTCGATCGCACCTCGATGACGACGTCTCGCATGATTTCCGCCGTTGGAATGATTTGTGCGGTGAGCGCGCAGTGCACATCGCGAAACAGCGCCCACGACATTTTGGACGGCGGAGACATCAGCGCTCGCACGAACGCGTCGAACGCGACGACGGGCGCGTTCAAAACATCCGCGTGCGTCGCACAAAATTGCCACGCCGTGATCGCCTCTTCGATCAGACTCGCATCCGCGGCGTACGTCGCGCTCGCCGACGAGACGCGCCGCGTCCACTCCTCGCCGTCGGCGTCCTCGAGCTCCGTCTCGATCGTTCGACGGGTCGGCGCGTCCGCGCACGTCGCGCGCTCGCGCGCGCCGTATATTCGCATCAGTTCCTCATCGCTGACGTGAACGACGTCGGCGTGCGGACACATGACGAATTCATCCCTGGCGTCTCGCATCGAGTCGTTGACGCACTGTTTTCGAGTCAACGCCGCGACGAATTGCGCCGATCGACGTCGCAGATGCACCATCTCGCGCAGACACACGTTACACAGCGTCTCCCTACACGACAACACGTCCCGCTCGGTGTAACTCGTCCACGTCTCCCCGTCCTCGTCTCGATCCGTCGTCCCTCGCTGTAACGCCGTCGCCTCGGCGGGTTGTCGCACGAGAAGTTCGCCCAAGACGGAATCATACGTCGCGCGCGGACTTCGTCGCAACCCGCGCGCCAACCGACGCGCTAAATCGTATCGCATCTGAAAACTCCTCTCATACAGCATGGCGTACGCCGCGTTCGGTCGCAACAGTTTATACATCGCCGTCGCCGTGACGACGTAAAAGCCTCGCGCCTCGACGTTGGCGCACGTAAACGCACATCGACACTCGAGCACGTCTCGCAATTCAATCTCTACGTCGTCGTCGCACGCCGCCGAGACGCGCGGGGTCAATCCTTTACCCGTCGTTGACTGTTCATGTTCACTCTCGTTCTCATCGTCGTCGCCGAACGCTTTTAATCGTCCTCGCACGACGATGGACGCGCGTTCGTCCGGGTTCGCGAACGTCGATTCTCGAAACGCCGCGCGTCTCGTCGTCTTCGTCGTCTCGTCTTCGCGCGTCACTTCGAAATCATCCAACAGACGCACGATCATCATCGATTGATCCACGTCCCCGAGTCCCGCGCGTTCGCACCTCGCTTCGCTCGCGTTGTACCGTTCCTCCACGTCCAATTCGTGCACCATCGTCGTCGTCATTCTTCGTCGCGATTCCACCACCGCATCGTCTGCGTCCTCTCGCGCGCATCCGCGTCGACTCCGTCGCCTCTCCGTCGTCGTCGTCGTCCCGCGACGCCCCCGACGCCTTTCGGTCTCCGCCATCCGCCGCGTCGTCGTCTCCGACCACCGCGCGCGCGCCTCCACGTCCTCACACGCGCGCGAGACGCGCTCGATCACCCGTCGTTCACGCGCGTCGTCCACACGTCGCGTCCATCGTCGCCCCTTTACGCGTCTCCTCGCATCGCGCGTCGCCTCCGCGACGACGTCGAGCGCGTCCGCGACGACGTCGGCGTCGTTTCGCGCGGCGTTTGGAATCGTCATCCCATTCGTCCCAAGTCTCGTCCTTCGCCTCGTCGTCGTCCTCGACACGCGTCGCGCGATCTCGATCTCGATCTCTCCCACCATCTCCATCTCCACGCGCGCGCGAACACCGCTCGCATCATCACCACTCGCGCGTCCATCGTCGTCATCGGTCGTCGTCGTCGTTTTCGAGACGACCAAACGTGACGAATCGTCGTTTACATCGTCGTCATCATCGTCCACGAGCACGCGTCGAACGAATCGCCGCACGACGCGTTCGAACGACGACGACGACATATCGACGTCTCTCGACTTCTCTCGCCTCTCGACGCCCTCGACCGTCGCGCGCTCGCGCGTCGATGTGTCGTCGCATCGCGTCAACGCCCGTCGCGCGCGATCGACCGTGTGTCCGTGTGTCCGATCGTCCGGTAGTATTGTATGCATGCGTGTCGTCTTTATACATATTGGAAGACGTCTGGACCGATCACGGATCACGGTACTGATGTGGTACGACGCGATCGAGTCGACGTGATGACGATTCATCTCTCACGGTCGCGGACGCGTGCGTGGACGCGGACGCGGACGCGGGGGGGGGGTGTCGTCGTACAAGAGTATGGAGACTTCTGTACCGTGTATGTAGTCGTGATTTCGAATGATAATGGAGTGAGGAGTACAGTACGTCGTACGTCGTCGTGGGCGGGTGCGAGAACCTACGACGCGCGGGACGCGCGTACTGTCGCG
>Ga0181568_10004343_pt1 | contig 12663 bp, 11 predicted proteins | sample 101ome_20_FD_133758 | JGI IMG/M metagenome (GOLD analysis project Ga0181568, IMG submission 133758) | Coastal salt marsh microbial communities from the Groves Creek Marsh, Skidaway Island, Georgia - 101404AT metaG (megahit assembly) | ecosystem: Environmental > Aquatic > Marine > Intertidal... | reverse complement strand
GATCTATAGCTTTCCAAGTTGTATGCGGCATTCCGGGTACTGCTCCTTTGTCTGTATTTTTAGAAGTTGGCAAGCTTCCATGTATTTTATAAAACTCTTTTGCGGCTTCTATAATCTTTTTTTCTGTAAGTCCAAACAATTCTTGCCTTAAAGGCTTAAGTATTTCAGATAAAGTTCTTCCTTTATTTAATCCTCTTCCACCATTTAGTCCAGCCTTATCAATACCTGTCCAAGTTTCATTCGGCATTCCGGGTACTGCTCCTTTGTCTGTATTTTTAGAAGTTGGCAAGCTTCCATGTATTTTATAAAACTTTCTTGCGGCTTCTATAATCTTTTTTTCTGTAAGATCATCTTTATCCTGACCGGAAACAATTCCCAATTCTTTTCTTAAAGGCTCTAGTATTTTAGATAAAGTTCTTCCTTTTTTTCTTGCAGCTCTATTAATACCTGACCAAGTTGCATGCCGAATTCCGGGTACTTCTTCTTTACTTCTTATAGTTGGCAAGCTTCCATGTATATCATAAAACTCTTTTGCGGCTTCTATAATCTGATCCTCTGTAAGATCTACTTCTTTAGGGCTAGTTGCTTGATTTAATGATATTGTCAAAGGATTTCTGTCTGGGTTAGAGCTAGGGGCAGTTCTTACAACAGGGCTTGTTTTTCTATTTGCTGCAGTAACATTAGGTCCGTGCATGGATCCAGATGGGTTACTTGAAGAGATCTCCTTAACTGACATAAGACGAGTATATTATCTAGATAAACAGTGCGTCAAGACCTGAAAATACCTAAAACTACTCGATATTAGCTCTCCAGAGCGAGTCCCTACTCGGGCACTTGCTCTAAAAGATTTTGAACCAGAGATTTATCCAACAAAAGCATAGCCCGCAAAGCTGGCACACATAAATCTTTTTTAGCTGCTATTAATTTATTGAATCATGAGACAAAATCAACACGGTCCAAAGTGTCTTAAAAATAAGACAAAATCAACACGGTCCGAAGTGTCCGAGATTTGCTCACAGAAAATAGCTAAATACTAGGATTATTTTTTTTGCTTTGACGCAGTCACAGTAGGGCTTTTATCATCAACACTATTTTTGGGTGAAAAAAACAAATACAATAAAGCTCCAACAACAATAACAACAAGAAACAAATAAACATGAAATATTCTTAGCGAACTCATGTTGTAACTAGAATTTGAATCTTTTATATGATTTTCATTTAAAATATTTTGTAAAATAAACGATCCTTCAGAGTTTTTGTATTCGTCAATAATTTTTTGTGGGTCTTTTAGATTTAAACTTTTTGCAAGTTTATTTAAATAACCCAAGAGATATGCTTCTTCGGGTAATTGACTTCTATTAGCTTTCTCTATATTTTCCAAATAGTGAATTTTGATTTTTGTTTTTTTAGCTAAGTCCTCAAGGCTAATGCCTAACTGCAAACGAGCATTTTTAAAAGTTTCACCAAGTTTTCTTAATGGGTCATCTACCATAACTAAGCAAAAATCACCTTTGGTTGTAATTGATAATTACTACCTATTTTAAGAAGCTCTGCAAGACCAATTAGTTCCTCTTCTTGATCAAGACATTGTAAAACAGAGCTTGTTTGCTCATCTTGATAATCGTCAAGATAAACCCTTTGCCCTTGTTGTAAAGCTATCACTTCTTTTCTAGAAAAAATATGTTTGGGCAAAGCTAAAGAAGAAGATGCATTGAGAATTAAGTCTTGCATTGCTAAATCACCATCTTCTAGGTCTTCAAAGCGAATTGAAGAAGTTAAATCAAAATTATTTGACTTGGTTCTTCTTAAAGAAGTTAAATGCCCACCTATATCTCTAGCAATAGATCTAATATAAGTACCTTCGCCGCATTCAATATCTAATTTTAAATAAGGATAAGCAAATTTAATAACGTCAATTTTTTTTATAAAAACTGTTTTAGGTTTTATATCTGAGAGGTCTAAATCTTCGCCAGCTCTCATTAATTCATATAATTTTTTTCCATTTATTTTTTTTGCACTATACAAAGGCGGGTATTGTTGAAAATTTCCAAGCATTTGCTTTAATTTACTTTGAATTTCTTCTAAACTAAGCTCTGTTTCAGCTTCTTTTAGTTTTTCTCCAGTAAGATCATCTGTATCAGTAGTAAAACTCAAATCAAGTTCAGCTTCATAAGCTTTATCTTTTGACAAAAATCTAATTAATCTTGTAGCAGAACCAATTGCAATTGGCAAAACGCCTGTAGCAAAAGGATCAAGAGTACCAGCATGTCCTATTTTTTTGTATTTTAAAATCCTTCTTAGTTTAGCGACTACATCATGAGAAGACCAATCAACCGGTTTATCAATATTTATGAAACCAAAATATTCTTTTTCAGATTCCAAGATTTAAGCCAAACCTTTTTTCTCTTCATCTTCTTGAACTGTTCTATCAATTAAATCAACCATATCAACAGACTTACTTAAAGACTCACTTTCTACAAAATAAATCTTTGGAGCATATTTTAAATTTAATTTTCTAGCAATAGCACCACGCATATAACCAGAATTGTCATTTAGAGCAGCTTTCATAGAAGCCATTTCTAAAAGGTTCATTTCATCATCTTCACTTTGCAGCAAAATTGAAAAACCAACTTTAGCACTACTTAAACTTGAATTTAAATTTACCGAAACAATGGAAACAAATTTATCAATGCGATCATCTTTTATTGCACCTTTTTGCAACATATTACCAATCTCTATTTGAATTGCGCGCGCGACTTTTTCTCTTCTTTCAAAACTTTTCATGAAAACCTTTTTTATTTAAAACAAATGTCCCATTTTTTCTTTCTTGGTTTCTAAATATTTTTCATTATGCTCTTGCTTAGCAATTACTGTTTTAACTCTCTCTGTGACTTCAAGACCATAGCCCTCAATACCATATATTTTTTTTGGATTATTCGTTAATAGTTTGATTTTCTTTAAACCTAAATCAGTTAATATTTGTGCTCCGACACCAAAATTTCTTAAGTCGGCTGGAAAACCTAATTTTATATTAGCTTCAACAGTATCATGTCCTTGATCTTGTAAGTTATAAGCTCGTAATTTATTGAGTAAACCAATACCTCTTCCCTCTTGCCTTAGATAAACCAAAACACCTTTACCCTCTTTTTTGATTTGCTCAAGAGAATTATGTAATTGATTACCACAATCACAACGTAAGCTAAAAAAGACATCTCCTGTTAAGCACTCAGAGTGCATTCTAACTAAAACTGATTCATCCTTTTTACTCGCTGTTTCTACATCACCTAAAACCAAAGCAATATGTTCATTACCGGTTAAAAAATCTTTATAACCAAAGATTCTAAAGTCTTCAGCAAAACCATTTGGTAATGGTACATCTACAACACGATGCACAAAACGTTCGTTTTTTAAACGATAGGCAACTAAATCAGCGATAGTTATATGCTTTAAATTATGTTCTTTAGCAAAGGCTTTTAAGTCATCATAACGAGCCATCTCACCATCTTCTTTTAAAATTTCACAAATAACACCAGCAGGTTTCAAACCTGCAAGTCTTGCTAAATCAACTGCAGCTTCAGTATGTCCAACTCTTTTTAGCACACCACCATCAACTGCCTTTAACGGAAAAACATGTCCTGGTCTTCTTAAATCATTTGGTTTTGTATCTTCATCTAAAGCAACTTGAATTGTTTTTGCTCTATCGGATGCACTAATTCCTGTTGTAACTCCAAACTTAGGGTCAGCATCAATACTTATAGTAAAAGCTGTTTTCATAGTGTCATTGTTGACATTAACCATTTCACCAAGTTGTAACTGCTCCGTTCTGGTTTTATCAAGGGCAAGACAAATCAAGCCACGACCCTTTTGAGCCATAAAGTTGATTAATTTAGCGTCAACATGTTCAGCGGCACAGACAATATCACCCTCATTTTCACGATCATTATCATCGGAAACGACAACAGCTTTACCCTGCTTGATATCCTCAAGGGCTTCTTCAATAGTGTTAAATTTAAAATTATTTTGCATAGTTAAAGTTAGTTAAGACACAATCATAGCAAATTTTAAAAAAATGCCTTAAAACCCTTGTAGTTGTAAAAAGCTTTTAAATTTAATCTTTGCTATAACCAAAGCTTAACCCTGAGATGTTTTTCTAAAGCATGGAATTTTTCGACGATACAAAAAGCAAAAACAAATATAAAATCAACATTGATTCACAAGTAGATCTAGTAACTAACTTTTTTGATAGATACGCAGACTTAGAAGGTGAGGATAATGCTTACAGGGCAATGCTAGTAGATTTATACAGAGCAATTACTTGTTATAGAATGTACAACAATTTAGAAGAATTTTTAGCAATAAATCCGGAGTTAACGGTATGTGAGACAGATATCAGAGAACTTTGGTCAGAATTTGACCAATTAAGTTCTGAAGAACTAGCTCAAGTTGCTCTTGAATTACTACAAGATATTTAAAAAATTATTGATTAGCCTATATAAGAAGAGTGAAAACCACTAATTTCACTCTTTTTTTTTGTGAAAAAACAAGACAAAAACTGCTAAAATCGTATAGACGAATTCTAGAGGGTTCGTGAAAAATGAATAGCTTAATAGGCCAAAAAACAACTACTGGATTAAGAAAAGAACCAGTAGAAAACTATGATTTGCCACGTCAAAATGATGCTGACAAGACAGATAATGACGCGCCTCAATCAATAAAACTACAAACAAAATTAGATTTAAATAAAGATACAACTATTGAGCAATCAAATGAAGAAAATTCTTTAAGCAAAAATGAAACACTTACGAATCAAAATTCAAATATTGAAAAGAAAAACATAAGTAGCATTCAAGATTATTTTCAAAATGGACCACAATGGTTTCAAAACTTTCGTAATTATTTTGTAATGGTATTAAACACTCTGGGTATTGGATTAAATATCTTTTCTGCAATCTCATCAAATACAACTTTTATGAAAAAAGAAGTTGCAGATTTTTTTGACAAGACTTCTGTATGGTATTCCAAAAACATAGTCTCATTAGGTTTTGCTTGGAACGGTATTGAATCACTTGTTGGCAAAAGACCAATAGAAGCACTTTCTAGACTCTTACCACCAATAGGATTTTTGACCTTACCTTTTTATAATCTGAATTTTGCAACAGGAATTTCTAGTTTTATGTCTTATGTCTTAGACAAAGTTGTAAAAAGAAATGGTAATAAACAACCGGGAAAAGGTTCCGCAATAGAAAATACAAAACAGGTTTTATTATATTGCAAGGATATTTTTAAAGATCTATTTAATTCAAACTCAAAAGAAAAATTAATAGAAAAACTTGGGATTGCAGGTATGGGTTTAGGGACTTTTGGCGGTTTAGCCTTTGCCTCAAAAGATAGAGATTCGTTATTAGCAAGATTATTTGGCTTTATTCGAAATGCAGGCGGACTTGCAGCGGATGCAGAATTGGTGTTTAATAATGATAAAACTTGGAGAGGTACACACAAACGAATTGTAGGCTTTACTTGCAGTACAGCAAGCATTTTAAATATTATTGCAAGGTTTGTAGATGATAAACTTGGACTAACATTAAACCATATTGCTATTGGGCTAGACGATCTTGGCTTAACATATTGGGCACATATGTCAAAAAAAGAGAATGATGAAAGCATGAATAAAATGCCACAAGAAAGTACAGAAACAATACCTTACAGTAAAATTTCACAAAAACAATCATTGAGAGATACGGAGATTTTACATTTTCCTCAAGCAGTTTAAAATATACTTAGTGTGACTAAGCTAGATCAACAACTGAAAAATTTGAGTAAAGAGCCGGGCGTTTATATTTTTAGAAACAAGCTTGATCAAATAATTTATATTGGCAAAGCAAAAAGTTTAAAATCAAGAGTTAAATCTTACTGGAACAGATCCTCGTGGAAAGATCGACCAAAACTAAATGTGATGGTACCTCATATTGCCACTCTAGAAACTATCATTACCAAAACAGAAAAAGAAGCACTGATACTAGAATCAAATTTGGTCTTCAAACATCAACCCAGATACAACGTGTTACTAAAAGGAAACGATAAACGCTTTCCATGGCTGGTAATTACTTATGATGATAATTACCCTCGCCTAATTCCAGTAAGAGACTTAGACAAATTCAATAAAAAAGCAAGAAAAAATACTCAAAATAAATTTTTTGGACCTTACACAAATGTTGGTGCTATGTATGAAAATTTAAGTTTAGTAACAGAACTATTTCCATTAAGAAAAAGATTTAAACCACAATTTAAAAACAGACCCTGTTTAAACTACGATATTGGCAAATGCCTTGGACCTTGTCAGAACTTAGTAAGTACAGATGACTATCAATTGATGTTAGATCAAGTTGAAATGTTACTCAAAGGCAATTACCAAGGGCTTAAAAAGATTCTAAATACTGAAATGCAAAGGTATAGCGATAATCAAGAGTATGAAAAAGCGGCTAAAATCAGAGATAAAATTTATGCACTAGAAACATTTAACGAAAGTCAAAATGTGATTTCAGAAGACCCAAATCTTGAACAAGATACTTTTGCTCTTGCTTGTGATGACACACATAAGCTTGCTTGTTTACAAATATTCAAAACCAGAGAAGGTAAGTTGATAAATAGAGACAGTCAAGAAATAAATTTAGAAGAAGATTTTAGCTTTGAAGAAATTTTCAGTAGTGCCTTTGAACAATACTATTCATCAGTACCAGATGAACAAATCCCAAAAGAAGTTTTAATCAGTCACGAAATCAACAATTTAGATCTTTATAGCGAATGGCTCAGTGAACGCAAACAAGCAAAAGTAAAAATTCATCAACCCAAAAGGGGTGACAAATATGAACAAATTCAACTTGCAAAAAGAAACGCTAGAGTAATTTTAGAAAAAATCAAATTAAATTTAATGGAAGATGCCTCAAAAAACATCAATATTGCTCTTGAAAATTTACAAAAAGAACTAGACTTATACCAAAGTCCCTACCGCATAGAATGCTATGATATCTCACATATACAAGGCTCAAGTACAGTTGCTAGCATGGTTTGCTTTATAGATGGCATGCCAGCCAAGGATCAATATCGTAAATTCAAAATTAGAGTTGATCAAAATGATGACTTTGCCTCAATGAACGAAGTTATATCCAGAAGATTTAATATCAAAAGAGATAACGATGAGGATCAAAGTCATTTAACAAACGAAAATAATTCTTTACCAGATTTAGTAATTATTGATGGCGGCAAAGGTCAACTCGCAGCTGCAAATAAAGCCATGCAAGAACTAGGTTTTGCTCATATAAAAACAATTGGTCTTGCTAAAAAAGAAGAAGAAGTATTTATTGAAAATCAAAAAAAACCAATTATTTTAGATCGAAAATCCCCTGAATTGTTTTTAATACAAAGAATTCGTAATGAAGCACACCGTTTTGCTATAAGCTTTCACAGACAAATCAGAGCAAAAAAAGCAACCAAAAGCATTCTTGAAGATATACCGGGACTAGGACCAAAAAAAAGAAAGATACTATTACAAAACTTTGCGAGTAACAAAAAAATTAGAGAAGCCTCGATAACAGAAATTGCTAATTTAAAAGGCTTTAATTTTACGCTAGCCGAAAATATCAAAAAAATACTTAATACTGATAGCTAAAAAAAAAGAAATCAGACTAGAATAAAATTCATTCAACAAACAAATCTTATAAATAAAAAAAGAGCGTTATATAGCTTTATTTAAAAAATAAGCTTATATAACGCTCCAAGCAATCATGGATACAAAATTTCAATTAGGAATTTATACTCAAATCAAACTTATTAAGCAGGTTCTTCTTGAGCTTCTTCAGCATGTGGAGAGTCTAAATCTTCATCCATTCCAGCAAAATCATTAGAATTAATACCAGCGGCAGATTCATTACGAGCTTGAATCTCTGCTTTTACCTTCATGTCTATTTCTTCTAAGATTTTTGGCGCTGCTTTAAGAGCTTCTAAAGATTTTTCTCTACCCTGAGCAAGCTTATCGCCATTATAGCCATACCAAGCACCAGACTTTTCAATAATATCCAAATCAACAGCTACATCAAAAATACATCCCAGTGAATTGATACCTTTACCAAATAAAATATCAAACTCAGCAATTCTAAAAGGTGGGGCAACTTTATTTTTCACAATTTTCACCTTGACCCTATTACCAATACCTTCGCCATCTTTTTTGATAGTTTCAATTCTTCTGATATCAAGCCTTACACTTGAATAAAACTTTAATGAATTACCACCAGTTGTAGTTTCAGGAGAACCAAACATGACACCAATTTTCATACGCAACTGATTAATGAAAATAATCGTAGTTCCAGTTTTTGCTGAAATAGCTGTAAGTTTTCTCAACGCTTGCGACATTAAACGTGCTTGTAAACCCATATGAGAATCACCCATATCACCTTCAATCTCTGCTTTTGGAACTAAAGCTGCAACAGAATCAACTACAACAACATCTACTGCCGCAGATCTAACCAACTGTTCTGTAATTTCTAATGCTTGTTCACCAGTATCAGGTTGTGATATCAATAAGTCATCAGTGTTTACACCAAGAGCTTTAGCGTAAACAGGATCCAAAGCGTGTTCAGCATCAACGATCGCTGCAATACCACCTTGCTTTTGAGCCTGTGCACAAATATTCATGGCAAGAGTAGTTTTTCCAGAAGATTCTGGTCCGTAAATTTCAATGACTCTACCTTTTGGAATACCTCCGACTCCAAGCGCAATATCTAAACTCATTGCACCAGTCGGAATAACTTCTAATTGAACAGGAGGCTTATCTCCCAATCTCATCACTGATCCTTTTCCAAAACTTTTTTCAATTTGAGCAAGAGTCGTACCTAATGCTTTTAATTTTTCATTTTTATTTTTTAGTTCTTTGTTCATTTCTTTATCCTTAGTACTTGCCATTTTTGTATCCTTTTATTCTAAATTGACTCAGTAAAAAAAGGGCTTAAAATAAGTGAATTCACTTAAGTTTAAGCTTAATTAGCCTTAATCAACCCTTACACTTATAAGATAGCACTCATACACAAGTAAGGCAAGTGCCCAAGCATTAAATTATGCTAATCTTCGAGCTGGTATTTAGAGAATAATATTAAAATCCTCTTAACAAAGCTGCTGCCGCAACTTTTTCAAGAGCAATAAAATAAGCTGCTTGTCTTGCTTCAATACTATGTTCTTCCATAACATCAACAACATCCCAAAAAGCTTTGACCATTCGCTTATCTAATTCAGAAATAATTCGTTCATATTCCCAATAATATTGTTGCAAGTTTTGTGTCCACTCAAAGTAACTAACAATCACACCACCTGCGTTTGCCAAAATACTCGGAATTATAAAAACACCTTTATCATACAAGATCGCATTTGCTTCAGGAGTCGTTGGACCATTTGCAGCTTCGATAATAATTTTTGCATTTGTTTGTTTTGCAACATCGGCGGTGATTGCATTTGCTAAAGCTGCGGGTATCAAAACGTCACAATCACAGACCAACAAATCATCGCGATTCTCCAACTCTTCTGCACCAGGAAAACCAATAAAATAATCTTTGTGTTCATGTTCATAAGCTTTTGCAGCTTCAACATCAATACCATCGGCATTATAGATTGCACCGACTGCATTACTGACACCAACTACTTTTGCACCAAGTTCTTCAGAAATAATTTTTGCAGCGTAATAACCAACATTACCAAAACCTTGAATTGCAACTTTTAATTCAGACAAATCTAAATTTTTCAACTTAGCAAGCTCACGCAACATTATGGCAACACCACGACCAGTTGCTTCTAATCGTCCTTGACAACCATTGAGTTCAACAGGTTTACCAGTAACAACAGCAAGCGGCGAAGACTCTAAATGTCCTTTTGAATATTCATCAAAAATCCACGCCATAATTTGTGGGTTAGTGTTAACATCTGGTGCCGGAATATCGATATGAGGACCAATATTGTTACCCAAATGAGCTACTAATGCTTTTGTAAGTCTTCTAATTTCGTGTACAGAAAGTTCTTTTGGGTTGACCGCAACACCGCCCTTAGCACCTCCAAAAGGAATATCAACAAGAGCTGTTTTCCAAGTCATTAAGTTTGCCATCTTACGAACTTCAGCAAGATCAACAGCTTGGTGATAACGAATCCCCCCCTTAAATGGACCGCGCGCGTTGTTATGCTGTACTCTGTAAGCTTTGACTGGTAACAAAGTACCGTCATCTTTTCGCAATGGAATCTCCATAATGATTTCACGCTTACAAGTATTCAAGTAAGACAATAAAGTATCATCAATTTTTTCATCCTTATGCAAATTTTGTTTTCTGTTTAACAAAAAACAAGACTCTGCATCAAAACAAGTTTTGCCATTGAGAGTATGCTGTGGATATTCTTTTTCTTTCATATCGGGGTCTAAGTAAGTTATACCCTCATTTTCTTTTGTAATCATAAATAGCTCCTTTAAAATAACAACTTTGTTATTTACCTACGTTGATTTTCTCATCAAGATATGCAAATTGTCAAACTGACTTATTATATTACTAATGAGGTTAAGTAAATATCTCAAAGATAAATTTCCCGAGTTCTCCAGTAAAGAAATTAAAAGAGCACTCGAAAACGGAGCCTGTCAAATCAATGGCAAAATTGAAACTTTTTCATCTAGAGAAATTGATGCAAAAAAAGACAAAATAAATTTTCAAAAGAAAAAATTTAAAGCTCAAGAAAAGTTAACAATCAAAACAAATCGAATCATTTTTGCTGACGAGGATTTGCTTGTCTATGACAAAGAAGCAGGGCATGCCTGCATGCAAACACAAAACAATAAAGCAAACTTACATGATGAACTCAAAAAACACTTAAAGCTTAGCTTCCTAGAACCCGCCCATAGACTTGACAAAGAAACAAGTGGGCTCATGATTTTTTGCAAAAACAAAAAATCATTGACAGCAATAACAAATCAATTTAAAAACAAAAGTATCAAAAAAACTTATTACGCAGTCGTAGATGGCAGATGGACATTAGCACCTGAAGGACAAATGAAAAATTTTTTAACACTAGACTACAAAAAAAATGCTTTACAAAAATGGAAAGTTGCCAAAATTAAAAACGAACAAGCACAAAAAAGCCCTCAAAAATATAAACTTGCAATTACTAACTACAAAATCGAAAAAACTTATGCTAAACACAGTCTAATCAAGCTAATGCCACAAACAGGAAGAACTCATCAACTTAGAGTACAATTGGCCGCTTTAAAATATCCGATTTTAGGTGATTCGTTTTATGCAGAAAGTTTCAAGCACCCTAAACTTTTACAAAGGCACTTATTACATGCTTTTGCGCTTGAATTGCAACACCCACAAAGTCAAGAAAAGCTATTATTGACAAGTAAAATCCCTAATGAATTTAATTTAGACTAAAGAATCTAGTCCAAATAGCCGATATAAATTTTTGTGAGGGGATTCAAACTAAATTTAATCATCAGCATTTTCTTGTGCTGTTTTTGTATAGAAAGTGCTAATTCAATTGCTTTTCAATTAATGGCACAAGTAAACGAAGTTAAGACACATATTGAAGGTGAATATGAAGTAGTCACCAAAGTAATTTGGTCATCTAGTCCTTATGTAAAAAAAGGGCAAAAATCTATTTCTGAACTTTCTATCGATGACATCAACGGCAAACTTTATTCACAATGGCATTCTCGCCCATGGAAAATTGTTAAAACTAATCTTATAGAGTTTAAAGATAGTAGCCAATTAAGATTAGAGCAAGATACCAAATTTGATGAAGACTTAAACAACTATTGGTATGTGCAATCTGCGTTTAATTTTGACTTTGAAGATTTAGAAGGCAAAGCCTACCATAAAGAATTTTTAAATGGTGAATATGTTGGAGCTTATATAACCAAATCATATTTAAAACCAGTCAACTAAAATTATTTTTCAGCAACAACAAGACCAATTGAACCAAGCATAATATCTCTGTAATAGCTTCTTTTGAAGCCAAAATCATACATAGCTTCAGAGAGAATTTTTTGAGAAGGCCAAGTGTTTAATGAATCAACTAAATATTGATAAGCTCTTTTGTCTTTTGCTAAACTTGCGCCAATACCAGGAATAAATTTCAAAAACATTTTTTTGTAAAGCCAGTCTATCAAAGGTATATTTGGATGCCCTAAATCTAAACAGGCAAAATAGCCACCGGGCTTTAGGACACGAAAAACTTCTGCTAAAGATTTATCTGCATCAGCAACATTTCTCAAACCAAAACTTACTGTTACTGCATCAAAATGTTCATGAGGATAATTAAGTGCCAGTGCATCGGCTTCGAACATTTTTAATTTTGGTGGAGTACCATTGTATTTTTTTTGTAATTTATCATATCCAGCTTCTAACATTGGAGCACAAGAATCAATAGCAATAACCTCAGAAACTCTTTCATCATCTATCCAAATATCCGCCACATCACCAGTACCAGTACACAAATCTAAAACACGAGCATTCTTTTTATTTTGTAATGCTTGAGCGGCATTATGCACAAGCATTTTTTTCCATTGTTTATGTAATGATGCAGTCATAACATCATTAAGCAAGTCATACTTTACAGCAATTCTTGAAAAAAGATCATGAATAT
>Ga0181568_10004341_pt1 | contig 12665 bp, 8 predicted proteins | sample 101ome_20_FD_133758 | JGI IMG/M metagenome (GOLD analysis project Ga0181568, IMG submission 133758) | Coastal salt marsh microbial communities from the Groves Creek Marsh, Skidaway Island, Georgia - 101404AT metaG (megahit assembly) | ecosystem: Environmental > Aquatic > Marine > Intertidal zone... | reverse complement strand
TGATTGTTTTTTCAATATGAGCCTATGGCATAATTCATTTTGTTAAGGAGCTATAAATGAGTAGATAAAACTATCTTTGCGCTCGTTAATTTGAATTCATGTCCGACATAAAAAACATTGCCATCATCGCTCACGTTGATCACGGAAAAACTACGCTGGTAGACAAAATCATGTTTCACTGTGAATTGTTTCGGGACAATGAAAACAAGGGAGATTTGATTTTGGACAGTAATGACTTAGAACGGGAAAGAGGAATTACCATTTTATCCAAAAACGTATCCGTAAATTATAAAGGGTTCAAAATTAACATCATTGATACCCCGGGTCACGCCGATTTTGGAGGAGAGGTAGAGCGGGTGCTCAACATGGCGGATGCGGCTATTTTGTTGGTCGATGCTTTCGAAGGACCGATGCCGCAAACCCGATTTGTATTAAAAAAGGCTTTGGATTTAAAATTGAAACCCTTGGTCGTTATCAACAAGGTAGACAAAGAAAATTGCCGACCAGAAGAAGTCCACGAGGCTGTTTTTGATCTCATGTTTGATCTTGGGGGAGAAGAGTGGCAATTGGATTTCCCGGTAGTTTACGGCTCTGCCAAAAACAATTGGATGGGACAAGATTGGAAAACGCCAACAGACTCTATCTCACCTCTTTTGGATATGGTTTTGGACCACGTTCCTACTCCAAAAATTAAAAGCGGAAACACACAAATGTTGATCACATCTCTTGATTTTTCTCCTTACACTGGTAGGGTTGCAATTGGGAGACTTAACCGTGGGATTTTAAAGGCTAATATGAATGTTAGTTTGGTTGACCGCAATGGTAAAATCACTAAATCTAGGATCAAGGAACTCAATGTGTTTGAAGGACTAGGAAGACAAAAAGTTGACGAGGTAGAGGCAGGGGATATATGCGCCATTATTGGATTGGAATCTTTTAACATTGGAGATACTATTGCAGATGCCCTTAAACCTGAGGCATTGCCTAGCATAGCGATCGATGAGCCCACTATGAGTATGCTTATTACAATCAACGATTCTCCTTTTTTTGGGAAAGATGGGAAGTTTGTTACATCTCGACACATCAAAGAACGTTTGGAAAAAGAGTTAGAGCGAAATCTAGCTTTAAGAGTTGAATTGACTGAATCGGCTGACAAGTTTTTGGTTTTTGGGCGTGGAGTGATGCACCTTTCTGTTTTGATCGAAACCATGAGAAGAGAGGGTTACGAACTCCAAATTGGTCAACCACAGGTTATCATCAAAAATATAGATGGGATTAAATGTGAGCCTATAGAAACCCTTACCATTGATTTGCCCGAAAACTTGTCAGGTAAAGCTATCGAATTGGTTACCCTCAGAAAAGGTGAAATAGTTAGTCTTGAAAATAAGGGTGATCGCATGCTCTGTGAATTCATTATTCCTTCTCGTGGAATTATCGGATTAAGAAATCAACTGCTTACAAATACTGCTGGTCAAGCCATTATAAATCATCGTTTTATGGAATTTCAGGCTTTTAAGGGTGATATTCCAAATAGAATTAATGGCTCATTAATTTCTATGGAGAAAGGAAGTGCTATTCCCTACGCATTGGATAAACTTCAGGAAAGAGGTAAGTTTTTTGTCTTTCCCAATGAAGAAGTTTATACCGGTCAGGTAATCGGCGAAAATACAAGAATGGACGATTTGGTTGTTAATGTAACCAAAACAAAAAAACTATCAAATGTAAGGGCCTCCGGTAGTGACGAAAAAGTGAGCATTGCCCCTCCAATTAAGTTTTCTTTAGAGGAAGCATTAGAATATATTCAGGCCGACGAATATGTCGAAGTAACACCCAACTACTTGAGGTTGAGAAAGATTTTCTTGGACGAAAATGAGAGAAAAAGAAACACCTCTTAAGCATTATCTTTTTTTTCTATAGTTTATTAATTATCCAAATATAAATATTTGGATTATTCATTTTAAAAATTTAATAAAAATCGTTTTAATTAATTAAATTAAAAAATATTTAAAAAGGAGTATCAAAACCTCAAATTCAATGAAATCTCTCAACATTATTCTTTTTATCTTAATTATATCAATTTTCCTCGGTTGTAATACCTCATCGTTGGATTCCTTACCTAGAATTGCTATTGCGGGTTTGGGTATAGAATCCAGCACATTCTCTCCCGCAAAGACTGAAGAAGAGGCTTTTCATGCTCAGCAAGGCTTGGAGATTTTTGATCGTTATCCTTTTTTAAAGTCTAAAAGTAAAAATAGAGCCAGAGCTAAGTGGTTTCCTGCCTTAGTTGGTAAATCTTTACCGGGAGGGATCGTTACTCGCGAAGCATATGAATCATTGATGAAAAAAATGCTTGAAAAATTAAAAGAAAACCTCCCCTATGATGGGCTTTTTTTTGACATACATGGAGCGATGAGTGTAGAGGGTATAGATGATCCTGAGGGGGACATGATCATAAGAATAAGGGATGTGATTGGAAAGGAAACCTTAATTTCTACTTCGATGGATTTACATGGGAATGTTTCTAAACGCTTGGCTCATCAATCCGATTTAATTACTTGCTATCGTATGGCACCTCACGAGGATGCTTTAATCTCCAAACAAAGGGCCTTGGAAAATCTTTTAGATAGATTAGAAAATGGTAAAGGAAAACCTCAATATAAAGCTTGGATTGCTGTTCCTATATTATTACCTGGAGAAAAAACAAGCACTCGAATAGAACCTGGAAAAAGTCTCTATGCTAAAGTACCAGTAGCTGAGTCCAAAGTAGGTGTGTTGGATGCTGCCATTTGGATGGGTTATCCCTGGCCAGATGAACCCAGAAATCATGGTGTAGTTATGGTTACTGGAGATGATCATGAGGCTGTCGTTGAAAATGCCGAAAGTCTTGCAAAATATTATTGGGAGGTAAGAAATAAATTTGTTTTTGTTGCACCTACTACCAGTTTTGAAGAAAGCATTGCTTTGGCACTAAAAAGTAAAAACAAACCCTATATCATCAGTGATATGGGCGACAATCCCACTGCTGGCGGTGCAGGAGATGTTACATGGACACTAAAAGAAATTCTCTCCCTACCCACTTTTCAAAATAATTCTGGTCCAGAATTGATTTATGCCTCTATCCCCGGCCCTGACTTTATTTCAAAAGCCTTGAAGGCAGGAGAAGGAGCTACAGTTAAAGGATTTGTTGGCGCTATGGTAGACAATCGTTATGCAGGGCCTATTTCACTTAGTGGAAAGATTTTAACAATTCGTAGTGGGGATAAACATGCAGGAGTTGAAGTCGTTGCTAAGGTGGGAAGTGTAAAAATCATTGTCACCCAAAAAAGAAAACCCTACCATTACGAAAAAGATTTTACTCAACTGGGCTTGGACCCCAGCAATGCAGATATTTTAATTGTTAAAATTGGTTATTTGGTTCCAGAACTCTATGAAATGAGGGGTGGATGGACTATGGCTTTGACTCCTGGTGGCGTGGATCAAAATTTGGAGCATTTGAATTACCAAAGAATCAACCGACCCATGTTTCCCTTGGACAAAGAATTTCCCAATTTAGACTTAAGTGCAGAATTGATTCCTACTTCCGATCGCCCTTTCAAAAAATAAAAAATCATGTTGAAAACAAAGTTGAGCTTACTTTCATTTTTTTGTATTTCCTTGATATGGTCTCAGATGCCCAAGAAGGAAAAAACATTAAACGTCATGGATTTTAAAATTGTAAATAATGATACTTTGAAAGTACACTGGTATCCAGCTGAATCCAAAGATTCAAGTCCTACCGCAGCCATCGCCTTCTTTTTTGGAGGTGGCTGGAGAGGGGGTGAATATACTCATTTTCAAAGGCAGGCCTTATATTTCTCACAAAGAGGACTAACTACTTTCCTATTTGAATATCGTGTCGAAACCCGAAATAAAACTAGTCCAGTTGAATGCATTAAAGACGCGAGAAGTGCCCTCAGATTTTTAAAACAAAATCATCGTAAATTCAATATTGCCCCTCAGAAAATTATTGCTTCAGGAGGTTCTGCAGGAGGACACATAGCAGCAGCCACAGCCACACTACATTCTATCAACGAACTAACCGATGATTTGGCCATTGATCCCATGCCAGCTGCAATGATACTTTTTAATCCTGTTTTTGATAATGGTCCAAACGGCTATCACGGCTCATCTGTTGAAAAATTAATTGATGATGATTTCCGATGTTATTGTCTTACATACAAAATCCCCAATGGAAAGTGGACCCATTTATTTAGATCAAGATATAAGGAGCTTTCTCCTTACCATAATATTACATCTAGAACCCCACCCACGCTAATAATGTTTGGAAGCCAGGACAATTTAGTGCCAGTCTCTATTGCAAAAAGTTTTCAAAAAAAAATGAAAGACCTAACGAACATTTGTAGGTTGATTATTTATGATGGAGCTAAACATGGTTTTTTCAACGGAGTTAGAAACAAAGTAAATCCAGATAATGCAAAACAGGCAGAATATTTTTTTGATACCCTTCAGGCCAGCGATGATTTTTTGGTAAATCTAAATATTTTAGAGAATACTATTAATGTTAAGGACTATTTTGATTAGATAAATTGTGATACTGACCAATGTTTCTAAATGTAATTATCAATGTGAAAATTGGGGCAATAATTTTAAATACTCAGGATTTAATTTTTAAAATTATTCTTTTGTAAATTCACTTTTAAAGACCAAAATTTTATACAATAAGTGATTTGTTATTATCGCATAATTTCAAAATGGTATTTACCCGATAGTATTTTAGCTTGAAAAGCTCCTTTTTTGTTTTTAGAAAATTTGACCCCGTCTTTTTCGTAGATTTCTCTACCATTAATGACAAGGGTAGCACTACTATTTGGAGGCACTATTATATCGTAAAATATTTTTCCATTATATTTTTTCCATCTACTAAGAATCTTGCCATAAGGTCCATTGTGTTGTGCTTCAAATTTTTCCAGCCCTTTTACAAAGTGAGGCTCTAACAAAATATTTTTAAAACCAGGTTGTTCGGGATCAGGTTTGATACCTCCTAGGGCTTTGTAGAACCATGCACCAATTTCTCCAAACATAATGTGGTTTCTGGACATGGCCCCTTTTCTTTCTTCGTCCACTTTCCAATCCTCAAAAAGTGTGGTGGCTCCCTCCGTAATCCACGCGCCCCATGAAGGGAAATCATCTTTTGTGGCTACTTCATAGGCCAAATCTGGGTGACCGTTTTCACTCAAAGCATTGAGAATGGCTTTACTGCCCAGCAGTCCAACATCAATATGACTATTGTCTGAAATAACTTTTTTGGCTAAATTTTTAGCAACTTTTTCAATATACTCCTCTGGAACAATCCCCCAAAATAAAGCTGTGCTTAACTCCGTTTGAAAACCACTACCGTAAATCGCTGTTTTTGGATCGAAAAAACGGGAATTGATTTCTTCTTTAATATTTGCTGCTAGTTTAGAGTATTTTTGGTAATCGTCCTCTTTTTCAAATAATTTTGCCGTATTTGCAAGAATCTTTGCATCCACATAATAGTAGATCGAGGAGGTGAATTGCTTTGGGGTTTTGGATTTTACAGGAACCCAGTCGCCCAATCCCCATTGGGTAATGAACCCTGGACTGATTTCTGTTATATGATCCACATATCTTTTGATGTTGTCATAACAATCTGCCAAAAGCTTTTGATCTCCATAAAATAGGTAAATATTCCAAGGAATGATGGCCAAACTGCTGGTCCAGTCTGGTCCGTTTGCCCAATGATATCCCCATCCACTTGATGGTATGATTGCTGGAAGAACCCCATTAGATTGTTGTTCATCCCTATGATCGGCCAACCATTTTTCATAAACTGTTATACCCTCAAAATTGTAAAGTCCCATTTCAATAGCGATATGTGCATCTCCTGTCCACCCGTTTTTTTCACGTTGGGGGCAATCGGTAGGGTAGCCGAACAGGTTTGAAAGATAGGCATTGTTGGTTGCCGACCAAAGCTTGTTGATTAGTGGGTTGGAACTACTCACCTTTCCAACTGGAGGCACAGCACTGTGCATAAAAATTCCTGTAACACTTTGCTTGGTTAATTCTATGGGCCTATTGCTTAGCACCTCTATGTATTGGAAACCTTTGTAGTTAAACTTGGGGACAAAAGTTTCTGTCCCTTCACCACTAAGTGTGTAAATATCGGTTTGAAAAGGATCACTTTTGTCGGTAGGTCGATAATGAACGATAATATTGGAAAGGTCGAGTTCACCACTATCATCCAACAATTCTGAATGGGTAACCCTAAGTACTGTTCCTGCTTCTCCTTTTAGCTTTATTCTGGATACCCCAGAAATATTTCTACCTAGGTCATAAATGTATTTTTGGGGATTGATTTTTCGCATTTTTACCGCTTGAATTTCGAGGTTGTTTTTTATAGGGTGTAAAGCCTGAGCGACAATATTATTGGAGGGTGCAGAGGTTACAATACTTTTTTTCCATTTAAGATCGTCAAAACCAGATGTATTCCAGCCTTTTTGCTCCAATTGAGCATTTTGGTGTTCAGCAGTGTAAATGCTATTGAAAATCATTGAACCTGTGGAGTTTTTCCAATCTGTATCAGACGAAAAAGTTTCCTTAGCACCATCCTCATAGGTGACTTTCAAATCCAGACAAAACATAGGTCTCGCCCTCCAGGGGGCTTCATGAAAATACCAAACAGCTGTCGATTGGTGGTTGAACCAGCCATTACCAAGCAGAACACCAATGGCATTGTTTTGCTGTAAATAGTCTGAAACATCATATGTCACATACAAATTTCTACGATCAAAACGGGTATAAGTAGGGTCCAATTGGTGATCCCCCACCTTTTTTCCGTTCAAATACAGTTCGTAGAGTCCCGCAGCAGCAATATATACTCTTGCCTTTTTTATTTTTTTTTGGATGTTAAACTCTTTTCTAAAGTAGGGGCTTTCTTTTTTATTGATATCACGACTGTCAGAGATCCACGAACCCCTCCAGTTACTAGACTCCATCATACCCATTTCAAAGCTAGATAATCGATTGGATTGAACCTTTTCATTGTTTTTATCCCAAACGGTTAAAGACCAATAATACTTTTGAAAAGCTTGCAATACCTTTCCACTATAAACGATCATTTGATTGTCGGAATTTATTTTTCCCGTATTCCAGTGGGAACCATTACCTTCGGCAACTTTTGTAGAATCTGTACCTACCGAGATTTTATAAGCTTTTTGAATGGCTCCTCTTCTTTGATCCTTGATCTTCCATGTAAAGCGGGGGGTTTTGACATCCAGTCCAATTGGATTGACCAAATATTCACTTTTAAGGTCATACACACTTAGCAGGTCATTCTGTGAATGAGTATTGGATGCCAATCCAATAAAAACTAGTGTAATGAAGTTCTTTATTATTGTCAATTTCCAATTCAAATTATTTTTCAGGAAAAAATGTTGAAATTTTTTGAATATTAATTTCATCGATAATTTTGTTTTCATTTGTTTTGAGTACCAGAAAGGTTGGTTAAATTAGTCAAATTCTTTTACAAACCGTCCAAAAAATGGAACACCATCACAAGTCTATGTCATTGAAAGATTACAAAATAGCTCCCTTTATTATTGGAACAATGCGAATGGGGCAGTGGGGGAGTAAGATGAATGTATCAGAGATAGAAAAATTTATAGAGGGCTGTATTGCAATGGATCTGATCGATTTTGATCATGCCGATATTTATGGTTCCTACACCACTGAATCCGATTTTGGAGCAGTGCTGAAAAAAAGACCGGATTTACGATCTCAAATGAGAATTACGACAAAATGCGGTATCAAAATGGTTTCTGAAAATCGACCCGAACACCAAATAAAATCTTACAACCTGACCAAAGACCATATCAAACACTCAGTAGATAATTCTTTACTTGAGTTACATACTGATCATATCGATACATTATTGTTGCATCGTCCCGATTTTCTGTTGGATCCACACGAAATAGCAACAGCTTTTACCGAATTGGAAAAAGAGGGTAAAGTCAAATATTTTGGTGTTTCAAATTTTTCTATGAGCCAATTCGAGTTACTACAAGAAATTTTTCCATTATCAACCCATCAAGTGGAGATATCACTGCTTCATCGGAAGGCCTTTGAAAATGGGATTTTGGATCAATGCCAAAAGTGTGGAATTCCACCTACTGCATGGTCACCATTAGGTGGAGGGACATTGTTTAAAAGTTCGGAGGATCCCATTATGATTAATGTCCAAAAAATAATCACCTCACTTTGTGAAAAATACAAAGCTCAACCAGATCAAGTTTTACTGGCTTGGTTGCGAAAACATCCTGCTGGTATCATTCCGGTCTTGGGAACTTCCAAGCTTTCGAGAATTAAAAATGCAAAAGAGAGTCTAAAAATTAACTTAACACATGAGGAGTGGTATATGCTTTGGCAGGGCGCAACGGGAACCAAAATTGCTTAAATAAGCTTAGAGGATTCAAAATATATGATAAACAATCCGATAGAAATAAGATCAAGACAAGCGCAGGGAGCAGAGGTCTCTTGGTTTGCTCCTATTTGTGATGGAGATGATCGATATTTGGGCGAGCGTGATATAAAATACAAAAGCAATTGGGAAAATACTTCCGATATATTATTGACTGCTGACCAATTGGGTTATCGAAATATTCTGTGTCCTTCATCCTATCAGGTGGGACAAGACACCCTTACATTTGTTTCTGCGGTTTCTCCACTGACCCAAAATATAAATATTTTGGCGGCCCTACGCTGTGGTGAGATTCATCCACCTATGTTAGCCCGAACTCTATCCACAATTGATCATATTCTCAAGGGACGACTTACCGTGAATATCATATCATCCAATTTGCCGGGGGAAGATCTTCCGTCTGAAGATCGATATCAGCGCTCCAGAGAGGTTATTGAAATACTGAAACAAGCTTGGACACAAGAGGAAATTGATTTCAGTGGTCAATTTTATAAGTTTAAACTTCCAACGGATCCTGTCAAACCATATCAGAATAGTGGACCATTACTCTATTTTGGAGGCTATTCAGCCCCTGCAGTTGACCTTTGTGCAGAGCATTGTGATGTTTATTTGATGTGGCCGGAGACAGAGGAAAATTTGAGGAATTTGATGGAAAATATGAGTCAAAAAGCCTTAAAGCATAACAGAAAAGTAGATTTTGGACTTAGGGTACATGTGGTTGTAAGGGAGACAGAAGAGGAGGCCTACAAATATGCTGAAAGTATCATTTCAAAACTTGATTTGGAAGTAGGTCAAGAATTGAGAGGTCGTGCTCTAGATGCAAAATCTTACGGTGTAAGTCGTCAAAAAGAAATGAGGGATCAATCTTCCAAGGACGGCTTCGTGGAACCTCACTTATGGACGGGAATCGGAAAGGCGCGATCCGGTTGTGGTGCTGCACTGGTTGGTAACCCTGACCAGATTGTTGAAAAATTAAACCGTTATATGGACATGGGCATTAGGTCTTTTATTCTATCAGGCTATCCACATTTCGATGAATGCAAACGTTTTGCTGAGCTGGTATTGCCCAGACTAAAAACCTTTTCCATGCCACATCTACAGGGTAAAACCTCAAAATCTGCACCATTGACCCCCCTAGCAAATGGTATTAGGGTATGATCAGTAATATATATCACTCCAATATTTTTGCGCTATGATTGATCTATTCATTGTAGTCACTTATTTTATAGTTGTTATGCTTGTTGCCATTTCCGGAAGACAAACAAAAAAAGTTACTGCTGAGGAATATTTCTTAAGTTCCAGAAGTTTGAGATGGCCTTCTATTGCTTTTTCTTCTATTGCTACAAATATCCAAGGATATCAGTTTTTAGGTATGATGGGCTCTGCCTACCTCTATGGCCTGGCTCAGGCAAGTTTGGAAATCAACGCTGTACAGGGCATACTTTTGGCCTCTTTTATTTTTATACCCTATTACCTTAAAGATAAAATCATTACCATAACTCAGTTCATAAAAAAACGCCTCGGAAAAAGCATAGCCTTACTTTATTCCTTGGCTAACATTTTATTATTTTCCACAATCACGATTGGGGCAGCTCTCTTTTGGGGAGCCTATGCTGCAGATGTTGTTTTTGGAGAATATTTATCCATTTTACACCAGGATCGGCTAACAAGAATTACCCTATTGATCATAATAATTGGATTTTTTTCAGCGACATATACATATTTTGGTGGACTAAGTGCCGTGGTTCGAACGGATATCGTGCAGTTTGTCGTTTTGTTATTGGGTGGACTTGCTGTAATGTTTATGGCGGTTCATCACTTGGGGGGTTGGTCTCAGTTATATATTAAAACCCCTCAGTTGATGCACTTGCACCTTCCATCTGGTCATGAAAAATTACCTTGGACACATATTTTTGGGCTATTCTTTTTAAATATCAACTATTGGTGTGCCAATCAATCGATTGTTCAAAGGTCTCTGGCTGCCAAGAGTCTCAAACACGCTCAGATTGGACTCATGGTAGGCGGATTGATGAAATATTTGATGGCTGTGATCATTGTGGTACCCGGTATTGCATTGGTAGGTATTTTGGGTGACAATGGACTGTCGGATCCGGATATGACTTTCCCCTATCTTGTCAATACCTATTTGCCATTGGGTGTAAAAGGTTTTGTTTTGTGTGCCCTGTTTGCTTCCTTGATGAGTACCGTGGACTCAACTTTTAATTCCTTAGCCACACTTTGGTCTGTTGATATCTACAATGAGTATATCCATAAAAATTCAAGTGACCAACAAATGATTGATGCAGGAAAACGTGCCATTTTATTCAGTTTTGTTACCGGTGTAACGGTTGGTGTTTTGTTGCTTTATCTCAAATTTTCAGATCCTAATGCAGCATTTACCCATACGCTGAATGAACTTCGTTATTACATCAATTGTGGGATTGTCGTGATAATTTGTGCTGCAGTTTTTTTGGTCGCCCCTAATCATAAAGTAACCTTTTTGGCTTTTGTGTCTACCATAATCCTTCAATTCATTTTTAAGTTTTTATTTCCTGAGATGAATTATTTTGTAAGGGCCATGTGGATCATACTCATCGGTTTTTTCTTTATCCTTTTATTTTCAAAAACCCGATTTGAAAATCTGTGGGTGCCGTTTCAAACCGACTCAAAACAGATTTCCAGAATAGGGCTGGGAATGCTCATTTCATTGATCTTGCTTCACATTATCTTTCATTAATAAGATCTATTGTTTATAATCTCATAAATTATTTATTATTAATTTTAGTTAATAACAAAAATAAATTCCATGAACGTATTGAATCGATTACTTTTGTTTGGAGCAGGAATAATCATATTAATGTTGATCTGCTGTAAAAATATTGAGGAAAATCAAAATTGGTATAAGGGTAATCTCCACACTCATTCACTTTGGAGTGACGGTGATGATTTTCCCGAAATGATTATCCAATGGTATAAAGACAACGATTATCAATTCATTGCGCTATCGGATCACAATACCATTGCTGATTCAGAATTTTGGTATGAAATTAGAGCTCGAGAACTTAAAAATAAAACTTTAGAAAAATATCAAAATCGATTTGGGGATTGGGTTGAGACCAAAACAGACTCTGGCAAAACATTAGTTCGCCTTAAAACTTTTGATGAGTTCCGATCCAAATTACAAGTGCTCGATTCTTTTTTGGTCATTAAGTCTGAAGAGGTTACCTCTTCTTATAAAAATAAGCCGGTTCACATTAATGTTACCAACATAGAAGAAAAAATTGATCCCATTCGTGGAACTTCAGTATTGGATGTAATGCAGAGAACCTTAGACGCTGTCCACGAGCAACGGAAAAAGTTGAACATTCCCATGTTCGCTCATATAAATCATCCTAACTTTGGTTATGGTATCAGCACGGAGGATTTAAAACAATTGAATGGAGAACGTTTTTTTGAGGTTTACAATGGACATCCGGCGGTGAACAATGAGGGTAATGACACACATGTTGATACAGAAACCATGTGGGATTTAATCAATATTCACTATTACAAAGAGGAGAAACCGTTGTTGTTTGGAATTGCCACCGACGATAGCCACCGCTACCACAGCTTCACTTCTGATGACAGTAACACAGGTCGAGGATGGGTTATGGTGAATGCAAAAAAATTGGATGCAGATCATTTGATATCTGCCATGGAAAGTGGTTATTTTTACGCATCTACCGGTGTCTACCTTGAAAAATTATACATGGATCAAAACGAAATTCAAATAGTTGTAGATCCGGAAATTGGTGTCAAATATGAAATTGCTTTTATGGGATATCAAAAAGGAGCCGAGGAGGTGGTTACATTAAAAAAAGTCCAAGGCACTTCGGCATCATATACCTATCAAAAAGAAGATCTTTTTGTCAGGGCTAGCATCAATTCTGATGCCAAAAAAGAAAATCCCATTATTGAAGATGAAACCAAAAAAGCATGGACTCAACCCCTCTTACTTAGGTAGAGTATTTTCAAAATTAAAGCTTAAAAAACAGAGATATAATTAGTCCAAATAGTTATATTCCTTATCTAGACCAAGTAGTTGTATGGCTTTTTTTGAAGGCTTGGGTTTTTTATCCCTGTCTTTGTAGTAATGAGCATTGTCCCAATCAAATGCTTGTCCTATTTC
>Ga0181568_10004340_pt1 | contig 12667 bp, 9 predicted proteins | sample 101ome_20_FD_133758 | JGI IMG/M metagenome (GOLD analysis project Ga0181568, IMG submission 133758) | Coastal salt marsh microbial communities from the Groves Creek Marsh, Skidaway Island, Georgia - 101404AT metaG (megahit assembly) | ecosystem: Environmental > Aquatic > Marine > Intertidal zone... | reverse complement strand
GTTGTGGCGGATCGCTGAACGCATCGCGGACGCCTTCGATGAAACGGTCGAGCGTTCGGAATCGTTGTCGGGGCAACGGGCGGGGCGAACGGACGATTGGCAGGAGATCACTGGGCGGTGGATGAAGAAGTGACAGAGGGGCCGGTGGAGATTCCCATCACCGGGGAACTGGACCTGCACACCTTCCGGCCCAGGGAGGTCAAGGACCTGCAGGCCTGTCGCGAGAAGGGACTGCGTGAAGTGCGGGTGGTCCACGGGAAAGGCATCGGGAACCTTCGGCGGACGGTGCACGCGATTCTGGATCGGTTGCCCTATGTGGAATCGTATTCGCTGGCGCACGAGTTCCAAGGCAGTTGGGGGGCGACCATGGTCTGGCTGAGACCGTTGGAGGCGGATCAATCGACGGACTGATCCCCGCCGCTCAACACCCGTTCCAGAGTCTCTTCGTCGATGTTTCCGCCGCAGAGGACAATGACGACATTCTTGCCGGCGAAGTTGGTCTTCAGTTTGAGAAAACCGGCGATCGCGACAGCGGCGGAGCCTTCGATCTTCAATCCATCATGGTTGTTCAGGAACCATTTCAAGATCCGCGCAATGTCGTCCTCCGTGACCGTGGTGAAGTGATCCACGTATTGGCGGCAGATATCGAGGGTGATGGAGTCCTCCTCGATGCCGCCGGCCGTTCCATCGGACAACGTGGGCAGTCCGGGATCCGGAACGACATGCCCCTTCGACAGGGAGTCGATCAGGACACAGGAGTTCTCCGGTGAAACGCCGATCGCCTTGGCGTCAGGATTATACTCGTGTAATCGCGAGGCAATGCCGCCGATCAGGCCGCCGCCGCCGACCGAGGCGATGACGACGTCCAGCGGTTCGCTTTCAAACTGTTCGATCAACTCGTCGACCATCGTGCCTTGTCCGGCGACGACCTCGGGGTCGTTGTAGGGGGAGATGTAAACCATGTCGTTTTCGGCGGCATGACGGCGGGCTTCGGCTTCGGATTCGAGGCAGTCCGTTCCATGTTTGATGACCTTTGCGCCCTGGCCGGCGACGTTGGCCAGTTTGGCTCCGGAAGCGCCCAGGGGCACGAACACGATGGCGTTGCGACCCAGTTCCCTGGCCGCGTGGGCGACGGCGGCTCCATGATTGCCGGTCGAGGCGGTGACGTAGGCCCGCGGCGGCGTGTCGGATGCGCCTTCCTCACAGGAGAGGATCTTCGCGAAGGCGCCGCGGATCTTGAACGACCCGGTCGGTTGCAGGTTCTCCAGTTTGAACCAGACGTTGCAGTCCGCCATTTCGGAAAGCGCCGGACTGTGGAGCAAGGGCGTGGGCGCAAGGAATTCGCCCAAGGCGTGGCTGGCTTCTTCGATCTCGATCGGCATGGCGCGTTGTCAGGCGGTTGCGCTTTCATTCGCGAACTCCGCGATGCGATCCAGGCCGGTCTGGAGGTAGTTCGCCTCAAGGCCCGTGCTGAGTCGCATGTAGCCGTCCATGCCGAAGTGGTTGCCCGGCACGACGAGCACGCTCTTGGCTTCACGGATCTGGTGGATGAATGTTTCGACGTTGTCCTGAACGGGAGTTCGCACAAAGGCAAAGGCTCCGGCCTCGGATTCGCTGGGGCCAAAATGGTCGCTGTTCTCGCGGAGCCAGGAATCGACCAACGGAAATCCCTCGCGGACGTATTTGCGTGTGCGTTCGATCAGTCCCGGTCGGACTTCCGGCGATAGCGCGATCGTGGCGAGGTGGGTGGCAAGTTTCGCTCCGGAAATGGCCGCGTATTCGTGGCGTTGCCAGATCTGATCCATGACCTCCGTCGACGCCACAACCCACCCCAAGCGGAGACCGGGCAGGCCGTAGGCCTTGCTGAGACTGCCGATCGCGAGAACCTTGTCGTAACGCCCCCACAACGACGGCGTCTGGACGTCGGTGAGACGCTCTGTGCCGGAATAGACCTCGTCGGTGAGAATCCAGGCTCCAACGCGTTCGGCGGCGCTGATCAGGGCGTTGATTTCATGTTCGCGCAGGATGTGGCCGGTCGGGTTGTTGGGATTGGTGACGGCGATGAGGCGGGTCTTGTCGGTGACGGCCTGTTGGAGCGACTCTTCATCGAGCCTCCAGGATCCGTCGGTCTCGCGGAGGTTGAAGGTATTGACGCGCATGCCGGCGTTCAGGGCCATGCCCCAGAGCTGCATGTAATTTGGCGTGAGGAAGGCGACTTCGTCACCGGGATCGAGCAAGGCTGCCAGCGTGATGCCGTTGGCCTCGATGGCTCCGACGGTGCAGAGCACGTTTTCCGGGGCGGCTCCGTCGTAGAGACTGGCGATGTTCCTGCGCAGGGGCAGGGGGCCGTCGGTTTGGGGATAGCTGAGTTCGATGGCGAGGAGTTCCTGTAGGGCACAGGAATCCGGCAACAGGTCGCGGAGCGGCACGGCGTGGACGCCGCTTTCAGTCAGGTTGTAGTCCACCTCGTGCTCCCAGCGGGCCATCAACCGCTCGATTTCAAATGGGTGAAACGCAGGCACGGCGCAGAGCTTATCGGCGGCGTCACAAATGGCGAATCGAATTATCGGGCGGCGCCCAACTGCCGTCGCAGTTCCGCCATGATTCGATCCTCGGTCGAAGGCAGCAAGGTCTGCAGTCGGCCGTAGTAGACCATGGATTGATCCGCCTCGTAACCGCCTTCGCGGAGGATGCGCTTTGAGGGGATGTAGCAGGGGAGGTCGTTGGCGTAGGCGATGGGCCAGACAGTCGCGCCGAACTCGCGGCGCAATCGATGCGCGTAGTCCACGACCACCTCGCCGGCGAGGAAGACCCAGGTCAGTTCAGAGCCGAAGTTCCAGGTCTGGACCGGGTAGTCGAGGGTGAGCGGAACGGCCTGATTGAATTCGGATTGCTTCAAGAGGTCGGCGGCGATGCGAGCGTGGGCCTTGGCGGCGCGGGATCGGGCCGTGGCTGCGGTCTGGGCCAGCGCCGGCAACTTTGAGGGGGGCGGAGGCGGCGAAAGGGAGAGTCTGGTCAGATTCAACCTACAGGTTGGCGGCGTGGTGATTTCGGGCAGTTTTGTGGAGGTGAGACGCGAGACTTCCCCTGCGATCAGGTCGCCGAATCGCCTGGCGGCCTCGAGTCCGCCATGTTCATTCGGGCGGGCTTCGCCGGCGCAGCCGAGCGTCACCATGGCAATGGCGCCGGGGTGATTGCGTTCAATCGACTCCTGGGCGTAGCCGACCCAGTCGCCGCTGATTCGATTGTCGAAATCCCGCCCGCCGATGGAGGTGTTGTGGCAGGCGTAGGACACGAGGACGGCTGCGACGCTGTTGTCGGGATTGCTCACACAGAGCAGGGGCAACGAATGATCCACAGCGCCGTCAGGATCGTTGCCCCAACCGGTCCAACGGCCGTCCACGACCTTTCGCCGGTTGACGGCGAATTGCACTCGGCCCGTCCCGCGAAGGAGGCGGCGGGGGCGACAGTCGTTCACGGCGTCTCGCGCGACCCCGGTCAATTCATCAACCAGTCTTTTCGTGTATTCGTCGATCCGCCTCTGATGGGCCTCCGGGAGGGCGTCGCCGAAGATGCCGGGAAGCAGGCCGGTCAGATGCGGGGCGCAGTGGTCGTGCGTCGCGCAAACTGTGACATTCTGCGGTGGAATTCTTGGAGCCAATCGTTTGCGGACTTCAGCGGTCACCTGGGGAGGGACGCCGATGCCGTCGAAGGCGATCAGCACGCAGGTCGATTTCGACTTCGACTGCGGATCGCGAAAGACCAGGGCCTTGGCTTTGAGCCGTTGGTGGACGCCTTCCGATTCCTTGGCGGTCAGTTGATTGATCAGATGGACGGGGCGTTCCGGGGTGATGTCGGTTTCGGCGACGCCGACAAGGAGCGAGGCAGCCAGGGAGTTGGTCGCGTTCAGGATGAGGAGGACTGCGACGAGTTGGAGCAGCGCGGATAAGGACGCGCGGCGGCGGAGAGTTGAGACCGAAAAGAACTGGCAAGCCCGATTCATGAGGACACTTTAGAACCCGTCTCGTAAATACCAAGCCTCGGCCGGCGATGATTCTGATCGATGGCAGGACGGCAGGGAGGCGCCATGGAACCCTGATCAAAACCAAAGCCGAATTGAGGAGCGCCCCGATGGGGGGGCGTCGGCCGTTGTGACCGCTCTGGTTGTTGGTTCATATTGCCCCCCGCGAATCCGTTTCGGCCTTAGCGAGGAGGACATTCGGCGAGCCGGCGAACTGGATGCTGAGCCTCTTTTAATTTCTGCCGCCCCCTCGTTCCGGGCATTGCCGCCCGGTCCGCGTTTCGCTACGGTGCCTGCGTCATGCGGAACACACATCTTGCTATTGTCGGCGTTGCGCTGTTTGGCGTTGCGACGCTTTCCACGGCCGCCGAAACCTGGCGGACCCACACCATCGCCGGCACGGGTGTGCCTGGTTATTCCGGGGACGGCGGCCCGGCGAGCAAGGCGAAGATCGATAATCCTTTCGGCGTCGTTCGCGGCCCTGATGGTTTCATCTACTTTTGCGAATACGACGGCCAGGTGATTCGGAAGATTGATTCGAAGGCCATGATCACGACGATTGCCGGCACGGGGGGGACGGGCTACACGGGCGACGGAGGTCCCGCGACCAGGGCGACGATGAATAAACCGCATGAGATTCGGTTTGATTCCAAGGGCGATCTCTATTTCACCGACATGGCCAACCATGTCATCCGCAAGGTGGACATGAAGAGCGGCGTCATTTCCACCGTCGCCGGCACGGGGAAGGCGGGGTTCTCCGGCGATGGCGGGACGGCGACGAAGGCTCAGCTCAAACAGCCGCACAGCCTGGCGTTCGGCCCAGACGGTCACCTCTACATTTGCGACATCGGCAATCATCGCATTCGTCGGGTGAGCCAAAAGACGGGCGTCATTCAGACGATTGCCGGCAACGGCAAGCGCGCCAAGACGCCGGATGGCGGGAAGTTCAAGGGCGCGCCGTTGAACGGACCCCGCACCATCGACTTCGACAAGCAGGGGAACATGTGGCTGGCCTTGCGCGAGGGAAACCAGGTCTGGCGGTTGGACATGAAGGCGGGGACAATCCACCACATTGCCGGAACCGGAAAGAAGGGATTCACCGGCAATGGCGGCCCGGCCAAGAAAGCGACGCTCTCTGGTCCCAAGGGCATCGCAATCGCGCCCAACGGCGACGTCTACCTCTGCGACACCGAGAGCCACAGCATCCGGATGGTCGATGTTTCGACGGGCAATCTGGAACTGGTCTGCGGCACGGGGCAGAAGGGCGACGGTCCGGATGGCGATCCGTTGAAGTGCAAGATGGGACGGCCGCACGGGGTATGGATCGATCCGGACGGCACGGTCTTCATCGGCGACAGTCTCGCGCATCGGGTCCGACAGATGCGGCGGGTGAAGTAGGCGGGTTGGTGGGGCTTAACATTGTCATCGGAGCGTCGGGCATTGCTCGGCCGGGGCGTGGGGCGACAGCCAATGCCGAGCAATGCTCGGCGCTCCAACCGCTTGATTCTGCTGCGTTACGATTCGTCCATCCATCACCACATCTGCACGGAATTCGCTTCGAAGATTTCGTTCAGCAGCCGCTCGTAATCCGGTTTCTCCGCGGTCAGGTCAAAGCGGCAGATCTCCGGTTTGTTCTTCATTGCCTCCTGCCGTGAGATGACTTCATCGGCCACCGCATCATCCGGTCGCGTGAGGATGTGGAGGGTTTTCGGCATACGCTCAGAATCGGAGCAGTTGCGTGGCGCGGACGGAAAGCGCAGCGAGTTCGTCTGCCTTGAGTGTTGAGTGGTCCACGACCCGCGGGGCGTTCGCGTTGCCGGATTCGGCGGCTGCGAGGGCGGCGATCAGTCCGCCGCTCTTGGCGATCGCGGGCAGAAAGCGTTCGAAGTTGTCGCCGTCGATCAGATCCTCGGGCCATTCGGTCAGCGCGGCGACCGCCGGGCCGCAGAAGCAAACGGACACATCCGCCCGGCCCCAGGCTGCAATGCCGGCTGCGATACGGGTCGCTTCGGCAGGGCGGTGGCTTGACTTCGGGTCGCTGTCCACGACGAAGAGAACTGAGGGTCTGGATGCCATTGGTTTTGTTCGCCTAGTTGAAACTGACGAAGCGGTCTGTGTTGGCGATCAGATCGCTGACCACGGTGAGTCCCGAAAAGACCGCGGAATCGTCCATCGTCAGTCCGCGTTTCTCGGCTCCCAGGGCGCAGACGTGAAGTTTCATGCCCCGGCCGCGCAGCGACTGGATGCGTTCGTCGCGGATCCCGGACACCCCGTCGTCGATGCAGTAGCAGTAGACATCCACGCCCGAGGCGAGGGCGGTCTCGGCGAGCTTGACGCCGTGGTTGAAATTGGGTTTGTCCGGAGCGGCGGAGATGAGCAATCCCAGTTTCTTATCGCGAAGTTCCACGGACGCAGTCTGCTTGGGGCGGGGCGGCGAGTCAACCGGGCTGGGAAGGAGCGCGGACATCCCTGTCCGAAAAGCGCCCGCGCATTTCGCGATGCGCGGGCTGCATGCGGGAGGAGGCGTTCGGGACCGCGGGAATCAAAACTGCATCTCGACGCCGACATTGAAGAAGCGCGGCAGGCCGGGGCGGGGGCCATAGGGATGGAGCGAGGCGATGTACTCGCGGTCGAGCAGGTTCTTCACACCGCCGAAGAAGGTGGTGTTCTTGCGGAATTCGTAGCGCAGGTTCAGATCCGCGACGAAGTAGTTGTCGGTCTTTCCGACCCGGGCGTCGGCGACCGTGCCGCCGGCGCCGTCGCCGCGGAAGGGCGCGCGGCTGTTGCTGGCGGTGGAATAGGTTTGCGGGACGTAAGTGAGGTTCAGATAGGCGCCGGCGTTCTTGTATTCAACGCCGATTTCGCCGTTGATCATGTATTCGGGGATGTAGGGCACCCGGTTTCCGTCCGCGCCGCCCTGGAAGAGCGATTCCGGATCGGTGTTGGTGGCGTTGCCGTCCAGAGAGGCGTCGGTCAGCGTGAGCGACAAGCGGGCAGGCGTGCGGATCGCCCAGTCGTTGGCGCGGCCATGGTCGTAGGCGAGCAGCATTTCGACGCCCATGGAATCGATGTTGCCGACGTTTTCCGTGGTTGCCGCGCCGCCGCCGCCGAGGTTGCCGCCGACGACCAGGTCGTTGAAGTCGGTGCGGAAGAACACGAGTTCGGCGCGGAGGGCCTTGTCGGCGTTGTTGTAACGGGTTCCCAGTTCGAAGCTGAGCGAGGTTTCCTCGTCGAGGCCGTTGCGGATTGAGGCGCGGGGGCCGGGGATGGAGAAGCCCTGATGAACGCCGACGAAGGCGTTCCACTCGGGCGTGATCTCGTAGCCGAGCGAGGCGCCGCCGCCGATGGCGTCGATGCGGCCTTCGCCGGAAGCGGGCGTTCCGCCGGCAGCGCGGCGCATGTCCTGATTGTATTCCTGATCGATGGTCTCGAAGCGCGCGCCCGGAGTCAGGGTGAACCTGTTCCATTTGATCTCGTCCAGCGCGTGGAGCGCGATGGCGTGGGATTTCTGGATGCGGTCGCCGGATGAACCCGGGGCGCCGACGGCCGCGGCGGTGATGGCGCCGACGGCATTCTGGGTGTGCGCGACCTCCCATTGGAAGCGGTCGACCTCATCGAAGTGGTAACGAATGCCGGCCTCCAGTTTGTGTTCGCTCTCGCCGACATCGAAGGTCGCGGTGGCGGCGGATTGCACGCCGTAGATCTTATAGCTGCGATTGTTGTTACGGACGTTGAGGACGCCGGCGGCCGTTCCGCGCAGGACGGCGAGGCCGCCACCGGCGGTTGCGTCGAGCAGGGCCGCGGCCGGATTGACGCCTGTGGCGGCCGTGGCCGTGACATCGACATCCTGCAGCTTCTCCCAGTTGCGTTTGAAATACTGGAGGTAGCCGGTCGTTGCGACGCGCAGATTAGGGGTGAGTTCCATGACGTGCCGCAGGGATGCGCGATGATGGTCGGTGTTGATGTTGTCAAAGCGGGTGGCGGCATAGCGACGATTGGGGTTGGCCCGAAAATCGCCGACGGTCAGGCCAAGGTAGGTCTCGTCGGCCTCGAGGTCCGTATGGCCGTATTTCAATTCGATGCGGTGGAGTTTGTTGAAGGGGAGTTCCCAGGAGATCTTGGCCATGGGTTCGAACTTGGTGAACCCGGTGTCGTCGCGGTCACCGATGCCCGGCGCGGCGTCGATGGTTTTGAATCCATCCGTGCGGTGAAAGAAGCCCTCTACGACATAGCCGACCGTGCCGTACTTGTCCAATTCCTCGGTGGCTCCGTGCCAGACATGGGCGAGGAGTTCGTGGTTGGAGCCGTACTGCAGTTTGAGGAAGGTCCGGCGTTCGGTCGGGATCGGGGTGGAGAGGTAGTTGATCGCGCCGCCGGTGATGTGGGGTCCGAATTTGATCTGGCTGGAGCCCTTCAGGATTTCCAGTCCGTTCATGCGCGCGACGTTCGGGCTGTAATAGGCCGACGGCGCGGAGTAGGGGGCGGGGGCGGTGAGGATGCCGTCCTCCATCACCGTGACCGCCTTCATGCGCTCGGTGGTGACGCCGCGCAGGCTGATGTTCGGGAACAGACCGTAGCCGTCCTCGCCGCGGGAATACACTCCAGGCACGCTCTGCATGACGCGGCCGATATCCGCTGTCCCGTAGCGGCCGATGCTCTCGGCGTCGATGTAGGCCCCGGACGCGGGCAGGGTGGCCACCGCTTCTTCCGAGCCGATAATGGCGATCTCGGGCAGAACGATGGCGGACTCGGCGCTCGTTGAGGTGCCGTCCGAATCAGTGGCAGTCTGGGCGATTGCCCCAAGCCGCGGGGCGATGAGCATTCCGACTGCAATATGGGCTAAGATTCGTTTCATTGGATTTCCTGCGGATTTCGGTGTTCTTAGGATCAGGGTAAAACTCTGTTGAGACTGGATCTCAAAACTTGAAAACACTTCTAATGAGACTAAGTCTCAAGTGCAAGTAGTTAATTGAAGTTTTTCGCAAAAAGGGGATTTCGTGAGTAACCTCGGGGCGCGGATTCCTCAGGAAAGGGCATGAGCGAAGAATCGAATGCCAGACAATGCACCGGTTGCGGGGCGGAGATCCCGGTCGAGGCCCCGCATGGGCTTTGCCCGAAATGCCTGCTGGAGGGGGTGACTGCCCAGACCGAGGGGGAGTCAACCGGCCTCAATGCCCCGGAAGCTCCGTCGATCGAGCGCGTCGGCGAGGCATTTCCGCAACTGGAGATCATCGAATTGATCGGTCAGGGCGGAATGGGTTTCGTCTACAAGGCGCGGCAATCGAAGCTCGACCGCCATGTTGCCCTGAAGATCCTGCCGGAGCATCTGGCTGGCGATGCCGCTTTCCGGGAACGCTTCGAACGCGAGGGGCGCGTGCTGGCGTCGCTCAATCATCCGAGCATCGTGACGGTGTTCGATTTCGGCGAGGCGGGCGGCTTCTTCTATCTGATGATGGAATACATCGACAGCGTGAACCTGCGCCAGGCGATGAGCGCGGGTCGCTTCACGCCGCAGGAGGCGTTGGCGGTTGTCCCGGGGATCTGCGACGCATTGCAGTTCGCGCATTCGGAAGGCGTGCTGCATCGGGACATCAAGCCGGCGAACATCCTGATGGATTCCAAGGGGCGGGTGAAGATCGCCGACTTCGGCATCGCCAAGATCGTCGGCGAGCCGAAGCGCGGCTCCACGCTGACGGCCAGCGGCTACACGCTGGGCACGCCGCACTGCATGGCGCCGGAGCAGATCGAGAAGCCGGGGGATGTCGATCATCGGGCCGACATCTATTCCCTGGGCGTGGTCTTCTACGAATTGCTGACGGGCGAGCTGCCGATCGGCCGCTTTGCCCTGCCGTCGGACAAGTCGCCGGTGACGGACTCGGTGGATGAGATCGTGCTGCGGGCACTTGCGAAGGAGCGGGAGCGGCGGCAGCAGAGCGCTGAGGAGATGAAGTCTGAGGTGAAGCACGCCAGCGAGGTCGGAGCCTTGCGCGCCGCGCCGAAGCGGGAACGAGGGGAAGAACCGAAGGGCGAGGCGTTGCTCGGCGCGCGCTGCCACTTCTCCAATCCGGAACGGCTGCGTTCGTTGAAGGGCAGGACCTCCGCGCCGTTCAGCGGCAGCGGCGAGGCGCGGTTGTTTGAAAACTGTCTGTCGCTGGTGGAGAACGATCGCCGGTTGACCATTCCGTTGAAATCGATCCGCGATGTCAGCGTGGGGCATTTCAACTGGTGGTCGCAAAAGGGCGAGAAAATTCCGTTTGTTTCCCTGACGCAGGATGTGAACGGCGTCGGGCACACCATCACGCTGACGCTGCGCGACCAATGGATCGAGCCGTTGGACGACACGGCCCGTTTGACCGCGCATTGGGCGGAGGAAATCCGTAAAGCGGTGAAGGCGAAGGCGGACAAGGAGCCGGGGCTGACACCGGAGAAAAACGTATCGCTCGCCAACGCGCCGTATTGGCTCCTGAACGCGTTGATCGCGGCCATCTTGTTCGTCCCCGTGTTGGGCTTCTTCGGCGCCGAGATCGTCAAGAGCGGGGAGGCTCACAAGGAGATCGGCGTGATACTGCTCGGTTTCGGCATGACCCTTGCGAGCCTGGGGGCGGTCATCTGCGCCATCATGGTCTCGATCGCATTTGCTCACACCCGGAGGGCCATTGCAATGGGGAACCTGCAGGCATTGACCGAGCGGCATCCAAGCAAGTCCCATTCCGAATCTCGGTCTGCGGAGGTCGGGCCCGAAGGCACGCGGGTCATTCGGAAGTGGTCGAAGGCGGTCATCATCGGAGCGGTGTGCAATGGTCTCGCGTTGTTTCCGGCAGCGCTGTTGATGGTGTTTGTTGTCATGATGGCGCCGGATCCATCGTGGAATCCGGCTGTGGCCGAGTTGGTCCTGGTAATCTCCGCGGTTGTCGTCTGGGGCTTGCTGGCCTTGGCGGGGAACATCCTTGGTGTGGTGGGCGTAAGGAACATTGACGCCTCGCGCGGGCAGCTGAAGTCCCGCGAACTGGCGATGTGGTGCGCCTGGTTCTGGCCGGTGGCGGCCCCGATCCTGATCACGATCTGGCTCTCAACGCGCGGCGTTTCAGCGCCGTTCCTGATGATCCTGCTGGCGTTCTGCGGCGCGGGGCTCTGGCATCTGACAAAGAGGAAGGATGGAACTCCGGCGCCGATTGAGGCGAATACAGCGACGAAGGTTCTGGCCATGACCGCGGTCGCCGGGATCGTCGGGGCGATGCTTGCCGGCGGTCTGGCCATTGGCGGCGGCTTTGGCAACGGTCGGGGATTGGCGGTCTTGGGGGCTTGCGGATTGGGATTGGCCGTGGCGGCGGGTTTGGTCGCGTTGATCTGGAATCTTGCCGCGCCTCGCCGGCCCCATGAAGACAGCCCCTGGCCGAGGCGGTTCTTCTACCTGTTCCTCGGAGTGGTCGTGGTTCCGCCGACATTGTTGCTGGTGGCCTGGTTGGTTCCCGCGCTCGCCTATCAGGGCGCGCGGAGTGAGCGGCCCCGACCGGTCGCATTGGAGATCAAGGAACGAACCGCCCGCGTGTCGGTGGAGAACCTCCGACTGGAAGACGGTCAGTTTCATTTCGACTACTCATTCAAAGGCGCGCCGGATCTGCGCGGCTGGGTGATCGTCCGCCAATGGAGCGGGGGCGGCGAAACCGGGCAGCCTGAGCGTTTTGAAGGAGAGATGACTTCGGTTCTGAACGAATCCGGAACCAAGGCCGTCGATCTCAAACGGGAGATCAAGATAGACAAAACCGCGCGATTGCAGGCGATGGTTGGGATCAAGAACGTCGATGGCAGGGGAAAGAACCTCGCGCTGGGACAGACTTTCGGCCTGCTGGATTTCTCGAACGATGAGGGCCAGCGTCTGACGGTGGCTTTGGAGATGCGGCCCAAACCGGTCTTCGGGCACGGCGTCCCCGGGTTCCAGATCTACGTCCGCGAAATGGACGTGCGGATGGAGGAGGGCTACGCCGAACTCAAGTATGAGATCATCCAGTCGGTGGAGGGACAGGAACTGCTGTTGGAGACCGAAAACGCCGAGGTCCGGGCCGTGCATCCCGACGGCCGGTTGGTCGATCTGCCTGAGCCGGAGATTGAGGGCAATGTCCGCCTGCATCGCCTGGGCCACCGCTCCTGGCGGACGCTGCGCTGGACCTTCCCCGCCGAGCGGGCGAACGACGTCACATCCGTCACGGTCGTGACGGGATCGCGCTTGTGGGAGGTGGACGCGGCTTCAAGCCTCACCTTGTTCAAGGTGAGCAACGACGCGCAGGGGCGGTTGCACTCGGCGAGGTTGTTGATGGTCCCGGCCGTTGCGGAGGAGGATGTCGCCAAGTCCAAGAAACCGTCGGTCAAGAGCATCGAGTTCGATCCGGTCTATGCCTTGAATGAAGGCGCGCTGGCCTTCCGGTCGAAGACGTCATTCGAGGCGGGTGAATCACTCAGAAGTTATCTGGTTCGGGCTGATGGACGGTCTGAAGAAAATTCTTCGGGGCACACTTTGAGCGGTTATCCGACGACCACAGAAATGAGCACATCGGGCTTCTGGTCCTTTCACGAGGAATGCGCGGCCGACGCCGTGGTGAATGCGGGGCAACAATTTCGCGGCAAGTTGAAGGGCAATGTCCTGGAGGC
>Ga0181568_10004338_pt1 | contig 12671 bp, 24 predicted proteins | sample 101ome_20_FD_133758 | JGI IMG/M metagenome (GOLD analysis project Ga0181568, IMG submission 133758) | Coastal salt marsh microbial communities from the Groves Creek Marsh, Skidaway Island, Georgia - 101404AT metaG (megahit assembly) | ecosystem: Environmental > Aquatic > Marine > Intertidal... | reverse complement strand
TAGCAGGGGAGTGCTTTCGACCACTCAGCCACATGTCCTAAACTTGGCTCCCCCGGCTGGACTCGAACCAGCGACATACGGATTAACAGTCCGGTGTTCTACCAACTGAACTACAAGGGAATATTCTTTTTTCAAACAACTTGTAAATACTATACACTAATATTTACATTCGTCAACCTCAATCTAACCTCACATTAAGATCTTCTAGATCTTCTCGGAGAACAAAATCGTCAGGAAGTTTTACAACATTACCTTCTTTGATGTGCTCTACAATATGTTTTATATCACTTGCACTAAAGTTACTACAGTGTTTTTTAATTACACGAGTAACTTCTGTAAAGTTTGTGTTTGCCTTATAACCTACAACCAACATAGTTGCTCTCCTTTGTTAATACTACAATACTAAAAAACTGTCACATTGTCAACCGTTTTTTTCTTTTTTTTGGTAGAAGTGCTTGGAGTTGAACCAAGTCGAGAACGCTAATCTGGCGCTGAAAGTCTTATAAGGACTCCCTGTGTACCGACACCCACTTCCGCAATTTGGAGTTAGCGACAGGATTTGAACCTGCATAAAACGGATTTGCAATCCGCTGCCTGACCATTCGAGCCACGCTAACAAAATTGGTGCTCCCGGTAGGATTCGAACCTACGATCTGCCCGTTATGAGCGGGTAGCCTTAACCGCTTGGCCACAGGAGCGTGGCACCGGTGGCGAGATTCGAACTCGCTAATCCTAGGAACTGGTTTTGGAGACCAGCGTACCTCTCCTACTGTACCGCACCGGCATAAAAAAGCCCCTAACAAATTAATGCTAGGGGCTTGTCTAAAATAAACTTTTTAAAAAGTCACGTCAAGACATACCCCCTGCTGGTGGCCAACATATTATACTTGTTGTGTTAGTCTTGAACATGTCAATATTTCCTTTGTCTATATATAATTTATACAGTCTATTTATGAGATTGTCAACCACTTTTATAAAAATTGATTAATTTATTTTTATATTTTTGCATGGGTTTTTGGTACTGAAACTTTGCTTCAAATGTTGCTGGTAATGTCAACAGGTCTTGTTTGTTTTTTACTAGATGCTTGTAAGATAGAATAAAAAAGTTTGGTACGTGCTGCATACGTTGATTACTTGTACCAATACCATGCACAAATTCAAATGCTTCAAAAAAATCAGTGTGTTCGTTTTGCCAATAAAAAAACTTGTCATCTACTTGGTGATGTGTAAGATAATTTTTTTCTTTAACAACATTTAAAAACTCTACTATTCTGCTATTGCTGGTTATCTTGCTGTAACCATACTGTTCTTTATTCCTAGCAATTTCACTTTGAATAATATGATTTTCTTCATCATCAGTTATATCAAGTGGCCACCAATGCCATGCTTCGGTAATCCAGTTTTCACGCATCCATGCTTGTGTTTCATGCCAACTGTCTACAGGCTCGCCGGGTAGTCCAGCAATCAACCCACAACTTCCTCTATACAATCCTAAGTTGTTAAGAAAGTATTGTCGTATATCAAGTAGAGTTTGTTTGATGCGGTCGCTGTTCATGCCTTTGCCAATTGCTTTACCTGCAACTGGATGGAATGTTTCAATGCCATAAAAATGAGCCCATATACGACACCTTTTGAGCAGTTCCATTTGATGCGGTTTGGTTGCGACAAGGTCAATGCGCACAAAAGCAGCAAAGTCTATTTCAAAAGGCAGTTCTTCTACAACACTGGCTAACATTTCTAGTTTTGCATCGTCATCATTAACTGTGTCATCTGCTATAGTATAACTGGTAATACCAAATTTTTCATAATTGTAAATAAATTCTTGTTTAAGATTATCTCTATTTCGAAATGTACTGTGCTTAAATCCTAAAAACGGATAACAACAAAACTTACATTTAAATCTACAACCTCTACTAAGTTCAACTGTTAAAACTTCACTGCTTTCTAAAAAATCATCATTGAGATATTCAGTAGTTAAATCTTCTATGTTGGTTGCAGGATAGTCTGTGTTTGCATTAATGTGTATGCCTTTTAAACTTGGTACAATTTTAACACCTGATGGCAATTTGTTATCAATCAAGTAATCGATTAATTGATCTACAAAGTATTCTGCATAGCCAGATACCATAATATCAAAACCAATTTCTTTTTGAAATGGTTTTTGTCCACCTGCAAAATATTTTTTATTAGGATATCTTTGTTTTAGTTTTTCAATTAATTCGCCAGTTGAATCACTGTGCATCCATGTATAACTAAAACCAAATGCAACGGTATCATCAGATACAAGGTTATCTAGTACAGAAAACAGATCACTAACTGTCCAATTAGACAAGTAATCTATTACTTTTACTGAATAACCTTTTTTTCGTATAAGAGTAGCGATCCTATATGCACCGCTTGCTCTCCTTCTGAACAAAGAACTGTCGTTAAATATTATAAAGTGCATTAGTGTTATTTAATGTTAACACCGATACTCTTTAACATATCTTGAGCAAGACTACAGTCATTTGTGTCAATTTCTAAATCATTTAGAAAATCTTTACGCTCAAATGCACGTAGTTGTGCATAAAAATCTTCTGGTGATTGTACATTAAAAATGTAACTCACATGCTTCCAGTTATCATCTTCATTCATTTGGACTAAACTCTATAATATTATCAGGCTTGTCGTCTTTTACAATAGTTAATTTAGGTTTGCTAGACTTTTTTCCAAACACTCTGTCAAATGCTTCTTGTACATCTTCAGGAGCATCCTCATCTGAAAAGTCAACAAGTCGTTCAATGCGATCAAGTCGCATTAGAATTTCATCTAGCATGCCAATGATTGTATCCATTTTATAAGACATATAATTACCTTGCTACAATTGATACATTAACAGGAATACGCTGACCTACATAGTAGTTGTTGTATGTGTAACTTTGACCATACTGTCCGTGCCATTCGTAAGTGATAAGATAGTTTTTGATTTGTCGTGTTTGCTGACGCTCAATTACTTCACTACACTGACGTTCAGTTTTGTAGCCAGTGATTACACGGCGTGATCCATTTTGCGCATTGTTAGCACCAATAATACCGCCAATGACTGCTCCTGCTGCTGCACCGTCATCCTTGCCTGTTAATCCTTTGCCAAGAATACCACCAATAATCATACCACCCAATGCACCTGCACCAGCGTCACCGCCGCCTTGCACTGTACCATAGATAGGAACTTCTACATTTTGACACTGTGTAGTAGGCACATTTTGCCATACAGTTTCATAGTTTGTTTCAATGTTAGTGATAGTTGCCATTGGTGTACGATCTGCACTTGCAGTGCTTGCTGCAAAGACCAATGCTGCTGTGGTTAATAGGGTTTTCATATTGTACGCCTTTCTACTATGCCTATATTTATAATATAGACTAGTCTTGCAAAAAGGTCAACCTCTTTTTACGCCAGTAAGTTGAATTGCGTAACGATTTTGTGTACTCATGTTGTAAACAGCGTGTGGATCATCGTTATCCCAACTAATCCAGTATCCTGCACTCCAATCTCCAATTGTCTCTCCACATGCTTGTGAAATTTGTCCAGGCACACTGTCTTCTAACATAATAACATATCTTGTTATGTCTTCATCAGTTAAATTATGATATTCTTTATACTTGCCATACAAGTCGCTGTGCATAGGCAAATATTGTCCAGGTGTAAACAAATTAATTGCAACACTGATACAATCTAAATCAAAGTGTGGAATTATGTATTCAAACATCACAGGCGGAAACGGATTTGGTTGGAAATAATTCCATAATGTCATGTATTGTTTGCTATGTCCTGTTGCAGCAAACTCGTTTAACAAATTGTTATCTTTGTGAGTATCAAACTTGTAGTCAAGTTTTTTGAATTCATCGATATTCCATTTAGGATCAATGTATCCACTGTCAAACATTTTTGTTTCCTAGTTTTGTATTCAATATAAAATTTTCTACCAACAATTTTGTTAGTGTACTGAGCATTACAGTTTCTCTATAATCTTCTGGAACACTCATCATTTGTGTTAACACATTCTGTGCAAACATTTCGTAAGCCTGGTCCTGTGTCATTTTAAACTGACTCCAATCAATGGTGTCATTGATTTCTACTTCTTTTGCCAATTCAACAATTTTACCAATGGCTTCTGTTGCGGATACTTCTGTCATTTAAGTTTTTCCCAATTCCTATATTTTTCTAATTCTGCACGGTACTTATCGCCTAATTCTTTTAATGCAGGATACTTTGATTCTAATTGTTCATTAGTAATAAAAGGCAACGGTTTGCCTTATACAGCGTCATTCCAGGCTTTGCCTATATCGTGTATTTGTTGTTCACTTAGTTTGGTTTGCATACTGTCCAAATTGATCTTTAAATGCATTTGCATCGGCTTGATATTCAAACAAGAATGTGTGTTCGTAAACATCTGTCCAAGATGTCATACTCCACTGCCAACGCTCTAAATGTTTGCGGCACCAGTCTTTGCCTTTCCAATCTAAATCACTGTGCAAACGCACAGGCCAAGCATCTTGGCGCCAACGCATTTTGTGATCATGTACTTCTTGTGGTGTCATTAGTGTAAGTATCCATAATTTGATTCATCATTAGGATCAATACCCCAATGGTCTTTAAGTAATTGTACAATAGACTCGGGTACCTCTTCATCATCTGCACCCTTCGGTACCCAGATACCTTTTAATCTACCTTCCTTGTCAAGGATAAAACCATAATCGTCTTCGTCTAGTGTATCTTCAAAACCCATATAATCGTGACTCATTACAACTCCTTTATACAAATAATATCATGAGGGTTACCGTTCCATGTGTTCAGTGCATCTTGCAAATCAACTGCTTTAATATAAAACTCAACGTGTTCAGTTTCTATAATGAAACGTTTTACAAAATGGTCCTTGAGTTTCCGGATCGTTTGATGTCTAGCGTTGCGCAATGTACGCCTCCTTCCCAGTAAAGACTATGACGTGTAGGACTAACATAACTTGAAATGCCCATTTTGTCAAGAAAATTAAATAATTCTGGTATCTCTCTTTGCCATACAATGTTGTTACTATCAAGTATCAAGCAATTCAAGTCAAAGCATACTTCTTGGCTGTAACCCTTCCAATTATCTAAATACTTATCAATCCATTCTACATTGTAACGTCCGCCGCTGCTGTGATAATCCTTTTCAAATCTATCCATGTTAAGCGGTGGTAAAAATTTACTAATGTCTACTAATTTCTTTTTACGTAGTGCAGCAGGTACCCATTGCATACCTGCATGTAGTACAGTTTCGTCATCAATTAAAATAAATCCATGATCAATGTGTCCAAAGCCCTGGAATACAGTTTGCGTATTTTTTATAAAACGTGTATCAGGCAAGTTCCGTTGCATCCATTCTGCACCTGCATCTGTGCCTGGTCCGTTGTGATTGTATATTACTGCATCACCTGCTTGAAACATGGTTGCTGTGTGCCACAACAACTTGTCATTAAACTTGCGTTTATAAATTGTATTGTCAAAATACCACTTTTCAGTTTCGTACAAATTTTCCAACACAGGTGGAGGTTGACTTATCCAGTTGTATCCTTGATCAAACAACTGCTTGAAAATATCATAATATGCTAAACTGTCAAAGTATCTATCAGTCATGCTGGTGTAAGTTTGTAGTACAGTTTTGCCTCGTACAATGTATGTGTCACGTGGCACAATAGGACTCATTGGAATGCGCACATCAAAGTCACTCATTTCAATGTTGTCTTTGTATTGCAACACTTTGGGCCTGTGTACTTTAACACCGCCTGCTTTTAGAAAGTCACTGAGTTTTTCAAAGTCCTCTTTGGTTTCTTCTAGTATCTTGTTAAATCCTGCAATGCTACCATCTGGCATAAACTTATCCAAGTCGCCTGGTGCATAACTGTCACCTACAATGATTTCTTCAAGAGGATCAAATTCAGTGTATATCATACTTTGCAAAACCTGCTGCTAATAAACATTTGAAAACTGTGACGTTCAACATCAGGCACACGAATCTGTGTTACACCGTGATAATAATCTTTGGGATTGAAAATAAATCTATTTGGTTTTGGTGCAACAAAGTGTCCTGTGTCGCTGTTTTTATCTTCTTTGTAAATATACAACCCGCCGTTGTTTGTATCCCATTCATTCAAGAACAACGTCAAGCCAATAAAATCAACTTCATCGCCATCCCAATCTGCAACTCTATCTCTATGCCAGATACTTGCGTATGGTGCCTTTGTAATATGATACCTTACCATCATTTGAATTTGTTTCATTAGCATAGGATCAAAATATCCTCTGTCTACCAATTCCTGACAAACAATTTTATCAACACCTTGTATGTACCAAAAATGACTTTGATCGAAGTTTACATGATCAAATTCTTCTCTATGATCGCAACCTGGAATTTCAGGTGTCTTGCGTGTTTGTTTTGCAATGTCTAATACCTTTGCAAAGTTTTCTTCACTTAAAAAGTCATCAATAATAATCATATGGTGTTTTCCAATACTTCAAAGTATTCGTCTGTAGCATTGAGCGGAACAATGTACATGGTTGCATGTGGTGCCATAACCATATAACACAACCCAAACCTATTGATAATTCTATAGCCTTTGTTTTTAAATATATTGGTTGTACGTTGTACCAGTTCCTTGTGCTTACTTAACAAATCTTGTTCTTCTATAATTTTAATTGTTTCTAATGCACTAACAATACCCGGAATACTAAAGTTATATGTAAATCCGTGGTCCCATCTAAAACTATCGGGCAGTGCATTTTTGATTTTTTCATTGTAGTATGTGATACTTAATGGAAAAAATCCTGCTGTAATACTTTTACCCTGTGTAAAAATATCTGGTTCAATTGGCAAGTGTTTCCAACCAACCCAGTTGCCAGTCTTACCTCCACACATAAAGATGTCATCAATAATAATCAACACATCTTTGTTTTCTTGTAGGTATCTCAGTTTCTCCCAAAAGTCGCCAGGAAACGGTTTCATACCTTGTCCGTAAGTACACGTTTCTACAACAAATGCTCCGACTTCATCCCAGTTAACTTCATCAAGTTCAAAGTTTCTGTTTACACGTTTGATTGCATCATACTTGGGCATGGTGTAAAAAGGATCAGCCATTAAGTTTTCACAACCTAAACTGCTGCTTAAAAATGTACTGCCGTGATAACTGTGATCCAGTGTCACAATGTACTTTTTGTCAAAGTTTTTGTTTGTATAATGATAGGCACTGCTTAATTTAACAGCACCTTCGTTTGCATCACTGCCACTCAAACAATAAAAACTATGATATCCTGTCATAGCATACAACTTGTCTTGTAAATCAAACGCAACTTGGTTAAGATAAAGCGGTTCGTTAGGTACAAGCGATTCTGCTATTTCAGGTTTTATATTTGCTGTAACTTCGCATACACGTTTTACAAGGTCAGGCTGATTGTAGCCTAAACTAAAACAACCAAAGTGTAACATAGAGTCAACTTTTTTAACTCCATTTTCAATTACACCGTAGTCCCAATATGGTAATGCTAAATTAACAGGTTTTTGATATTCGCTTATCAGTCCTGTGTATGGCATTCTTTTTCCCAATCTCTGTGTTTAACAAGTTCTAAGGTTTTTCCTTCACCCTTAGTTTTTATGTAACCCTCGTCGATTAGGCTGTCAATTGTGGCTGCGATTACATCTTCTAGTTTACTATGAAAAGCCATAAACCTTCCTACAAAAGTAAAGATAATTGCTGTTCCAAATAACCAATAAGTTATTTCATTTGAAAAAATTTCTTCTAACATTCTTCCGCCTTAAAGTTGTCTCTACCCCATCCACTGTATTTACTCGCTGAGCCATAGTGCATGTAGCACTGCTGTTCCGCAGTGCTTTTGCTTAGACATTTGACAGTGTCGATGTGTTTGATTTTACGACCTTCTGCATCTACCAACCATACATTATAGTATCTAAACATTACTTGCCCTTCAGTGTATCTACCATGTCACGGTTTTCCCATTCTACTTCACGCTTGGCATCACGCCACATGTCGCGGATTATTAGAGAAAACGCCGGAATCACAATCATAATAAAAAACACAGCAATGCCAGTAAACTCATTTACAACTGTACCACTCCACATGGTAAGACCAATAGCAAACATACCATATGCCATATATGCAAGTGGTTCTACTAAATTACCTAAAAACTTTTTCCATACTCGATTCATATTACATCTCCGTTTTGCGTAGTTTTACATAGTTGATGCGTGTCATCGGCAAACCGGTTTCACGCTCTTTATCTTTACCTTTGACTTTGGCTTTGATAATATAAGTTGAACCTTCTGCAAAGCCTTCTTTACGTGCAAAGCAAACCAAGTTACCATCAACTGCACCAAAGTGCATGTAAAAAGGATCTTCAAAATCTCGACTAATACGAATAACTTTGAGTATTTCACAGTTGCCTTCAACAACATTATCAATGTGTTTGCTGTTAGCAAACTCTGTCTTTAACCGTTGTTTGTAAATTTTAGTTTGCAGTTCGCGATTAACAAACTCAGGCAAATAAGCAATCAACCCTACACGATTTACAGGCATACGTTCACTTGCATATGCACTGAATATATTGCTTTCAAACTCTGGCAAGTCGCCCATAGCCAACATTGTATATCTACGCATATGCTTGTCTGCTGCGGCTTTAGCATCTAAGTCTTCTTGTGTAACCTGCAATGGAACAAAGTCTTCGGGTTTCCAATCACTGTGTGCTGTAAAAGTAATTAGTTCTTTGTTGCTGAATGTAGTAGGTTGTCCTTCGCTGTAACGGCGTGTTTGTTTTTCATAACCACCGTTAACACGTTGAGCAGCAAATGCCAGTTCAATTAATGTTTTTGTAGGGTATTCCATGTGAGCCTCTGTGTTTGCCTATGTATTTAATATAGCATCAAATGTTACCGTTGTCAACCGACAAAACGAGAAAAGTGATCATCTAGTGTCATACCGGTGTCTACTGCTACGCCGTCATAGGTTTCAAATACGCCGTCCACGTCAAAACTGTATTCATAGCGTTTCCAAAAGTTGTAAATGTCTGGTGTCTTGCTTGCCCAACCTGCTTCACGCAGTTTATCGTCACGCTCCTTACTCAAACGACAAGTAGGCATGTTACATGCTTGCTTGGGTGTAATCACTTGTGCAATCAGCAAGTCTCGAATAGTGCTTGCTGGAACCATGTGTTCAAATATACCATTGCCTTCTAGTCCACGTTCAATGTAGTGAGCACCAATGTTTTCTTTGATGCAATACTGATGATAACGGCGCAGTGCATTGTCGATGTCGTCGCGGATCAAGCGATATGTTTGTTCGTCGTTTTTTGTATTACGATACAGTTCAACAAGACGTTCTAAATTTGCTGTAACATATGCGGCTGTTGCCGCATATGATTCTGTACTACGCTTTGTGCGAACATACACAGGAGCGTTAAAGTTTTCTAATGCTTCACGTAACATTATGCTACCTCAAGTGCTTTAGGAAACAGTCCAGGTACTGGATTAGTTGCAACTTGCATCTTAGCACCTTCGCCGTGGTATGGCAAGTTAATTTTGCCACCGTTCATCATGTACACTTCACGCAAGAAGTTTGCCATAGCACTCGGAGCACTCCAAGTTGCACCTGGGTTTACATGTTCCCATTGACGTTTTGCTTTGCTGTGTACTGTTGCAGTACTGTTAAACGATTTCTTAACACTACGCAGTACATCTTCCATCCAGTAGTCTGGCAGTTCACGATGATTCTGATCTAGTCGTGCTAGTTCATACAAGCCGATAAACACACCTTGATCGACTTCTTCTTGCAGTGGAAATACACTTACAATAGTTTGCAAAATGTTGTAAATCAATTTGCCACTGTTGTCTGCTTCGATTACCTTTTCTGCATACTTGAAGTGACTAAAGAAGTAGTCATTATCTCCACGCATGCCTGGTGATTTACGTGTGCCTTTGTCCTCCAAGTCAACACCAGTTTTATCAAACTGATCTTGCAGTGTACGAGCAATTACGTTTTTCTGTTCACGGCTACCTAGTTTGTAACGTGTTAGTCGGTTACGGTGAATGTCTTGTGGTCCAAGTTTCTTGGTGCTCATGTTGCACTCTTCAAAAGCATAACTTGGGAATTGGATATCGTCTGTTTCGACTACAATACAAGGGATATGTGTAAAGCCTAGTACTGCTGTTGCAATAGTACGGTGCTGACCGTCAAAAGTCATGATAGGAGACTTTTGGTTATCAATGTCAAATACATCTGTACACGCACTTGCTGGCGAACACAAACGTGGATCGTAGCGTTTGATAATGCTGATAATGTGTTTGATAATTACATCACGTTGTACTTCATAATCAATCCACAGTAGATCAATTGGAAGCATCATACTGCCAACTGGAAACTTGTGTCCGTTAGCATCTACTCGTGCTCGTAATGCGTCTAGTTGTTCTTGGGTAATTCCGTACTCTGCTGCGAGAGTGATCTTAACTTCTGCGATTACATCAGTCAGTTTGCGGGTAAGTCTTTTAGCCATTTGTATCTCCATCTTACTATAAGACTGCTTGGAACACAATGTTCCTTGCTTCATGTATATAATATAGCATAAGGCTAATTGGTTGTCAACCTTTTATTTGTATTCTGAGATAATATTATCCAACATCGAATCTAGTTTTTCAAGTATGTTAATATTTTTAGATTCTGTAAGCACTGAATTGTTTTTTACAACAATGCACAGTTTTTCATAAGGAATACTTGCTTTTAGTCCGTCGCCGGCGCTTACTGCATCAATATCTTTGTGAGCAACTAACCCAACACAATCCGTATCTACAATCATAAGGAAATCAAATGTTTCAGGCAAGTTTCTTCCTTCGCTGCTTCCTAGGGTGTTTGTTAATTTAATGTCACTGGTTTTGTTGTTTTTCTTCCAGGCGCCTTTGCCTGTGGTAATTGAATTGGTTGCAAATTTTGTTTCAATGCGGATATCTCGCAATTGATGATCTTGTCCAATGGTGTCAACCCACTTTACATTCTGGCTTAGATTAGCAATACCTTTTTCGATTAAACGTGCTTTTAAAAAACGCAATTGGCGTTCGTTTAGTTGAGGTCCTAAATCCTTAACCATTTGAAAAAAGCCATTCCAGTTAACTTCGTTGGCAAGTTCATTTGCTACTGCTTGGGTGTTCATACCTGTGTCCACTTCTTGTGTGACAGATTGTTTTCTTCTGCCCAACGGACAAACAATCCGGTTTCACGTCCATGTGCTTCAATTTCACTGGGTTGATCCCAATAATCCAGTTTGTTTTCATTAGGATCACGTTGTTGTAGTTCATACTGTTTTACATGCACCATTTCGTGTGCTAGTGTTACAAGCATTTCACGCATACGCAAACTACGTTTAATATCAATTTCATATTCATTGTTGTCTAGTTCTACACAACCACCAAGACTTCTATCGTTGGTCAATCTACGGAATGATATTTCTACATCTGGATTGATATTAAACTTGTTACAAACAAACTCAGCCATGCTGTAAGCATATTTGCGTTGTGCTTTAGTGCCGCCTTGAACGTAAATCATATTTGCCTCGGTGTTACGCCTGTGATTAAGTACATTTTCTTAATAATAGCGCCAACATCTGCTTCTGTCAAGTAACCTTTTACTTTTTTCTTTTTATCTGTAATGCCAGGCATATGTGTAAAGTCGCCGTGTTTGAATACAGCAATCTCATAAGGAGCAGTTTTTGTACTATAAGCACCTTTGCCACTGATGATACTTAGCCCATACTCGTCTCCAAACTCAAGAACACACTGATATGCGCCAGCAGAATCAGCCTTCTCAATCATTTCAAAACTTGATAATTCTAATACAGCCATGTTGCTCTCCTTGTTGCATACTTTATAGCATAGCAAACAATGACTGTCAACCTACAATCTGCGAGTGATGCGACCTTTTTCTAGATCATACGGTGTCATTTCAATTCTTACTCTGTCACCTGCTACTAGTCTAATCTTAAACTGTCGCATCTTTCCGCCAGTGTAACATGTGACTATGTGTTCATTGTCTAATTTGACTTTAAACATTTGGTTAGGCAACACATCTGTAATGTTGCCTTCTAATTCTATAATACCGTCATTCTTTGCCATTTTGTTTTTTCTCTAAGACGATGCTTCCTTCCTCTACACTTATATTCAACACATCGCCCTCTTTCCATCCAAGTTCATTTCTAATCTCTTCAGGAATATTCATTAGTACATTATCTGGATCGCCAGGAATGTCTTCAAATATATCTTCAACTTTGTATTCTTTATTTACCAAACCAATCTCTCCATTTTTTACGTAAATTACTTTTGAGTCCTTTTGGTGCTACACTGACTTTCATTATCTGATCGTCTGTTTTTTGTTGCACTTGTTCGTATGCATCTTTACTACTGTTTGCTTCAACAGTATAAGTCTTATTTAATGTAACAACTTGCCACTTCATATTTAACCTTAAACTTCTAGCATTTCCAGACACTGGCATAGTAACCTTTGCCGTTTGTGTCTCCTCCACCGTTATCAATATCAACACCATCGTATTCTACGCTGGTAATAGTATCTTCGCCATTCATGTACTCTGTAGTAACAATAGTAAGT